>ERZ791575.552-NODE-552-length-16671-cov-4.025818_pt1 | contig 16671 bp, 15 predicted proteins | sample MGYA00509970_ERZ791575 | MGnify/ENA primary metagenome ERZ791575 (study PRJEB30046, sample SAMN00791935) | human gut metagenome | study: EMG produced TPA metagenomics assembly of the A metagenome-wide association study of gut microbiota in type 2... | reverse complement strand
TACAATTCTTCCTTATATTTGTAAGCGTCAATTATTTCTACATTAAAATTTTTAAGGCCTTTATTAATTTCATATCTTCGCTTTGCTTTTAAAAAATTAACATCAAACTTTTCATCTTTTATAACATACCAAAAGTTACTTACATTATTACAATCAAAATCTGTAGTCCATCTGGCAAACAACACCTTCCCCCCAGATCTACTTTCCAAATATTTCCATTCTGTATTTCTGTAATATTTACAGCTTTATTAGGAGGCGTCACCGGTATTGCTGCATGATTATAATATTTCCAATAAGTTGAATTCTTTATCATCTATAACTCCAATAATTTATTAGCTATTTTTATATTCTTTTCATATTCACTTTTATCAATTTTACCTATTCTTAATAAGTAATCTCCTAAATCTTCAGCAGTTTCCATCCCCTCTGTATTTATATCTTCCTGTTTTGTTACTTTAAAGACAGTTCTAAAAATTATTCTTAAGTCTTCAAAAAAAGATATATTTTGTATATACTGCAAATCATATTTAAATTTTTCTTCCCAAGAAATATTATTTCTGCCACTAATTTGCGCAAGACCTGTTAAGCCAGGATAAACGGTCTGCCGTTTCATTTCTTTGTCTGAAAAAAATACCATATCACGCACTAGCTGCGGCCTTGGACCAACAATACTCATATCTCCTTTTAGAATATTTATCAGTTCCGGTAATTCATCCAGAGATGTAGAACGTAACTTTTTCCCAAAATTATTCAATCGCTTTTCATCAGGTAATAAATTGCCATTTTTATCTATTTCGTTTGTCATACTACGAAATTTGTACATTTTGAATAATTTACAATCTTTACCTGGACGAATTTGTGTAAAAATGACTGGTGACCCTAATTTATTTTTAATTAAATATGCAAGATAAAGTAGCACTGGTGATAAAATAACCAAAGCACACATAGAAATAATTACATCAAATATACGTTTAAATAATCTTTGATACATTTTTATCAAAACAACCCTTTAATAATCCCAATAATCATGTCCTGCTGCCCAGCCGTCATTTTATTATCGCTCGGCAGACAAATTCCTCTTGCAAATATGTCTTCACTTAAAGGTTTGCTTCCTGACGTTATAAAATCATTATTCTTATATACCGGCTGCATATGCATCGGTTTCCATATCGGGCGGGATTCTATATTTTCCTTTTCAAGCGCAAGGCGGATATCTTCCGGATTTACTTTTTCTCCTTCGTTTATTGTTAAACAACTGAGCCAGAAGTTTGGCTCGCTATTTGACAAATACGGATTCATCTTTACAGGTAAATCTTTCAATCCTTCTTTATAGCGCATATAGATGCCTTTCTTTTGCGCTATATGCTCATCAAGGTGCAGCATCTGCCCTCTGCCTATTCCGGCTACTATATTGCTCATACGGTAGTTGTAGCCAATTTCTTTATGTTCATACCACGGGCAGTTCTCCCTTGCCTGCGTCGACCAGAAGCGTACTTTTTTTACGGCTTCTTCATCGTCGCTTAAAAACATGCCGCCGCCTGATGTTGTTATTATTTTGTTGCCATTAAAAGACAGGGCATTGTATTTCCCAAATGTTCCGGTTTGAACTCCGTTTAAGGTTGCCCCAAGGCTTTCGGCTGCGTCTTCTATTAAGGTTACATTATATTTTTGGCAAAGTGCTTTTATTTCATCAAGTTTTGCAGGCGTTCCGTAAAGGTTGGCAACAATAACTGCTTTAGCGTTATATTTTCTTAGCCCTATTTCCAATGCTTTCGGGTCCATATTCCATGTTTCCAGTTCGCTGTCTATAAATACCTGTATACCGTCTTCATAGCTTACAGGGTTTACTGTTGCTGCAAAGGTTAAGTCACTGCACAAAACAATATCTCCGCGTTTTACTCCTGCAAGCTTTACTGCCATATGCAGTGCAGCTGTGCCGGAATTTAGTGCGGCTGCACCTTTTACGCCGACATATTCAGCTATACTTTTTTCAAATTCGTCTACATTTTTTCCTAACGGAGCAACCCAGTTAGTATCAAAGGCTTCTTTTACATATGCTTGTTCTTCGCCGTGCATAGTTGGTGAAGATAAGTAAATCCTTGCATTTGCCACTTTTATCCCTCTTTTACTTAAATTTATATATTTTCCCTGTTCGGCGTATATGTAGGCACTATTTTTTGCAGTGCTGCTACTACTTTGTCGCCGTCTGTTATCTCTGCAATTTCTGCTATTTGTTTATCAAGCTCAGCTTTGTCTATTTCTTTTATCCTTGCGGTGAAGATTTTACGGTGCGTTGTTTTTTCCGTGCCGTCTTCTGCGCTTAACAGTTCCTCAAACAGCTTTTCACCGGGGCGCAGGCCGGTTATTTTTATTTCTATGTCTTTATCCGGTATTAAGCCTGATAAGGTTATTAGGTCTTTGGCAAGGTCGTAAATTCTTACGGGCTCGCCCATGTCAAGCACGAATACTTCGCCGCCTTTAGCCATTGCCCCGGCCTGCAACACAAGCTGGCTGGCTTCCGGTATCGTCATAAAATAGCGTTTCATGTCGGCGTGGGTTACCGTTACCGGCCCGCCTTTGGCTATCTGTTTTTTAAACAGCGGTATTACACTGCCCCTGCTGCCAAGCACGTTGCCAAAACGTACTGCCACAAAGCGGGTATTGCTGTTTTTGTTCATGCTTTGCACATACATTTCTGCTACGCGTTTGGTGCAGCCCATTACGCTGGTTGGGTTAACTGCTTTGTCGGTTGAAATCATGACAAAGGTTTCTACGTTATGCGCTGCCGCTGCATCGGCAACTACTTTAGTTCCTAAAATATTGTTGCGTACTGCTTCTGCCGGCTGGTATTCCATTAAGGGTACATGTTTATGTGCTGCTGCGTGGAATACTACCTGCGGTTTAAAATAGTCCATAATAGCGTTTATGCGTTCTTTATCGCGTACATCGGCAATAATAGGCACTGTTTTTAGCTGCGGGTATTCTATTTTCATTTCTTGCGTTATTTCATAAATACTGTTTTCGCCTTTGCCTAAAAGCAACAGTTTGGCAGGCTGCATTTTGGCAACCTGACGTACTATCTCGCTGCCTATGCTTCCGCCCGCGCCGGTTATGAGTACTATTTTGCCGCTTAAATATTCTTTTACGGCTGTGGTGTCAAGTTTTACAGGGTCTCGCCCCAATAAGTCTTCTACGTCAACAGGGCGCAGCTGGCTAATGCTTACTTTTCCTTCTATAATTTCATAAATGCCCGGCAGGATGGTAAGCTTGCAGCCTGTTTGTTTACAGATATTTATTATTGCTTTTATTTCCCTGCCTTTTACGGATGGCATGGCAATTATAATTTCGTCTATATTTTTTTCAGCTGCAATTTTAGTAATATCATTGCGGTTGCCGAGTATTTTTACGCCCAGCATTGCTTTGCCTATTTTGCTTTTATCGTCATCAATAAAACCTACTACCTGCCGGTTGGCAACGTGGTAGCGTTCTATCTCCCGCAGAAGCAATGCCCCCGCATCGCCTGCGCCGATAATAAGCACTTTGTTCTTTTTGCGCTGCTGTTCCCGGTATTTTGGTTTATTCATTACATAGCTATACATGCGCAGCGCTAAACGGCTGCCGCCGATAAACAGTATCAGCAAAATGCCTGTCATGATGTATAAAAGACGCGGCAATACTGCGCCAATAGCTACGGAAGACAAATACCAAGCTGTACTGCCCAATGCACAGGCTATAACAATGGCAATAAGTTCAATACTGCCTGCATAACGCCATATTCTGCCATAGAGCTTAAAGATATAAAAACAGATAAGGTAGAGCAGTACGGTTAGTGGCAAATAAGCAACTAACATATTTAAGTAGTTAGCAGGTATCGCTCCACTGTCGAAGCGCAGGTAAATACTGATAAAGGCTGTTATGATAATGCTGATTATATCTAAAGCCGCTAAAAACATCGGCAACAAATATTTTCTCAATTTTATCCCCTGATTTTTATGTTTATTAACTGTAATAAAATTTATAATTTTATTTTACACTAATTTATAACAATATTTTACCATACCTTTACCCCCCCGCAAGACATTTTGGTTGGTGTAAGTCTAACTTTTGCTGGTCTTGTGGAAACTTTTTCCCTGCCGGGTTTGCCATTGCTTGTTACGGCTTGCATTTACAAAGCAAAACAACAAAACGTTATGCCTTATTCCCTAAAAATAGGCAAAAAATAGCCCTTTGCCGGAGATATTCCAACAAAGGGTTTGTTTAAAAATTTTTTAATTTTTATCAACTATATTCAAACAATAGCTTTTTAATTCCGGTATTGATTCTACCAGTGTATTCCAGGTAATTTCAGGGTCCAAGTCTCCATATGCATGGGCAACTATGTTCCGCATATCTTTTATGCTTTTCCATGGTATTTCATTGTGTTCTGCTTTAAACTCATCCGATAATTTGCTAACTAATTCGCCAATTTGTAAAATATACATACAACAGCTGCTGTAAAATATATCGTCTTCATTAAATTTTTCGTACGAATATTGATAACGTTTTAAAGCGTTTTCTATTTTATCGCAGTATTCTACAATCTTATCTAAAATAATTTCGTCACGATGCTTCATATAAAAGTACCTTATCTTTCTCGATTTCCTGTTTTAATCTTAAATCTCTAACTTTTTCAGTAACAATATCAATGTTTTTTTGCAAAATATCTTCTAATTCCATTCTAAAAGCTGAAAGCTGAAATAAATTTTTTATATTTCCTTTATTGATATAAAAATCATAATCACTTTTTTCATTAGCTTCATTGCGAGCGAAAGAACCAAAAACATAAACTGCTTCTACTCCATACTTAATAGCAACAGGACGAATAATTTCGCTAAGTCTTTTTATTTCTTCCATATGCGTATTTTTCATATTATCACTTCCCACAAAAGTTTTCTTTCTTGATTGTATCATAATTTTGTTTATTTTTCTATATACACATGCACAAACACCCCGCTTACTTATGTAAACGGGGTGTTCTGTTGCCGGTTCAATCAATCGTGCGTAAGCACGTTAATTATTTTGCCGGTGTGGTATTGTATTTAACTTTTACGTCGCGGTATCTGCTCATGCCGGTACCTGCAGGGATGAGTTTACCAATAATAACGTTTTCTTTAAGGCCGAGCAGCGGGTCAACCTTGCCTTTAATTGCTGCGTCCGTAAGTACACGGGTGGTTTCCTGGAAGGAAGCCGCAGACAGGAAGGAATCGGTTGCCAGAGATGCTTTAGTAATGCCCAGAAGAATCGGATGACCTTCTGCCGGCTGTAAGCCACGGTCAAGCATCTCGCTGTTCTGTTCTTCAAATTCACCGATATCAACGTATTCGCCCGGCAGCATCGTAGTATCGCCTGCTTCGTCGATACGTACTTTACGCATCATCTGGCGTACCATAACTTCAATGTGCTTGTCGTTAATTTCTACGCCCTGAGATTTGTAAACGCCGAGTACCTGCTGTACCAGGTAACGCTGGGTTGCACGCACGCCGCTGATGCGGATAATATCATGCGGATTGAGGGAACCTTCGGTAAGGCGGTCGCCTTTTTCAATTTCCTGCCCTTCGGTAACAGCAAGTTTTGCGCCGTACGGAATAGCATAAACTTCTTCCATGCCGTCTTTATCGGTAATGGTAATTTTACGCTGTCCGCCTTCTTCGGCAATATGCACAACGCCGGTGCTTTCAGCCAAAATACCGGGATGTTTCGGTTTGCGTGCTTCAAACAATTCTTCAACACGCGGCAAACCTTGGGTAATATCGTCGCCGCCTGCTACGCCGCCGGTATGGAACGTACGCATGGTAAGCTGGGTACCAGGTTCGCCGATTGCCTGTGCTGCAATGGTGCCAACTGCTTCGCCGACATCAACATTTCTGTCGGTTGCAAGGTTACGGCCATAGCATTTGCGGCAAACGCCAACTTTAGATTTGCAGTTAAGCACGCTGCGGATTTTAACGGTTTCGCGCAGGACTGCAATTCTGTCTGCCATATCTTCGGTAACATAATCGTTGATATGATAGAGCACTTCGCCGTTTTCATCCAGAATATCTTCGGCAAGGTTACGGCCGACAATACGGTCACGCAGAGATTCGATAACCGTCTGTTTGTTCTTGCCTTCGGTAATAGCGCCGATTTCGATACCTTCGATAGCATTGTTGCGCACCTTCATTTCGCGGACAGTGCCGTCTGCCAAAATTGCGTCAATCATTGCTTCGGTGTAAGTATCTTTCGCATGTGCCAGCACTTCACCTTCTGCGTTAACAACATCTTCGGCAACTTCTTTGCCGTTGAAGTGATGCATCAGGTGTTCTTTCATTACCTTGTTGGCATCTTCGCTGCTGATGTTAATCTGAACGGTTTCAGTTGCTTCGCCGTCCATATCATCTGTTGCATACAGGTTAACTTCAAGCACGTGGCCTGCAATAAGTTTATTGTAAATATCTTCCGTAATAACGGTATCTGCTTCGGCAATCAGTTCACCGGTTACAGGGCTTTCCACGCCGGAAGCAAGGTTGCGCCCGATAACGGTTTCGCGCAGTTTGTTCTGGCTTGCGCCAAGGGTTTGTTTGCACAGGCGGCTGCGTTCTTTAACAAGGTTAAAGGTTACAACATCGCAGTCATCTTCGCGTACAATAACATCCTGCGCAACGTCTACAAGGCGGCGGGTAAGGTAACCGGAGTCTGCCGTACGCAGTGCGGTATCTGCCAGGCCTTTGCGGGCACCGTGGGTGGAAATAAAGTATTCCAATACGGTTAAGCCTTCGCGGAAGTTTGCCTTGATAGGACGGTCGATAATACGGCCGGACGGGTCAGCCATAAGGCCGCGCATACCTGCCAGCTGACGGATCTGCTGGGTGTTGCCGCGGGCACCGGAGTCTGCCATCATGTTCAGGGAATTGAACTTATCCATGGTAGCACTCATCAGTTTTGCGGTAACGTCGTCCGTTGCCTGGCTCCAGATTTCAATAACTTTGCGGTAGCGTTCGTCCTCGCTCATCAAGCCGCGGCGGAACATACGCTCGGTTTTATCAATCTGTTTTTCGGCGTCAGCCAAAATCTGCTGTTTTTCTTTCGGGATTTTAATATCGGATACGGCAATGGAAATACCTGCCTTGCAGGCGTTGTCATAACCGTTCTTTTTAACAATATCAAGAATTTCGGCGGTACGCAGGTTGCCAAACAGCTTATGGGCTTTGGCAACAAGGTTGCCCAGTTCTTTTTTGTTAATAAGTTTGCTTAAATGCCAAACCTTAACTTCTTCGCCGGCAGCATTCTTTTCGGTTTCCTGATGGAAGTACTGCAGTTCTTTCGGCAGGTCTTCGTTAAACATGATATTGCCCGGCGTAGTGGTAACAAGGCTTACACCTTCGTTCTTTTCTTCGCCGTAAATATCTTTGTTAGGTACATAAACCTGAATGCGTGCCTGCAAATCAACAACCTTATGGAAGTATGCCAGCATAGCTTCGTTAATACTGCTGAAGCGCATGCCTTCGCCTTTGGCTCCTTCTTTCACCATGGTGATATAGTAGGAGCCCAGAACCATATCCTGGGTAGGTACGGCAACAGGTTTGCCGTCTTTCGGAGCCAGAATGTTGTTAACGGAAAGCATCAGAATTCTTGCTTCTGCCTGTGCTTCCGCGGAAAGCGGCAGATGCACTGCCATTTGGTCACCGTCAAAGTCGGCGTTGAATGCTGTACATACCAAAGGATGCAGCTTAATTGCACGGCCTTCGGTAAGGATAGGCTCGAATGCCTGAATACCGAGTCTGTGCAGCGTCGGTGCACGGTTAAGGAATACAGGATGTTCTTTAATTACTTCTTCCAAAACGTCCCAAACAACATTATTGGCGCGTTCTACCATGCGTTTGGCGTTTTTGATATTGGTAGCCTGTCCACTCTGAACAAGGCGTTTCATTACAAAAGGTTTAAACAGCTCCAGTGCCATTTCCTTCGGCAGGCCGCACTGGTGCATTTTAAGTTCCGGGCCTACAACGATAACGGAACGGCCGGAGTAGTCAACACGTTTACCCAAAAGATTCTGACGGAAACGGCCCTGCTTGCCTTTCAGCATATCGGAAAGGGATTTCAGCGGGCGGTTGCCCGGGCCTGTTACCGGACGGCCGCGGCGGCCGTTGTCGATAAGGGCGTCAACTGCTTCCTGCAGCATGCGTTTTTCATTGCGTACGATAATATCCGGCGCGTTAAGTTCAAGCAAACGTTTCAAGCGGTTGTTGCGGTTAATAACGCGGCGGTACAAATCGTTAAGGTCGCTCGTTGCAAAGCGTCCGCCGTCCAGCTGAACCATCGGGCGCAGTTCAGGCGGAATAACCGGTACAACATCCAAAATCATCCATTCCGGGCGATTGCCGGATTTTAAGAAGGCTTCGCAAACTTCCAGACGGCGTACAGCACGGATTTTGCGCTGGCCGCTTACTTCTTTCAGTTCTGCACGCAGTTCTGCGGTAAGTTTGGGCAGGTCAATTTCCTGTAATAAAGTTTTAATTGCCTGAGCGCCCATGCCTACTTTAAATGCGCTGCCGTATTTATCACGGTTTTCAATATATTCGCTTTCGGTCAGCAGCTGTTTTTTAGTCAGCGGAGTGCTGCCCGGGTCTAATACAATGTAGTTGGCAAAGTACAGTACTTTTTCCAGAGAACGCGGGGAAATATCAAGAATTAACCCCATGCGGCTCGGAATACCTTTGAAATACCAGATATGGGATACAGGTGCAGCGAGTTCAATATGGCCCATACGCTCACGGCGTACTTTGGCACGGGTTACTTCAACGCCGCACTTGTCGCAGATAATGCCTTTATAGCGGATTCTTTTATATTTGCCGCAATGGCATTCCCAGTCTTTGGTAGGCCCGAAAATTCTTTCGCAGAACAAACCGTCACGTTCCGGTTTCAAAGTTCTGTAATTGATGGTTTCCGGTTTTTTTACTTCGCCATAGGACCAAGCCCTGATTTGCTCCGGTGAAGCCAGGCCGATACGCATAGATTCAAAATTATTTACGTCTAACAAGAACCGATCGCTCCCTTCTATTCCATATCTTCACTGGCGGCGTCATCCGCATCTTTTGCTTCCATATTCATGTTGCCAATATCGGCAATCAAATCAAAATCGGGGTCTTCCGCTGCGCTGTCATCACTGTCAGTGGTGTAGTCATCCTGCACAATCTCCGTGTTAGGAGCTTCGGGAATAGCACCGTCGATATCAAGGTCCAGCTTGCGGGCTGTTTCGTTGATATCGTCGTCGGTATCACGCAGGGAAATTTCTTCTTCGTCCTCGTTAAGCACTTTAATGTCAAGGCCGATGGACTGAAGTTCTTTAATAAGTACCTTAAAGGATTCCGGAACACCAGGTTCAGGAACGTTTTCGCCTTTAACGATGGCTTCGTAGGTTTTAACACGGCCGACAACATCGTCGGATTTTACGGTTAAAATTTCCTGCAAAGTGTAAGCTGCGCCATATGCTTCCAGCGCCCAAACTTCCATTTCGCCGAAGCGCTGGCCGCCGAACTGCGCCTTGCCGCCGAGAGGCTGCTGAGTAACAAGGGAGTACGGGCCGGTGCTGCGGGCATGGATTTTATCATCAACAAGGTGATGCAGTTTGAGCATGTAAGTTAAGCCAACGGTAACTTTGTTATCGAACGGTTCGCCGGTACGGCCGTCATACAGCGTGGTTTTGGCGCTGCGGTCGATACCTGCAAGGTCAAGCGCATCATTAATGTCTTTTTCATGAGCGCCGTCAAATACCGGTACGGAAATCTGTACGGCTTTAATGCTCTTATCACCAAATTTGCCGATTTCAACGGTTTCGGGGATGCCGTATTTTTCAACGTCATAGCCAACACCGGTCAGGCGTTCTACAAGGCCTTCGGCATTGTTTTCAATCTGCATGCCGAGTGCACGTGCTGCCCAGCCAAGATGGTTTTCCAGAATTTGTCCGATGTTCATACGTGAAGGTACGCCCAACGGATTCAGCACAATCTGTACCGGTTCGCCGCTCGGCAGGAACGGCATATCTTCGCGCGGCAGAATACGGGAAATAACGCCCTTGTTGCCGTGGCGGCCTGCCATTTTATCGCCGACGGAAATTTTACGTTTCTGCGCAATATGTACACGAACCTGTTCGTTAACTCCCGGAGGAAGTTCGTCGCCGTTTTCGCGGGTAAATACTTTTACGCTTACGATTTTACCTGCTTCGCCGTGCGGAACACGCAGCGAGCTGTCGCGTACTTCGCGTGCTTTTTCGCCGAAGATGGCGCGCAGCAGGCGTTCTTCTGCAGTAAGTTCGGTTTCGCCTTTCGGAGTTACCTTGCCGACGAGGATATCGCCAGGGCGTACTTCCGCACCAATGCGGATAATGCCGCGTTCGTCAAGGTCTTTCAATGCTTCTTCCGATACATTCGGAATATCGCGTGTAATTTCTTCTTCGCCAAGTTTGGTGTCGCGGGCATCGCAGTCGTATTCTTCAATATGAATAGAAGTAAATACGTCAGCCTTTACCAAATCTTCACTCAGAAGAATAGCATCTTCGTAGTTGTAGCCTTCCCAAGGCATGTAAGCAACAATTACATTGTAGCCAAGTGCAAGTTCGCCATGGTCGGTTGCAGGGCCGTCTGCCAGTACCTGGCCTTTAACAACCTTGTCGCCTTTGTAAACAATCGGGCGCTGGTTAACGCAGGTACCCTGGTTGGAGCGTTTAAATTTCAATACGCTGTATTTATCTACGCCGCCGTCATCTTTGCGGATAACGATTTCATCACCGGTAACGCGTTCTACAACACCGGCATTTTTAGCCAGAATGCACACGCCGGAGTCAACGGCAACTTTATATTCCATACCGGTACCGATGATCGGAGCCTGAGTGCACAGAAGCGGCACTGCCTGACGCTGCATGTTGGCACCCATGAGAGCACGGTTCGCGTCATCGTTTTCGAGGAACGGAATAAGCGCGGTAGCGATAGATACAACCTGTTTCGGCGAAACGTCCATGAAGTCTACCTGGTCAGGAGGCAGGGAAAGCACTTCGTTCTGGTAACGTGCGGTTACACGTTCGCCTTCAAAGTAACCTTCGTCATCCAAAGGTTCGTTCGCCTGAGCGATAATGTAATTATCTTCTTCATCAGCGGTAAGATAAATAATTTCATCGGTTACGCGCTTGTTTTCTTTATCAACACGGCGGTACGGGGTTTCCATAAAGCCGTATTTATTAATAACAGCAAAGGTAGAAAGAGAACCGATAAGGCCGATGTTCGGACCTTCAGGGGTTTCAATCGGGCACATACGGCCATAGTGGGAATGGTGTACGTCGCGGACTTCATAGCCTGCACGTTCACGGCTCAAGCCACCGGGGCCCAGTGCGGAAAGACGGCGTTTATGGGTCAGCTCGGCCAGCGGGTTGTTCTGGTCCATAAACTGGGAAAGCTGGCTGCTGCCAAAGAATTCTTTAATTGCAGCAACAACAGGGCGGATATTAATAAGCGCCTGCGGTGTGATAACATCAACATCCTGAATGGTCATACGTTCTTTTACAACGCGTTCCATACGGGCAAGGCCGATGCGGAACTGGTTCTGCAAAAGTTCGCCAACACGGCGTACACGGCGGTTGCCCAAATGGTCGATATCGTCGCCGGTGCCAAGGCCGTCCATCAGGTTAAGCAGATAACCGAAGGAAGCCATTACATCTTCAACGGTAATGGTGCGGTGGTCTTCCGGAATATCGGAAGTGCAGATAATTTTCATCGGCTGTTCTTTCAGGCGGATGAAAACTTCTTTCAGGCCGGGGCCTGCAAAAATACCGCTTTCTTCGATTTTATCAATAACATCAAGGTCAATCTTGGTGCCTGCTTCAGCAATAATTTCACCGGTAGATACATCAACCAGCGGCTGATCCAGCACTTTATCCAGCAGGCGGCGGCGCCAGCCGAGTTTTTTGTTCAGCTTATAGCGGCCTACGCTGGCAAGGTCATAACGTTTGTTATCAAAGAAGGTTGCTTCAATAAGTGCGGAGGCATTTTCCAGAGTAGGAGGTTCGCCCGGACGCAGCTTTTTATAAATTTCAATTAAAGCTTCTTCGCGGGTAGTTGTTGTATCCCTTTCAAGCGTTGCAGCAACGGAAGGATGATTATTAAAGAGCGCTAAAATATCTTCATTCTGGGTTAAACCCATGGCGCGCAGCAAAACGGTTGCCGGCAGCTTTCTGGTACGGTCAACACGTGCATAAATAACGTCATTTAAGTCGGTTTCATATTCAATCCATGCACCACGGTTAGGAATGACTGTTGTACCATACATTTTTTTGCCGCTGGGGTCCATTGTAACAGCGTAATAAACGCCCGGGGAACGTACCAGCTGGCTGACGATTACACGTTCGGCACCGTTGATTACAAAAGTACCGGTTTCCGTCATCAGCGGAAAATCGCCCATGAATACTTTAGATTCTTTAATCTCGCCGGTATCTTTATACAGAAGGCGCACGTTTACATTTAACGGCGCAGAATAGGAAGCATCGCGTTCCTTGCATTCTTCTACTGTATATTTAGGCTCACCGAGAGTAAAGCCTTCAAAGGAAAGTTCTAAATTACCTGTAAAATCTTTAATAGGAGAAATGTCATGGAAAATTTCACAAAGACCTTCTCGCATGAACCACTCATACGATTTTCTTTGGATGTCAATCAAATGAGGCATTGGCAATACTTCATTGATTCTGGCATAACTGTACCGAGTCCTATTACCTACGGGAACCGGTTTAAACATGTAATCCCTCACCCCTTAATGTATATGTTGTCAGGCAGACTTAAACAAGCGCGTTTTTACCATGACAAAAAAAGCAAGGCTCCAAACAATATTCAGGACCTTGCATGTTGTCTTCGATGAACGCACTTCATCTAAATCCATATAAGCACGGTACGGTGCTCAACCACTGAACCCCCGGTACCGGTTGTCAATACCTGCAATCTACTAATGTTGTAGTATGATATGTTATCATATATTTTGCAATTTGTCAATCATGCGGGCATAAAAAAATTCCGCTGCAATGCAGCGGAATTTTTATTGCCGTTAAGCAAAATTATTTAATTTCTACGGAAGCGCCAGCTTCTTCAAGTTTAGCTTTGAGAGCTTCAGCGTCAGCTTTGGAGATTTTTTCTTTAACAGCTTTCGGAGCTTCGTCAACGATAGCTTTAGCTTCTTTCAGGCCCAAGCCGGTTACTTCGCGAACAACTTTGATTACGTTGATTTTGCCAGCGCCAGCAGCGGTCAGGATTACGTCGAATTCAGTTTTTTCTTCAGCAGCAGCAGCGCCACCAGCAGCCGGAGCAGCAGCTACAGCAACAGGAGCAGCAGCGGATACGCCGAATTTTTCTTCCAGAGCTTTAACGAGTTCGGAAAGTTCGAGGACGGTCATAGATTCAATAGCTTCAATGATTTGTTCTTTATTCATTATAGTTACCTCCATAAATTAGATGTTTTAATTTTATTGTTAAAATTTTATGCGATAAGCCTCAGCTTATGCGGATTCTTTTTGTTCGCGGATAGCGTCAAGCGCATATACCACTTTGCGGATAGTACCTTGAAGTACATTGACGAAACCGGAAATCGGAGCATTCATGCTGCCAAGCATTTTGGCAACGAGTACTTCTTTCGGCGGCAGTTCTGCCAGAGCTTTGATAGCTGCATCGTCAATAACTTTACCGTCAAGAACACCTGCTTTAACAACAAGTGCTTTGTTTTCTTTAGCAAAATCGCAAATGATTTTTGCTGCGGCAACAGGGTCTTCCGGAGCAACCGCAATAGCGGTGTTCTTTTCGAGAACCGGCTCCAGGCCTTCAATGCCTGCTTCTTGTGCTGCAATACGGAGCAGAGTGTTTTTAACTACAATGTAGGTAACACCGGCTTCGCGCATTTTACGGCGCAATGCAGTATCCTGTGCAACAGTCAAACCGCAGAAGTCTACCAGAACAGTGCATTTAGAGCTGGTAAGAAGTTCTTTAATCTCTGCAACTTTAGCTGCTTTTTCAGGTCTAATTGCCATACATCTGCACCCCCTTCTTTATTTTGATATTTTTTTATTAAATCAAAAAGACCTCTCGGCCGCAGCCGGAGGTCGCGAAGGTCTATCTTCAACGTCTCCAACCTCGGCTGGCGCTATGCTTACGCGGCTGTGCCGCACCTGCTGTCTATGGCCCGATTATCTTCTGATTTATAAAATTATTTGTCGCTGTTAGCCTTCAGAACGTCAACTTTAACGCCAGGGCCCATGGTAGTAGAAAGAGTGATGGTTTTCATGTACTGGCCTTTTGCTCCGGAAGGTTTAACTTTTACCAGAGTATCGGCAAGTGCAATGTAGTTAGCCAAAAGCTGTTCGTCGGTAAAGGAAACTTTGCCGATAGGAGCCTGTACATTACCTGCTTTATCGGTGCGGTATTCAATTTTACCAGCTTTAATTTCGTTTACTGCACGGGTTACGTCCATAGTTACGGTACCAACCTTCGGGTTAGGCATTAAACCTTTAGGACCGAGGATTTTACCAAGACGGCCAACCATGCCCATCATGTCAGGGGTTGCTACGCAGACATCGAAATCTGTCCAGCCGCCCTGAATTTTAGCGACATATTCTTCACCGCCAACATAATCTGCGCCTGCTGCTTCAGCTTCTGCAACTTTGGGGCCTTTAGCAAAAACAAGAACAGTTTTGCTTTTGCCGGTGCCGTGCGGAAGAACCATAGCGCCGCGAACCTGCTGGTCAGCGTATTTAGGATTAACACCGAGTTTGAAAGAAACTTCAACGGTGCTGTCAAATTTGGTAACGTTAGTTTTCTTTACTAATTCTATTGCTTCTTTCGGAGAATAGAATTTGTCAGCTTCGATAAGTTTCAAAGCTTCCTGGTACTTTTTGCTTCTTTTTGCCATTAACTTTTCCTCCTATGTGGTAATAACGGTTTTTGGCCTCCCACTTAATTAAGTTAACTAATATTATCAGTCAACTACGGTAATACCCATGCTGCGGGCAGTACCTTCAACCATTCTCATTGCAGCTTCAATATCTGCTGCGTTGAGGTCAGCCATTTTGGTTTCGGCGATTTCGCGGATTTTATCGCGGCCGAGGGTGGCTACTTTTTTCTTGTTAGGTTCGCCAGATGCTTTTTCCAGACCGGCTGCTTTTTTCAAGAGAACCGGAGCCGGAGGAGTTTTGGTAATGAAAGTAAAGGAACGGTCTTCAAATACGGTGATTTCTACCGGGATAATAAGACCAGCCTGCTGTGCAGTACGTTCATTGAACTCCTTAACGAAAGCCATGATGTTTACACCGGCCTGGCCGAGTGCAGGGCCTACAGGAGGAGCCGGAGTAGCTTTACCAGCCGGTACCTGTAATTTTACCATCTTAACGACTTTTTTCGGCATTTATTACACCTCCTTATTCAGCTTCTTCAACTTGAGTAAAATCAACTTCAACAGGTGTTTCGCGCCCAAACATGTCCGCAAGAACCTTCAGCTTGCCGCGTTCTTCATTAATTTCGGAAACGCTGCCAAGGCATCCGGCAAACGGGCCGCTTTTAAGGCGTACAATCTGCTGTAATTGTAAATCAATTTTAGGACGGCTTTCTTCCACGCCCATAGAACGCATAATTTGTTTTACTTCCTCATCTGTAAGAGGAATGGGCTTAGTGCCGGAGCCAACAAAACCGGTTACGCCTGGAGTGTTGCGGACGGCATACCAGCTGCGGTCATTAACAATCATTTCTACCAGTACATAGCCCGGGAAAACTTTGCGCTGCACGCTGCGTTTTTTGCCATCTTTGACTTCTATTTCATTTTCCATAGGTATTACAATATTGAAAACTTCGTTTTCCATACCCAGGGAATGAACTTTGCGTTCCAGATTAGCTTTTACTTTATTTTCGTAACCGGAATAAGTATGTATGACATACCAACGTTTTTCTGATTCCATAGCGGTACCGGGAATATTAATTCCCTTCCTCCTTACTCAAACTTATTGTAAAATCAACTGGAACAGTCCAGCAAAAATACTGTCAATTACCCAAATCAGAATTGCTGAAAGGACAACGGCAATAAATACAACGATTGTATGGGCAATAAGTTCTCGTCTGGTAGGCCAGGTCACTTTTTTTAGTTCAGATTTTGCTTCCCGCAGGAAGCGCATAATGCCGTTGGTGTCTTTCACACCCGGTAATTCTGGAACGGCCATCTTTTCACATCCTTGCTAAAATACCTAGATAAACTCAAACACAAAGATTATTTGGTTTCTTTATGTAAAGTGTGTTTTTTGCAAAATTTGCAGTACTTGTTGATCTCAATACGGTCCGGATCATTCTTTTTGTTTTTGTTAGTCTGGTAGTTGCGCTGTTTGCATTCAGTGCATGCCAAAGTAATCAAAGTACGCATTCGTTACACCTCTCTTGCTGTCAAAATTGCTGGTCTGAAAATTTCACTAATATAGAGTACCACAGTTAACGGGTTATGTCAACAATGTTTAAAAAAATAATCTAAGACCGGGCTGAAAAGTCCGGCCTTAGATATATGTACCGCTAACAGCGTTTAATTATTTTTCTTCAATTGCAGTAACAACACCAGCGCCAACGGTACGGCCGCCTTCGCGGATTGCAAAACGCA
>ERZ791575.523-NODE-523-length-17450-cov-2.550101_pt1 | contig 17450 bp, 15 predicted proteins | sample MGYA00509970_ERZ791575 | MGnify/ENA primary metagenome ERZ791575 (study PRJEB30046, sample SAMN00791935) | human gut metagenome | study: EMG produced TPA metagenomics assembly of the A metagenome-wide association study of gut microbiota in type 2... | reverse complement strand
AGCTGGCGCTTTGCGTTCGAACAGCCCGAACGCATGCCCACGCAGCTGGTAACCCTTGAAGATGTTGCGGCCGGCTATGGTGAGAACCGCGTTCTAAGCGGCGTCAATCTCTGTATCCGCTCGGGTGAACGCATCGGTGTGCTCGGCGTCAACGGCGCGGGCAAGTCCACGCTCATCAAGACGCTCGTCGGAAAGCTCGAACCTCTGCACGGCACGGTGCGCGACGGCCAGGGACTTCAGATCGGCTACTTTGCCCAGCATCAGCTCGAAGCACTCGATCCCGACGAAACGCCTCTTGACGTCATGAAGCGAAAAGCCCCCTTGGTTCGTGAACAGCAGCTAAGAGACCATCTCGGAAAATTCCGCTTTTCGGGCGACAAGGTCGACACTTTGATCGGCGTTCTTTCGGGCGGCGAAAAAGCTCGCCTGGCTCTTGCTCTGATTGTCTGGGACAAGCCCAATCTGATCGTCTTGGACGAACCGACCAACCATTTGGACATGGCCACCCGCGAAGCGCTCACCGTGGCGCTTTCTTCCTTTGAAGGTACCTTGCTGCTCGTCTCACACGACCGCCATCTTCTGCGCAGCGTCTGCGACAAGCTCATTTTGGTGCACGACGGCGCCGTGACCGAATACGACGGTGACCTCGACGACTACGCGGCTTTTGTTCTGCAGCACCGAAAGCTGTCGCAGACAGCCGACAAGCCCGTGACTCCGCAGCAAGCTTCTGCAGGAATCAATCGCAAAGAGCAACGCAAACTCGAAGCTCTTGAGCGCAACCGCATTGCGGCACTCAAAAAGCCGCTTCTCGCGAAACTCGCCAAGGTGGAAAAGGAAATGGGCAAGGTCAGCGAAGAGCTTGCCTCGCTAGACGCACAACTTGCTGACACCGCATGGTACGAAAAGACGCCTGCTGAAACCGTGGCCGACGTCACGCGCCGGCGCGGTGAAGCAGCCGGCGTTCTCGAAGAGCTTGAAGCTCAGTGGCTCGAGGTTTCCGAACAAATCGAAGCCTGCGTCTGACGCTAATCTCTCGTTTTTGGAAAAAAAACCTGAACTCCCTGTTACCTGCTCCCCATAGAGCTTGATTCAGGTTAAAAAATTTCCATTTTCTCGTTTTAGCTCTCTGATTTTGTTCAAAAAACTTTTCAGGGAGTTTTCTTTTCATGTTAAAATACTCCCTACGTTATATATAGGGATTCGAAATGCCTGAGTTGTCCTCAAATTCCCCCGTCAACTGGAATTTCACCGCCGAAACCAACGCCCAAGGTCGCACATACATCAAGGCCTACAAAATGTGCTGGGACAAAGTGGCTAAAAAGCCCAAACGTGCCATGCGCCGTCATGTCGGTCGTCTCATGCCCGATGACAGCATCGCCATGTCCGAGAAGTTTCTGATCGATCACCCCCAGTACGCCGGAAAGCAGTGGTTCTGGGGCGCTAACAAACGTCCCGTCTTGCTTGAGGAGTACCTCAACGATTTCCCTCGCAAGCCGGGGCTGGAAGTCGATGAAGAGGAAAACGCTTTATTGCCGACTCTCAATGTCGGTTTGACGTGGGCCGCTGTCGAAATGGCCAAATCGCATGGCATCCTTGAGCATCTTGTGGAAGTATTCGGCAAGCAGCTGGGCAAAAAGCTTCTTTATCTGGCCATCTACAAATTGGCCGGCGGCACGTCCATGATGACCTTTGATCTTTGGCGGCAACAGAATTGGTTGCCTGAGGATGCGTCTCTTTCAGGACAAAAAATTTCAGAGATTCTGGCTGCCGTCAAAAAAGAACAAGTCCTCGACTATTTCGAACGCCGCCATAGACGTCAGGGAGAAATTTGGGAAAAGATTTTCGAAAAGAAGCTGGAACTGAAGGGGCAGAAAATCGAATACGCTCTGGACAGCACATCCATATCGACTTATTCGGAATCCATTGCCGAAGCTCAGTACGGACACGCTAAACGCGATCCCGATCTCAAGCAGGTTAACTTCACCGTGGTGTGTGACCAACGCACAGGTGACATTGTTTTTGCACATCTGTACGACGGTGCCGTCAATGACAGCTCTTCACTGCTTGATGTTCTGATGTTGATGCAGGAAGCTCGGTTTGATCTGAGCCGCAACATTCTTGTCACGGATCGCGGCTACTCGACACTGATGAATGTGCAGAAGATGCTCAATCTGGAGTTGTCGTTTCTGCAAGGCGTGAGGATAAACGAAGACGCCATTGAGCTGGCCTTCGACAAACACATGGAAGCGTTGAAGAACGGGGCCTTTTACGACGGAGATCTGGGAGTTTGCGCCTATACGTATGCCGAAGATTGGCAGCAAAACTGCTCCTGCGGCAGACTCAACGCCAAAGTGAAAGTACACCTGTATCGGATGGACAAGGTCTTTGACGAGCAAAGAGCTTTAATTTGGAAGAAGGCCTCGGAAATCATTTCTTTGTTGAAAGCAGCTCGCAGAGTGCCTTCCGATCTATGGGATGCTTATCGCCGATTTATCAAGGAAAGAGTCGACGAACAAGGACGAAAACTCTGGGCATTGGACACGACAAAGATGGATCAAACGGCCGAGCGTGCTTCGCACTTTGTGTTGCGGTCGAATTGCATCAATGATCCGTTTGAAGCTCTGAGGATTTATCGAGCCAGAGGGTTGGTTGAGCAGGATTTCAATCAGCTTAAAAATTGGGTGGATGGAGATCGACTGCGTGTCGGAGCTAGATCTTTGCAGGGCAAGGTATTTGTGACTGCGCTGGCTACCGGACTGCGCATGATCATGATGTCTACGGCTAAGCGAGTGCAAAGCGGCAATTCGCAGCTCAAGATTCCGAACAACTCCATCGATTCGTTGATCAAAAATCTGGAACTTGTCCGTGCGGATAAAAGGAAAAACGCCAACGCTTGGGTGAGAAATACTATTCCCGCCAAGCGTCGGCGTTTGTTTGAACTCCTGGAACTCCGCGATCCCCCTCGCGTCTTCCGTGTAGGGAGCATGTAAAGCGGAGTTCAGGTCATTTCCCCGCTTTCTTCGTTTTCTTCACTTTCTCTACTTGCTCAGCTGCCACGCGACCGAAAGCCGCTGCCTTTGAAAAAGCCGTCCCAGTCATGTAAGCCGCGCCGTGGAATCCGCCGCAGATTTCTCCTGCCGCATACAGTCCAGAAATTGGTTCCCCATAAACATCAATCACTCTGGCCTTCGTGTCAACTTTCAAGCCGCAATACGTCGCAATCATGGCCGTAGTCGCCGGCATTACCACGAACGGACCTTCAGTTAACGGTACTGGCTTGCCCACACCCCCGGAAAGAGTTTTGCGCCCCAGAGGATCCTTTCCAACGGGTGCTGTTTCGTTATACGCCCTAATTGTCTCGGCAAGTTGCTTGGGCGGGATTCCAGCCTTTTCAGCCGCTTCCTCGCTTGTCTTCCCGACAAACCCCATGGGCGACGTCCCCTTGGTCTCAACATCCTTCCAGATGGGAATCTCACGACGGTCTGCCTTCATACCTGCCTGACGAACCTTGTTGTCAAAAACCGTAAACGTCTTGGCTTCCGGCTGTGTCAAAGCCTTGTCCCCAATAAGCTTGTAGGAAATCGATTCATTCACAAATCGCTTTCCTTCTTTGTTCACAATAATGCCGCCGTTGTAGTAAATGTAGCTTTTCTCGCTCGCTGAGCCCTGAGGTTTGAAACCATAGGTAGCCTTGATGTAGTTGGTATCGAGAACATCTGCCCCCAAAGATAACCCCATCTTCAGACCATCACCGGTATTGCCAAGACCGGCAACCGCCCATGCGCTCTTCATAGCCGGCACATATTTGCCCAGAAGCTCCGGATTTCGAGCAAAACCACCGGAAGCCAACAAAACTCCATAACGTGCCTGAATATTCTTGGTCTTTCCTCGAGCCTTTACACGCACGCCTGACACACATTTTTCTCAGAATCCCACAGCAAGCGTTCTGCCGTTGTTCTGAGTTCTATCTTTGCTCCATGCTTTACTGCATAACTTCTGTAAAACTCAACAACCTCCGAAGGACGGAATGCATGTACGCGCGGAACACTCATACCACCGGCTGCGTGCACATCAAGAGCCTTTACACCGTTTCTCAACAACCATTCGTACTCACGATTGGTCTCTCTGACATAAGCCCTCACAAGCTCGGGGTCATTCATATGCCCACCGGTCTTGAGCATATCCTCAACAAAAATTTCTTCGCTGTCTTTCACCCCTGCGTCTTTTTGCATCTGTGTTCCACTAGCAGCCCAACTACCACCACAAATTGCAGAAGACCCGCCCACAGTCGGCATCTTTTCCAGTACCACAACGCTTAGACCTGCTTGGGCTGCATAACCGGCCGCACTTAATCCTGCGTTTCCAGCTCCAATCACAACAAAGTCATATGCTTCATCGTATTTAATCGGTGCCTTCACAGGCACAGCAACAGCCTCATGTGACAAGCCTGCTGCCATAGCGCTAAACAATCCGGCTTTAAGGAAATTGCGTCGATTGGTCATATTTCCCTCCTTTTGGATATCCCTCTGTGCTAGCTGACCACATTGACCTTTTATCCCACCTGTGTCTATTGGGACGGTCTTCTCACGCAATCAATTTAGATCTGAAGTTGCGCGCGCATGTTGTACAACATCAATGTTTCCTTTCTATCATTTCACCTTGACTCAAAACTTACCTATCAGACGAACATTCCAACACTCAACCTATATTTCATTTTTTAGAATAAAACTTCTAACGCTATGCCTAATACTCTTCAAAGTTCGACTTTCAAGTCGAAATAAATGATCTTACGCTCCACCATCCGCTAAAACTGCTATGAAATTCAATATTTCTCCAAATATCAAAGACTATATCAAAGCCAGCAAAGAAATTATTCTTGCCACTCTCGTTTTCGTATTATGCATCGTTGCAATTCTTGACATTTTAGGCATCCCTTTAAAAGGAACAGACTTTCTTCTCACTCCAATCGAACAGAAACTTAACTTCCTAGATATTTTCACTTGTTTTGTTGCAATAATTGCACTGATAATTGCGCTTGCTGCCTTTATGAAGACAAACCTTCAGTCGAGACCCAAATGTTACATACGAGACGTAAGAAACGATCTATCAGAAAATAGATTTCTCGGTGTCTTGACATCGTTCCAGGTGAAAATGAAACAAAGATTTGCAGCATACACGTTAAAAATTGCATGATTTCGACAGACCGAGTTAATTTTAAAGAAAGATTACACTTAAATCATCTGTACATATCACAAAGAATGGACGGAAAAAATTGTACCCATGTCCAGTTTTATTTAAGTGTTCCTGAGGAATACAACAACAAAATTTTAGATTGTTATATCTACGGATCCGTTATGACATTCAACATCTTTTTCCCGCTATCTTGCAAAATCGTCCCGCCAAAGTTGAAGAACATTGACAAAATTTTCATTTCCAATTAGAAAGATCCAAAACTCTTCTTTAATTTTTTGGACAAAGAGAACAAATCTTTCTTTGATCGTCGAAATATAAAATTTCGCCGCCATCTTTGCTTAAAAGTACACAAAGATAGCGGCGAGAATTTCGAAACTCAGTTAAGAGTCCCGCTCGGTTAAAAGAGACTCACTTATCGTTAGGCTTTGCCTTTAGATGCCTGTTCAACCGTATTGGCAGCGACATAACCAAACACCAAACCTTTGATGAAGGCTGTCGCTGACATGTACGTCTTTCAAAGGTTTGGTGTTTGGTTACGTCTTTCCGTGGAAGCCACCGGTTACTTCGCCGGCCGCATAAAGTCCCGGGATCTTGTTGCCGAAGACATCAATGACCTCCGTTTTTTCGTTGATCTTGACGCCGCAATAGGTAGCTAACAGCACAGCGGTACCCGGGAACACATAGAACGGCGGCTTGTTAATCGGACGCAACTTACCCATTTCACCGGCCTGATGCTTACGACCGAATACGCGATCTTCACCGTATTTCTCAATATCGCTGTTATAAGCCTTGACCGTCGCCTCAACGACCTTCGGATCCAACCCTGCCTTCGCCGCAGCTTCTCCGATTGTCTGGCCCTTAAAGACGAGTCCACGTTCTTCGGACTGCAACACGCTACCGTTGTTACGTGCTGCCTTCAGGGACTCCTGACGAACTGGTTCATCGTAAACGATGTACCCGATACCGCCTTCCTGTTCGAGAACGTAATCACCGACATCCTTCTTGGGAATGGACTCATTGACAAAACGTTTGCCGGCTTTGTTGACCACGATGCCGCCCAGCCAGAACGGATAAGCGGAGTCACTGATTGACTGCGGTTTGGTATTGAACGCAAAGGTTGCCTTGATGTAGGGCATGTCGGCAACATCCGCCCCGTAGGCTTGAGCCATCTTCAATCCGTCGCCGTCGCTTCCCATTCCGCAAATAGCCAACGTATTGGCCATACGGGGAACATATTGCGCAAGCATCTTCTTGTTGCGAGCAAAGCCTCCGGACGTCAGAATAACGCCTTTCTTTGCTTCAATGGCCATTTCTTTTTCTTCCGACTTCGCATACACACCCACGATCGCGTGTTTCTTACTGTCATAAGCCAGACGAACGGCAGGCGTCGAAGTCATGATCTTGACACCTTTTGACTCGGCCAATTTCTGGAGTCCCGACAAAACGGATCCCGGATTGATCTGGTGGTTACGAGGAACCGAGACATTGCCTGTTAAATGTTCTTTGTTGAGCTTGCCACCGTGAGCCATGAACCAGTTGTAAACCTCAAGCACATGATCCGTAAATGTCTGAACCACTTTAGGATCATTGAGGTTGCCGCCCACCTTCATGATGTCTCGATAGAGCTGTTCCTTGGAGTCCTTAATACCCAATTTCTTCTGGTGCTCCGTGCAAGCTACCGTGGATCCGCCGCCGCAAATCGCCGATGAACCGCCCACAAAGGCCAACTTTTCAAGCAGAAGCACCTTGAGCCCCTTTTCGGCTGCGTGAGCTGCAGCGGCCAAACCTGCACCGCCAGCACCCACCACGATCACATCGTAGGATGCATCCCATTTATCCGGCCGATCTGTCGGCATAGCAGATGCTTTACTCAAAACACCCATGGTTAGGCCGCCTGCGACAGCCGATTTCAACAAGTCTCGACGAGATTTTTGCATTTTTCCCTCCTCCGGTTTTTCTGATTTATACATTCCACAAAAGTGTTTGAAATGTCTATATTCGTCAGTTTATTGTCGGATTTGTGCATAAAACGCAAAACTGTCATGCAATAAAATCCCCTTATTCCGCGCTAATTTAGCTGGTAAAAAAAACAGAAGATTGACTGTCTCTAATGTCGCTCTCCCACACAAATCTCACCAATAATTTGGCGCTGTGGCGTTTGTTTATTGAGGTTTGCCATAAAGGCTCCATCAGTGCAGTTGCCAAAGATCATCAGGTTGATCCTTCGACCATCAGCCGCAAGCTTTCTGCGCTTGAATCCTCGCTTGGCGTGAGGTTTTTATCCCGCAGCACTCGTTCTTTGTCATTAACCACCGCCGGCGTTGATGCCCTGATGCAAGCGCAGTCCATGTTGGATGTTTACGACGATTTTCTGCAGAAGATCAAGCCCGACACCGCCCACCTCAAGGGACTTGTTCGCATTGCAGCTCCGCCGACCATCATCGATGAACTCCTCTGGAAGTGGCTTGCCGAATTTCAAAGACTGCACCCAGACGTGCATATCAACATGCTTGCAAACTCGGAAGCCCAGGAACCCAATCGCGACAGCGTTGACATCGCTCTGGTGACCGGTTCCTTTATTCCATCAGGCAGTGAACACATTGGCACGTTTTCCCGCGGCATGACGGCCAGTCCCGCCTACATCGAAAAATACGGCATGCCTAAGCACCCGTCAGAACTCATCAATCATCGTGCACTTCGCTACAGCGGCGGCATGGCCGAAAAGCGGCTATTTGTGCGCAGAGGACACGTGTTGGAACCGCTGACGTTCAATGCAACCGTTTTTTCAAGCTCCGTTTATGCCATCAATCAAATGGCAATTGCCGGAATGGGCATTGCGTTGACGACTCCCGACTACCTGTGTCGCCGAGATATTGAAGCCGGACGGCTTGTCAGAGTTTTGCCGGATTGGCCAATCCCGGACCATTTGGTCCACGCTGTCGTGGCTCGGGATCGTTACCGATCTCATTGCGTGATGGAAATTCTCAAATGCGTCAAACACTGTTGGCCTACTTCGGTCTGGCCGTTCTGATATTTTGTTTCGCTGGTATTGGAGCCTGGTTCGTGCCGGAGGGTTCCTCCTTTTTTCTGGATTTCCAATCACTCATTGGTTCTTTCGGTTGTTTGCAGTTCCCCAACGGCACAGAAGTCTGCGACGTGACACTCAAACACGGTACCGGGGCCAAAGCTGGCTTCATTTACTGCCTCGGTCTGATCCCTTCAATCATGATTACCTGCGGCATTTTGAACGTATTGCAATTGTGGAATACCGATAAAGCTGCTCAACGCCTCTTTTCCGCTCCTGTTCGCTTCCTGACAGGCTTGCCGGGAATCACCACCGTAGCCATGTTTATTTCACTGCAATCCAGTGATGCCGGAGCAATGGCAACCAAGGAACTTCATAACTCCGGCGCCATTACGGACAACGAGCGCGATATTCTTGCCATGTGGCAATTCTCCTCAAGCGGAACGCTCATCAATATCTACTCCAACGGCTTAGCACTGCTGCCAATCATTGTGACGCCCATCGGAAATATCCTGTTGATCATCATTGCCGCCAAAATTTTAGGTGCAAACCTTATGCGGCTAACGCTTCGACTCTCCCTCCAATCCGAGGTAACCCGATGAGCGAAACACCTCAATCTGCCTCTCAGGCTTTTTTCTCAGGTTGCAAAAGCGGCTTGAATTTAGCTCTTTACGGGATACTGCCGCGCGTCATGGTGGCTTTTATCTTCATTTCCGTTTTAGAAGCCTGTGGAGCCATGAGCCTTATCGGCGACATCTTTACTCCCCTTATGCACGTGTGGTCCCTTCCCGGAGAGGCCGCTGTCGTGTTGGCTACCGCAATCCTTTCGAATGCCGCAGCTGTAGGTACCATCGTTTCCCTTTTTGCTTCCGGCACCCTCTCGGCTGCCGATGCCACGATTCTGATGCCCGGGCTATATCTCATGGGGGCTCTGTTTCAATTTGCCGCCAGAGTTTTGGGAACCGCCGGTGTCTCGCGCAAAATTTGGCCTGTCATGTTCGCGATTTGTCTCGTAAACAGTGCTGTTGCGATGTGGATAACCGCGTGGCTCATAAGGTAACAAAATGGCGACAAGAACTGTCAATTCCCAGTTCCTGTCGCCGTTGCCTCCGCAAAAGCCTAGACAGATACCGTTTTACTTAATGCCATAATCGGCGCAGGACACCAACTTCTGTATCGTGTTGTTCAGCTTCACGCTCATATGTATTGACCAGCTTCATCAACACCGTTGACGACACAAAGGGATGAGTAAATTGCAAAGCGTCAGCCCATGTGCGGCACTTGTTAGCAAGCTCACGTTCCTGGCCACCACCTTCTCTGCGCCAATGGACTCCACGAGCATTGTATAACCCCCTATATGCACCAATGCTGATGTCCTCTGATCGCAAAGCATCCATCACATCACGAACGGCCTCGCCCGCCCAATTGATCTTCAAGCTCTCGGTAAGAACGGTTCTGGGTAACGCAGGCAAGAATTTGCCTGATTTGGTGAGATGAAAGTTTTTTCATCAAATCCTCCATGTAGGTGTTACAGGAAAACTTGATGATGGGGATCCATCCTGCCCTGAAGTGTTTCAATAAGCGTAAATGCCGATTTTTGACCCCCTGTTTCTATGTGTGCAAAAGGCCTGTTTCAATCAGCGTAAAACGTGGTTTTTATGCGCGCAAAATCCCACCGAGAAGGATTAACCTTAGAGATAAGGTGCGTTGCACCCCAGAGACCGCTGCCGACAAAACAATCGAACACGACCCCGATTATTTTGTCTCCCCAAAAGCAGCTCGCTCACAGGAGAAAAAAATGACATTTCAGTACCCAGCCGTATCGCGGCGCAACTTGATGAAATCGGTTGCAGCCGCTGGTCTACTGGCTAATTTTTCACTCACACCGCTCAGTCAAGCCGTTGCAGCGGCCATGGATGATATGGAAACCGTTCGCTGGACTTCGTGCGTTGTCAATTGCGGCAGCCGCTGCCCGTTGAAAGCCATCGTCAAAAACGGTCAGGTGATCCGCATTGAACCGGAAAACACCGGCGCCGACTCCACCAAGATGCCTCTGGCTGTCCCGCATGTCCGCGCCTGCTTGCGAGGCCGCTCCATGCGTCAGCGCTTGTACTCTCCCGAACGCCTCAAGTACCCGATGAAGCGCGTGGGCAAGCGCGGCGAAAACAAGTTCGAGCGCATCTCCTGGGACGAAGCGCTTGACATCGTCGCCAAGCAGCTCAAATACACCATCGAGAAATACGGCAACGAAGCCATCTACCTGCAGTACGGCTCCGGTTCCTACCAGCTCGTTTCCACGCGCCGCACGGCCGATCGTCTGCTCAATATGTTGGGCGGTTCTCTGGGCTGCTACGGCACCTACTCTTCGGCTCAGATCAACGGCGCCTTCCCCTACACCTACGGACTCGGCGCCGGCGGCTCTCAGATGACCGAAGTTGGCAACGCCAAGCTCTACGTGTCCTTCGGCAACAACACGATGGTCACGCGCCAGTCGGGCGGCGGCCAAGCCTGGGAGCTCGATTGCGCTCGTCAGGGCAAGGATCGTCCGCGCATGATCATTGTCGATCCGATCTATACGGACACGTGTCTGGGCAAGGAAGACGAATGGGTGCCGATCCGTCCGGGTACCGATGCGGCCTTCGTTGAAGGCATGGCCTACGTCATGATCAAGGAAAACCTGGTCGATCAGGCCTTCCTCGACAAATACTGCGTGGGCTACGACGAAAAGACGCTGCCCAAGGGCGCGCCCGCCAAGAGCGACTACAAGAGCTACATTCTGGGCGAAGGCGAAGACAAGACGCCAAAGACTCCGGAATACGCCTCCCGCATCACCGGCATTCCGACGGAAACCATCATCCGGTTGGCCCGTGAAATGGCAAAGACCAAGCCTGTTTTCTTTGCCCAAGGCTATGGTCCGCAACGTCAGGCCAACGGCGAACAGACCTGTCGCGCCATTGCCATGCTGCCGATTCTGACGGGCAACATCGGTCTTCCCGGCACGAGCCACGGCGGCCGCGAGGGCGACATCGGCCTGGGCGACGTGGGTCTGCCGTCCGGAAAGAATCCGGTTAAGACGCTCATTTCATTCTTTACTTGGAGCGACGCGATCGATCACGGCGAAAAGATGACCGCCACGGCCGACGGCGTGCGCGGCAAGGATAAGCTCGACGTGGGCATCAAGTTCCTGTGGACGCAGTGCTCCAACGTGAACATGAACCAGCATTCGGATCACAACGGCACGGCCAAGATTCTGGCTGACGAAAAGAAGTGCGAGTTCATCCTCGTCGTCGACAACCAGATGACCTCCACCGCCCGCTGGGCTGACCTCATCCTGCCCGACGTGATGCAGCAGGAACTCAACGACATCGCCGCCGACGGCTACGCCACGGGCACGAGCAACTTCATGGTCGCTCTGCAGAAATGCGTTGAGCCGCAGTGGGAACAGCGCAGCGGCTACTGGATCTGCTCTCAGATCGCCAAGCGCTTCGGCATCGAAGACAAGTACACCGAAGGTCGCACGCAGGAAGAATGGGTACGCTGGTGCTACGAAGAAACTCGGAAGAAACATCCGGACGTCATGCCCGACTTCGACACCTTCTGGAAGCAAGGCATCGTCAAGGTACCGGGTCTGGGCAAGGGTAAAACCGTTGTCATGAAGGCCTTCCGCGACGATCCGGTGAAGAACCCCCTGAAGACCCCCTCGGGCAAGATCGAAATCTATTCCGAACGTCTGGCCAAGCTTGCCAAGGACTGGACTTTGCCTAAGGGCGACGTCATTTCGGCTCTGCCCAAGTTCTGCCGCACGTGGGAAATGCCGGGCGATCCGCTGCAAAAGAAGTACCCGCTGCAGTGCTTCGGCTATCACGGACACGGCCGCACCCACTCCACGTATCACAACGTGCCGTGGCTGCGTGAAGTGCAGCCCGACGAACTCCTGATGAATCCGATCGACGCCAGAGGTCGTGCGCTCAAGACCGGCGACATGGTGGAAGTCTTCAACGACCGCGGCCGCGTGCAGCTGCCGGTACACGTCACGCCTCGCATTTTCCCGGGCGTGGTGGCGTTCCCGCAGGGCGGTTGGTACACGCCCGACGCCAAGGGCGTGGACAAAGGTCCTTCCATCAACACGCTTACATCTCTTAAGAAGAGCCCGTTGGCCAAGGCCAACCCGCAGCACACCAATCTCGTCGAAGTCCGCAAGATCTAAAGGAGGCACATCATGGCAAAACAATACGGCTTTCTGATTGACGCCTCCCGCTGCACCGGCTGCAGAACGTGCGAGGTCGCCTGCAAAGATAAGAACAATCTTCCGGTCGGTCGCAACTTCCGACATGTCCTTTGCTTTGAGGGAGGCGGCTGGAGACAGGATCGCGCCACCGGCGCCTGGCGCACGGATACGTTTGCGTATTACGTCTCGGTGAGCTGCAATCACTGCGAAGATCCCGCCTGCGTCAAGGTCTGCCCCACCAAGGCTCACTTCAAGCGCAAGGAAGACGGTCTGGTTCTGATTGATCGCGACAAGTGCATCGGCTGCGGAATGTGCGCCAAGGCTTGCCCGTACGGCGCGCCGCAGCTCGATACGGTCGCAAAGAAGATGACCAAGTGCGACGCCTGTCAGGATCGTCTCGCCAAGGGTCTCAACCCCGTCTGCGTGGACTCCTGCCCGCAGCGCGCCATCGAGTTCGGTGAAATGAGCGAGCTTTTAAAGAAGCAATCGGATCGCAAGCACATTGCACCGCTGCCCGATCCGTCCGTCACCAAGCCCAACCTGTTGGTGAAGGCGCCTCGCAACGCCAAGCCCGTGGGCGACAAAAACGGCACGGTTTTCGGAGCTGATCGTTAAGAGCTCCGGCTGACCGCTAAGGGCAACAACAGGACGCGGATTTCGGTTCGCGTCCTGTTCTTGTTTACGCACAACCCAAAACCACACAAGGTTGCGACGAGATCGCCTTCTCAGGGCGTACCCGGACACAATCCGAGTTCGTGTATCAAAAGACACCGAACCTACCGCACACCTGATGACACTTATTCATTGCGAGCACATCAAAGGTGTCTGCGTGTGCTCAGTTGGGCAGACGGGCGACACTCCGTCCGCTGTCTTTTTGTCTGTCCCGCTACCCATCCTCTGACCTACTTTCCACTTCTCCCGGTTCCTGCAAAACCGACGAAATTGCAAATTCTCCCGACAATCATCCAAACTGAGGATCATTCGAATACATCCATATCATTCTGTCACACAAAATCAAATATTCTTAAAAACATCAGAGACTTAACTACAATAAATCCAACACTATCTCCTTCAAAACGTTGCCTTCCAGAGTAGCTGAATAGAATTAGTATCACCAAATCAAAACCACTGCCCCATCGGCCATTCAAAAGCATCAGCACTCCGACACTTTCTCAATTATCAACAACGGACATATTTGTCACAGCTCAATTTGACTTCAATATAATAGCGCGAAGCAAGCAAAATTTCCTTTAGTTTGTTATCGAAATGAGCCAGACCATCTTTATCCGCTTGACGCTCAAAACCAAGTCATGCAAACTCGCGACTTTCGCAACCCACAAACGGAGTAACACATGCCCCGCTTTTATTTGACCGCTGTGGCCGCAGCTGTGATGGCCGCAACGGTTAACGCCGCCGAATTTCCCGCTTTCCCTGTTATTGAGGGTAAAGACATCGTCTATCGTTCCGACGTCTCTAACGGCCCCGTGAGTTCCGGTAAGGAGTCCTGGGAGGGCAACGGTATGGTCGCATCCGGCAAAACGATCACCGGCGGCAACGCCCCCGCCTTCCTGAGCACCCGCGACCATGACAAAGTCACCAACAACGGAAACATCTGGGTTCTCGCCGATCGCATTGAAGAAACCGACCTCGGTCAGTACGCCGCCGGCATCGTCGCAAGCGGCGGCAAAACGGGCATCAATGCCAAAGATGGAATCATCTACGTCCATTCCAACAATAACGATATAGAAACCAACTACGAAGCGGCCAAAGGCATGGCAGCTGACGCCAGCACCGGCACAAAAACCTCCATCACCAACAGCGGCACGATCTACGTCGAAGGCGGCACCGGCATGTTGGCTACTTCCAACCCTAAGCCGGCCAGCGCTCTGTCTTCAGAAAAAGGTTCCGTCATCACCAACGAAGGCACGATTCACGTCATCAACAGCGGTTTCGGCATGTCGCTTGGCGGCAACGATGCCAGCGGCGTTGAGATGACCAACAAGGGCACTATCATCGCCAGCGGCAAGAACGCCTATGGCATCACGGCTTCCGACGCCAAGGACGGTACAGTGACCAATGAAGGCACCATCATTGCCACCGACGGCGCCATCGCCATTTCCTCGGGCCGCTGGGATAAGGATGTCGAATTCAGCCTGACTCTTAAGGGCAATTCGCATGTTGAAGGTGTCATTGAGCTCGGTAAGGCATCGCATTTGATCGTACAAGACCTGGCTCGCGCTGAAACTATCGTCTTGTCTTCCGGTACCTCGGAAAAGGTAAACGCTTTAGATGGCGCCCCAGGCGAAGGCTGCAATGTGGGTAGCGTCCATGTGAACAACAGCAACCTGACCATTCGCTCTTCCGATGAGTCCCAGACGCTCAAAATCGGACTCATTACAACAAACAACAACAGTTCGACGACATTTGAATTCGATTCTGTCGGTTCCAAAAAGAAGCCTCTTCTTGATGTGGACACAGTTGACGAAGGTGCTACTGTCAAGTTCAACTACACCGGTACGGTCACCGATAAGCTGGCAAGCGGCTCGGTCAAGGCCGAAGAGCTCTTTGACGGCATCAGTCTGGGCAAGGACGATGCAACGCCTGAACGCATCACTACGTCCGACGGTTTGTGGGGCGGCGCTTCCGTTCACGAAAAGAAAGGTGACGAAATCACGAGCACCTACTCCGGCCCGAGCAGCCTGATTACCTCCACCACCGATCTCGCCTTGATGAACGGTCTGGTGTGGCGCTCCCAGCTCACCAACCTTTCCGATCGTATGGGCACGCTGCGCACCATGCCGCAGGCTGCCGGCGCTTGGGCACGCTACAACAACGGTCGTCTTGACGGCCGCGGCCTCGAATACGACTACAGCACGATCGAAGTGGGCTTTGACGCTCCCGTGAGCAGCAACTTCCTCGTCGGCGTGAGCTTTGATTACACGATCGGCGACACCGACCTCAATGCCGGTTCCGCCGACAACGACGTCTACACGCTGGGTCTTTACGGCACCTACTACGGTGACAACGGCGGCTTCGTTGACTTGATGGCCAAGATCGGCCACATCGACAACGAATACAACGTTGCCAACTCGGCCGGGTCTGAAAAGGGCGACTACATGATGACCGGCGCCATCGTCGGTGTTGAAGCCGGCCACCGCTTCGATCTCGCTCACAACATGTTCGTCGAACCGCAGGTTCAGCTCTCCTACAGCTGGCTGCGCGCCACGGACTATGCGACCAACATCCGCAGCGTTGATTTCGAAACAATCGAAAGCTTGGTCGCTCGCGTGGGCGTCATGGGCGGCATGAAGTTTGCCGAAAACCGCGGTGCAGCCTACCTGAAGGCATCCTACAACCACGACTTCCTGGGTAACGTGGACGCAACAATGCACGCTGTCAACGGCTCGAACAACTCCGCCAAGATCAGTGACGAGCTTGACGACAACTGGGCCGAAGTCTCTCTGGGCGTGTCCTACAGCGTGACTGATACGCTCAACACGTTCCTTGACGTCGGCACCGGTTTCGGTGGCGACATCGACCAGAAGTGGCGCATCAACTTCGGCGCACGCTACGCATTCTGATCAAAGCTTTAAGTCTGGGTTGATTGATCGCCCGCAGTGAAGCATAACAGCCGCGTTCTCGATTCGTCGGGGGCGCGGCTTTTCGTTTGACCGACTTTCCTGTCAATGGGAAACGTCGTCTTGATTCGCTCAATTCAACGGGCTGCTAACCGACGTGCTTCCACTTTAACAACATCAGGCAAACAAAAAATTGCCGCTCCCGGCATTCCCGACAGCGGCGACTTGATCAGCAAACGACAGAAAATCCTCAGCGTTTTCTGAGTTCTTCCTTCACAGTCATGCGCACCGTGTTTTCAACAGCCTTCTGCAGGTCCGATCGGATGCGCGTGGCAGCGGTCTTAAGCGTCACGTCCACGATAATCTCAATCTGCGAATTGAGGCGTTCCAGCACCTTCGGAACGATACGGGCAACAAGCTCCTCTTCGGACAAACCGACGGCAACGGGGCCGGAAGCTCCGGCTTGCTGCTGAGAACGGGCCTGGGGCGTCACGGGCGCAGCTTCCTGCCGGCGGATGGGTTCGGGGTTCGGCATACCAGGCTCTTCGGGCTGTGGAGCAATCGGAGGCGTCACCTGCTCTTCGGACTGTACCGGAATCGGTCCGTTCTTGAGCTCCTGCGCCGCGCGCTTGAGCTCCTCCCAGTCGTAGGGAACACGTTCTTTCAAAAGCGGAGAATGATAGGAATTCATTTGTTATTAACCTGCGCTGCGGTCGTAGGCGTTGAGCGTCACGCCGGCGGTTTTGTACAGCCGATAGCGGGCGCGGGAATTGAGAAGTTCCGTCTGATTGGTGGAGACGATGTCAACAACACGGTTAAACGGCGCCAGCGTATGCTGCCAGTCGGGCGGCACCGATTCGTCCAGAAGAATGATGACGTCGGACGGTTTCAACTGAGTGATGTCGCTTGCGAAAATCACGGGCGCATCGGCTTCAAAAGCCGAGCCCGCCCAGGCGTGCGCGATGAAGGTCAAATCCTCAAAGCGCCACAGATCGTCGTAGGCGCGCCGCAACAGCACCTCGTTGCTGCTCCAGACGGCAACGGTAAGCCCCATCTTGCGCACCTTCTTGATCAGACGGCAGGCATAGATGGTGCGTTGCGCGACATTGAAGTGAAAATCGATTTGCTGCATGCGGGCGTCTCGAGCGGTGTCTCAACCTCTGTCTGTCGGAAAAACTTACTTGGCGGCGGCCTTGCGGACGGTCTTGGCGGCAGCCTTTTTCACCGTCGCTGCAGCCGTCTTCGTCTTTGCGGCTGCCTTAGCCTTCACGGTCTTTACCTTATTTGCCTTGGGTGCCGGAGCACGGGAAAGCAACCACTCAAGAATGAGCGGCAAGGGACGCGCAGTACCGCCGCTCTTGCCGCTTGCGGCCTGAGCGGTGCCTGCCACGTCAAGGTGGGCCCAGGGGCACTTCGGCGCGAATGC
>ERZ791575.514-NODE-514-length-17685-cov-2.908622_pt1 | contig 17685 bp, 8 predicted proteins | sample MGYA00509970_ERZ791575 | MGnify/ENA primary metagenome ERZ791575 (study PRJEB30046, sample SAMN00791935) | human gut metagenome | study: EMG produced TPA metagenomics assembly of the A metagenome-wide association study of gut microbiota in type 2... | reverse complement strand
AAGAAGTTTATATGTTAAATATTTTTCATTTACAAAAAATTAACCATTATTACATACGTATGACATAAAAATAGTTTGTACTTTTATGCAGTTTTTAACGTAGTCTGGTTAGGACTAGATTTGAACGAGAGAATAATCAAGCAATCTATTTTATAAACAAATGTAATATTTATCTATTATGCCTAGAAGAACTAAATCAATTAGCTTACTGTTAGTAGCAGCTGCATTAAGCTTGACAGGTAACATCTATGCAGAGATAACACCAATGAAACCAAGTATGGATGTTATACAGCAAGATGGAAAAGTCACAGGTACAGTTGTTGATTCTTTCGGTCCAGTTACTGGAGCATCTGTAATTGTGAAAGGAACTACCAATGGAAATATTACCGATTTGGATGGTAATTTTACATTGGAAGGCTTGAAGAATGGCGATGTCATTCAAATCTCTTACATTGGTTATGCCACACAAGAAGTTACTTACACTGGACAACCAAGTATCAATGTTACATTAGCTGAAGATTCAGAACAGCTGGAAGAAGTCGTTGTAACTGCTTTAGGTATCAAGAAAGATGCCAAAAAGTTGGGTTATGCGGTTAGTACAGTGGGTTCGGAAGAGTTGACCAAAACAGGTAGTACATCTATCGCTACCGGACTATATGGTAAAGCCGCTGGTGTACGTATTCAGTCTGCACCGGGTAGCGGAACCGGTTCTATATCTATTTCTGTACGTGGTTTGTCATCTATCACAGGTAATACACAGCCGTTGATCATCATGGATGGTGTGCCCATCCGAAATGGAAATGCCAATAACAATGGATATTGGAACAACCAACGTATCGAATCAAACGGTATGGTGGATATCAACCCGGAAGACATTGAAAACATCTCTATCCTGAAAGGTGCGGCAGCTTCTGCCTTGTATGGTTCAGAAGCAGCCAACGGTGTTGTGATGATCACAACTAAAAAAGGAAAAGCCGGTGCTGGTACTCAGATCGACTTCAGTGCGAATGTCAGCTTCGATAAGGTAGCTTATATGCCGGAAATCCAGAAAGAATACGGGCCGGGTTACGATAACTACGTATTAGGAAATGATTCTAAAGAGGCTTTGACTGGTTTCCGCAACCTTCGTGTGGATAGAAACGGTAATTTCATCACTACAACAAATAGAGAAACCTATTATTCTTGGGGTGCTAAGTATGATCCAAGTAAGACTGTTACTTATTTTGATGGAACACAGCGCGCATATGAACCTATTGATCACAACCAATGGGCTGATATTTTCCGCACAGGTGTGAACCAAACATATAACTTGTCATTGACTAACAGTACCGAGAAGAACAATGTCCGTCTTTCTTACACCTATAATGATGTAAAGGCTATGCAGTATAATTCGGACAACCGTAAACATAACTTCAGTTTGAATGGTACGTTCAATGTAACAGAAACCATCAAGTTGAATTATACGGCAAATTACATGAACCAGTATATTAAGAACCGTCCGTATCGTATCAGCCGTTTGACTAACAACTATAGCGGTATGTTTGGTGGTTTTACGGATGTGGCTTATATCCGCGATCATACGATGACAAGTTTGGGATATATGAACAGTATAGCTGCGGTGAATGGTGGTACTACTGAAACATTGACACCAGATGAACAGTTCCTTTATACTCCGATGGGTTCTACTTCATTGATGTCTGAATATTTCTGGAATATCTTCGGAAAAGTACAGGAAGAAGATCATCAGCGTTTTATCGGATCTGTTAATCCGACTTGGAATATCATTCCGGGCTTGACATTGAGCGGACGTTTGGCAACAGACTTGACCGTAGATAAGGTTGAAAATAAAAACAGTGCTGAAAATTCACATATTTTCTCTACAAACGGTCAGTATAGCGACTCTTATAGCTTGAGAAACTACCGTTATGGTATTGTGTATGGAGACGTGATGTTGATGTTCGACAAGACCTTCAATGACCTTCATAATGTGACTGCCAACTTGGGTTGGAATGCCCGTCAGGAATCTTTGTATGAATCAAGTGTAGGGACACAACAGGGATTGACACAGGAAAATTGGTTCCATTTGAATGCTTCAGTAGGAACAAAGAGTGCTAACATGGTTAAACAAAACCTGTTGCGTACCGGTGCATTCTTGACAGCCAGCTATGGTTATGACAGCTGGGGATATTTGGAAGGATCAATCCGTCAGGAAAAGACTTCTACATTGAGTAATGGTAATAACTCTTTCTGGTATCCTTCAGGAAGTGTGAGCATCTTGTACACTGAATTGTTGAAAGACAATAATCCGACTTGGTGGGATTACGGTAAGGTACGTTTCTCATATGGTGTTGTAGGTAATGCTCCTGAAATCTATAGAGCCAATTTGGCATATAGCCAGGGTTCTTTGCTCCGTAACAATACTTTTACCTATCAGTATTTGGCAACTTCCATCGGAAATGAAAATATTAAGCCGGAAACCAAATATGAATTTGAATTGGGTATCGAAAACAAATTCTTCAATAACCGATTGGGCATGGAGTTCAACTTCTACTCCAATACGATCAAAGACCAGATTTTGGATGTGACATCTGCTGCTTCTATGGGTGCGAAAAGCATGTTGATGAATGTCGGTGAGTTGGCCAACAAAGGTATTGAGTTGAATGTATATGGTACGCCTATCCAGAATAAAGACTGGCAGTGGGACTTGCGCGCCAACGTAGCCTGGAACAAGAACACGGTTAAGAAATTGGCCGATGGATTGGATGTATTGACACATGGAGATCCTGTGGATAACGGTGCGGCTTCTTTGGAGTCACATGTGGGTGAATCTATGGGTGACTGGTATGCTTATACTTGGAAGACAGACGATAAGGGCAACTATATTGTAGGCGAAAACGGTTTGTATATCACAGACACATCTGAACGCAAGAAAGTAGGTAACGCCATGCCTAAAGTTACAGGTGGTTTCGGAACAAGCCTGAGCTACAAGAACTGGACCTTGGATGCAGCCTTCGACTTCCGCTTTGGTGGTGATGTATTGAATACTCCGTGGCAGTACTATATGTCTGTAGGTAACATCGAAGATGCTGTTGGTGTGCGTGATGCTTCAACAGGTGGTGTTTATTACTATAGCGATACAGAAGACATCTCGAACAAGGGTTCTATCCATGTGGTAAGTCCTGACCAGATCAGCAACTACAAGCGTGGCGAAACCATGATCAACGGCCACTACGTTTGGGACAATGGTGTGATCCTTCCGGGTGTGAAAGAAGACGGTACGCCGAATGATATTGTTGTTACGCAGTTTGAAGCGAACGATAATCACTACGGATGGGGAACAAGTGCTACTCAAAGTTATGCGGATGCGGTACAGAAGAACAGCTACATCAAGTGTCGTGAGATCAGCTTGGCATATACCTTGCCGAAACAGTTGACACAGAAGTTCGCTTGTACACGTTTGCAGCTTTCTGCTTTCGTGCGTAACCCGTTCTATATTTATCGTACATTGAAGTTGTTCGATTCAGAAACCTCTGATGGTACAAACTGGATTTACCAAGCTCAGGTAGGTGGTTCTACAGCCAGTGCCCGTACTTTCGGTTTCTCTTTGCGTGCTAGTTTCTAACATCAATTCCTAACACATTTAAATAGAAAACAAAATGAAAAAGATATTTTCAATACTATTGGCTGGGGCTACTTTCATGTCGGTTGTATCATGCTCTGATTCAGATTACGACGATAAATATGCCGACCCCTCCAAAACATCAACAGTGGGTGTTCCGCAGGTATTTACCGGAATTATGAATGCCGGTAACTCTTGGATGAACATGAAGTATTACCGTTATTATACCCAATCAACTACGGAAGGTTTTTTTTCAGGCGTGATTGGAGACGTGAACAGCCGCGGACGTTATCGTGGTGCCAGCGAGGGCTACTACAACAGCCGTTGGGTGGATTTCTACAACATGGTTACCCAGTATCGCCTGTTGGAACATACTTATAATAATCTGCCGGAAGATGAAAAGGCAACTAACGAGATTTTCTATCATTTGAGCCAGGTAGTGGTTTATGCCCAGTTGCATGAAGCCCTCTCGTTGTGGGGGGATGTTCCTTTTATTGGTGCCGGAACGTTAGGCTTGACAAGTGATTATGAAGGAGCTAAAGCTGCTTGTGTATATGATGACGATGTAGTCTTGTATAAGAAGATGTTGGCTGACTTGAAGGCCGTAGGTGATTATTTGGCCGGTAGCGTGAATGGCAACGGGTTGACTTCTTTGGCCCGCCAGGACATCACGGTAGCAGCCGGTGATCAGATGATGTGGCGCAAGTACACCAATTCACTTCGTTTGCGTATTGCCTTGCATTTGGCAACAAGCGGTGATTGTACGACAGAGGCCCGCGAAGCGATCGCTGAGATTTTGAATAATCCGGGTCAATATCCTTTGATTGACAGCAATTCGGAAAACATGGGTATCACACCGGACACTCAGACTGATACGTTTAACTTCGGAAAGGACATGGCGCAAGCCTTGCGTACCGGTGGTATGGCTGCCGGTTCGGCTACGATGTTGCGTGTGATGAACGTGCCTGCCAACGGTATTCCTGATGCCAATACTGACCCGCGTATCCAGGTGATGTATGACCCGAATCCGGATGGTGAATACATTGCTGCGGACATCAGACTGTCTAACACGGAAATCTCGAACATTGAAGATGAAAAGAGACAGGAATATATCCAGAAAGGTATAACTATCTGCAACTATTATGTTGAGATCGATACACTGGCTATTTCCGGCTATGAGTCATACATGGGTAATGAAAACCTCTTCAGTCTTTGGATTAGTGCCGCTGAGGTTAGCCTGAGCAAGGCCGAAGCCTATTTGATGGGCTACGGTGTGGCAGCAGACCAGAATGCTGCCCGCGAAAACTTCATCACGGGTGTAAAACAGTCGGTTGAATATTACTGGAACATGAAAGAGACCAGTACCCTGTATGAAAAAGTTGGTGCTGGTAATGATAGCTACTACGGCTACCGTCCATTGGTAAAACCGACAGATGCCGAAATCCAGGCTTATGCTGAAAACATTTGGAAGCCTACCCAGCAGGCCGTATGCGAGCAGCTGTGGTTGAACTTTAGCTTCTTGAATGAGCTGGAGGCTTGGAACGTGACACGTCGTACAGGTTATCCGTTGGTGGAATTTGTTGCCGACAACCAGGTATCAAGTTATCCGACACCTCCGCATCGTCTGCCTTATGTAAGTGATGAGTTGACTTACAACAGCCAGAACTGTCAGGAAGCTATCTCGAAGAACTACGAAGAGTCAACAGGTTATTATACCCCGCTCTTCTGGGCTAAGAGAGAATATTATAAGATGATTAATTAATTATCATAGCTTTCATGAACATTAAGAGGGAGGTCTTTCCTCCCTCTTATGATATAAACTCCCTTGAAATACTTGCAAAATGAAATTTAGACCCTGAATCGGACCTTGCAAGTGGTGCAACCCCCGATTTAGACCCTGAATCAGACCCTGCAAGTGGTGCAAGCTCTGATTTAGACCCTGAATCGGACTCTGCAAGTGGTGCAACCCCCGATTTAGACCCTGAATCGGACTTTGCAAGTAGTACAACCCCTAATTTAGACTCTGAATCAGATCCTATCAGTGGTGAGATCTTGGGTCTATTATTCGATTTTGTTGGTTGTCAACAAAACGAGGATATAAAAATAGTTAGAATGAAATAAATTAGTTATTGTGTATGAAAACCATTGTTAAAATCCAATCTATGGGTTTGGATAAACTCAATAATGCCGAGTATTCCAACTTTATGTCACGGTTTTCGAGCTTGGTAAATAAGGCGGGAACGAAGGAGGAAGTGCCAGAAACTTCGGCCTTGGGCTTCGAGGTAGCCGATTTCTTGGTATTTGAAGAAGACCGTTCCACTTTGACCGACATTGTTTCGAGAAGCCGTATCAGTTTGCAAACGGAAGACATGGGGTCTTACGACAAGGAGCGTGATAATTGGGTGGTATTTTTATTTTCTGTATTGCGTACGGAAAAAGAATCTCCTATTGCTACACGTCGACAGGCCGCTAATACACTTTATAAAGTGTTGTATCCTTATGCGCAGTGCTACCGACTGCCGAATCAGCAGGAAACAGCGCAGATCGACGGGCTGCTGATGGACATCAAGAAAGAAGAAAACGCTTCGTTGGTAAAATTATTGGGCTTGGATGAAGTTGTAACTGGACTGGAAGAGACAAACGGTATGTATGCTGAACTGACCCAACAACGTACCCATGACCAGGCTGCTTCGCAGTTGGAAGAAAGTAAAGTGGTACGTAACCGGATGGGGGAATATTATGATTACATGGTGAATGTGACATTTGCCAATAGCATTTGCTATCCGAGCGAAATCATTGATACATTCATAATGGATCTGAATGCATTGATTGATGAAACCCGTGCGCTCTATAACCAACGTATTGCCCAGGCAAAAGCCAACAAGAAAGAATAAAATTTGGAAGTTGCCGAGTAATAAATATCTATTATTAATATAATGTAGGCACGGATGATATGGACTTTATATGTAGATTCCAGTCATCCGTGCCTGATTTATTTTCAATTATTTATTCTCCCCGATTTCCCGATCATATCGCGGATACGATCGTTGAGGGTAGTACATTGCATCAAATCTTCGATCGTGATGTGCATCCGGTATCGCCAATAGTGACGTGGATTGGCGGGTACATTGATCCGTTCGGCATCTGCGTCGGGATAACGTACTTCTTCGTTGATTGAAAGCCAATCTTGTAGAGAGAGGATGCAGAGCATCGAGTTGCCCAGTAGATGTTTCAAGACAATGGAATCGCATAACCAGCCCGGTGCTTCGGTTGGATAATCACCCCAACCACTTAGTACGTCATAGAAATAACGGCGCGTCAGGTTTGCATCTTCGTGCCACCATCCTCGGAGGGTTGACATATCATGAGTCGAGATGGTACATACCGAACGGTACGGATAATGTGCCGGATCGGCAAACGTCTCGGCTGGATTCTTCGGCATCCGCTGGATTTCAAGACTGAGAATACGGAGTTCGTCCATCACGCCTTTCACACAATCCGGGATCATACCCAAATCTTCACCACATACAAGCATCCGGGTCGAATCGGTCAGTTCCGGCAGTTTCTTCATGGCTTCGTGATACCAGAAGTCGTTGTGGCGATGGTAGAAATAATGCGTGTAAAGCTGGTCGAAGGCTGCTTTTTCTGAAGGAGTCAGGCTTTCATATACCGGTTCATTCTGAACGGCAATACGCGGATGATAGAGGTTCGGATCTTTTCGGTCAACTACGAACAACACGTTATTGATCAATTCGAACAGGCCATTACGCAACAAATTGCTCTGTGGGTCGTTCTTCCCCAGAAAATGTTGTTCCACCTGACGTTGTGTATTGTATTCCGGTCGCAAAGCATACTCATGCGGGGTGATTTGGAACAAATATTCCTGTTTAACCTGTTCTTTCAGTTCGCCGAACTTCGCCTCCAGGATGCTTTCGGTAATATAGGGTTTGGTGAACGCTTCTTTGCGGAAGAACAGACCAAAACGGTTGATTTCTTCGGCCGACATAGGTAGGGCAGGGACAAACTGGCCCAGCAAACCTTGCACGGAATGTGAAGGAATTTCCCAAATACGGAAGAAACCTAAGATATGATCAATACGATAGGCATCGAAGTATTCTGCCATCTTATGGAAACGTTTTTTCCACCATTTATAACCATCCTGTTGCATGGTATCCCAATTGTAGGTAGGGAAACCCCAGTTTTGACCAGTCTCCGAGAAAGGATCGGGTGGAGCCCCCGCTTGTCCATTGAGATTGAAGTAATGCGGCTCGGTCCATGCTTCTACGCTGTTCGGACTGATACCGATAGGGATATCACCTTTCAAAAGAACCCCTTTGCTACGGGCATATTCACTGGCAGCACGTAGTTGGATATGCAATACGTATTGTAAGAAGTAATTGAAGCGAGCCACCGGGCGGCATTCCGGATTTTCCTCTGCCATTCGCAAGATTGCTTCTTCGTGGTAAACCTGATGTTCCGGCCAGTTACGGAATACCGGCGTTCCATATTTGTCTCTCAAATAACAGAAGACGGAATAGGGAACCAGCCAATGTTTGTTCTCCTTGAAGAACTGGCGGAAACCAGTCGATTCCAGTAATGTTTCTCCCATCTGTTGAAATAGGAGATGCAGATACTTCAGTTTGTATTGATTTACAGCTTCGTAATCTACTTGTGGCAGAGCATTCAATTTCAACCGTTGTTGTTCAAAACTTTCCCGTTGTCCGGCATCTTCTAATGCTTCCAATTGATTCAGATCGATATACATCGGATGGAAGGCATAGATCGAAATACTGTTATATGGATATGAATCAGTCCAAGTATGGGTGATAGTGGTATCATTAATCGGAAGAATCTGTACTACTTTCTGTCCGGTCAGGACTGCCCAGTCAATCATCTTCTTTAAGTCTCCAAAATCACCGACACCGAAACTCTGTTCCGAGCGGAGCGAGAAGACAGGTACAGCCACACCGGCTGCTTTCCATGCTGGTAAATCGAAATGTACTTCATCATCAGAAATCACTAATAAATCTCCTTCTTGTAACGGCAAGGAAGAAATCTGTCGATTGTTCCCACAGATCCATTCGCCTTCGCAGTTATTTTCTGTATCCCATGCCAAATATTTATATTCAAATGGATACCGGATATCGGTTGCGTCGAGCAAGATACACCATTCATTGGGGCCGCAAGGCTGCATCATTTTAGGAGCCTTCATATCCCATTCTCCCAAGATACGTTGGTTACCACTGATGGCCAGTTTCCAATTCTTATGGCGGAAACGTGGACAACGCACTTTCAACAAGATAGATTTTGCATGACTGACTTCTGTTCCGGAGGGATAATAAGGTGCTTCTTCACCGGAAAAGGCCGAACTATAGAAATAAGAATCTTCCGGACGATCACGCCAAGCATCGTTTAGAATTAGTCGGGCATAAGCCGGATTTATAGTCAATCGCCGTTTTACACCATTCCATTCTTTACGGATACATACATCGTCTTGGAAAATGGCATACTGATAACTCAGTTCAGCCGGACTGGTAGTTGTATCCAGTTCAAGACATCCCCGCCAGATTTCTCCGTTGCGGGTATGAAGCGGGTGTACCATACCGTCAGATAACAGAACCCGGACGTCTTCTCCCCAATGTGTATGATAAGGAATCTGAAAAGATATTTTCATGTTAGTTGGATTTAGATGTTTCTGAATGCTGTTTGATAAAAACTACGCAAGTTGCTCCGATCAGTAAAAAGATTCCGGCTAATACCAGCATGTTGGTTTCGGGTGGCAATGAACCGGCTTCGGTTTGCATACGCAATAAAGAACCGCCGGTAGCTGCGGCTACAATCTGTGGAACACATATTGTGCAGTTGAATAATCCCAAATAAATACCTACATGTCCTCCTTTCAAAGCGTTGGTCAGCAGAGTAAAAGGCAAAGCCAACATAGCAGCCCATGCACAACCTACCAATAAGAAGGAAACGAACAATCCATACGGATCATGGATGAAGTAGATGGAGATAAATCCGATACCACCCAGTAACAGGCTTATCATGTAGGCTACTTTTACATTTCGGATGTTAGGAATGACTATTGACCACAGGACTGAACCGATAGCCTGTACGGCAAATAGAATCCCAACCCAATCGGCTGCATTCTGATATTCTACAGACTGTGTATTCAATACTACAGAGGTGATACCACCGACAACTTTCTCGATTACAGGGGTATCAAAGGCCTGGGTAGCTACGGCTCCACTGGTATAGGTCCACATAAACATAAATGCAGCCCAACAAAAGAACTGAACGAGTCCGACTGTCCAGAATACCGAAGGTGCATGCTTCAATAATGTGAAGACATTACTTTTCTCCTGCGGGTTTTCCGGAGCAATCTGATGATATTCGGCGTATTCTTTGGGTGGATATTCTTTTACCGTAAAAGCGGTATAAAAGACACATAAGACCAAAATAAAGGCTCCGATATAGAAAGAATAAATCACAGAATCAGGTATGACACCTTTCGGAGCAATATTGTTTATACCAATCCATGTGAAAATAAACGGAAAGAGATAACCTACCAGGCTACCTGCATTACAGAGAAAGCTTTGAATGGAGTAGGCGAGGCTTTTCTGTTTCTCATTCACCATATCGCCTACCATCATCTTGAACGGTTGCATGGCGATATTGATAGAGGTATCGAGCAGCATCAGGGCAAACAAACCGAAGATCATGGCCTGGGCTACGGTAAATCCGAAGCTTCCGGCATTAGGCAAGAGGCACATGACGATCAAGGCCAGTGTTGCTCCAAGAAATAGATAAGGAATACGGCGTCCCCAACGTGTCCATGTCTTGTCGCTGGCAGCACCGATGATCGGTTGTACAATCATACCGGCCAGAGGCGGTAACAACCAGAAATAACTTAACTCATGCGGATCGGCTCCTAAGGTGGAAAAGATCCGACTGATATTGGCGCTTTGCAAGGCATACGCAATTTGTACGCCAAAGAATCCGAAACTGATGTTCCATAATTTCCCAAAACTATGGTCGGGTATTGTTTTCATGTATGTATTTTGTATTTTAGATGATTATTGATTCTTGATTAAGATAACAGCCGATTGCGCTTCGACTTCCAGATTCGGACCTGCATGAGTACCTAATCCGTTTCGATCAGCTTTTCCATCCTTTACGACTATCTGATAGGTATCGTCCGGGATTTGTATTTTCCGGTTTGTCTTATTGCTGTTCAATACAACGATGATCCGTTGTGCAGGATCGATCCCTTGTATATCCTTTAATTGAAAGGCAACCAGATTATCTCCTTCTACTGGCAGAAATTCCAAATGCTCACGTACTTTCTCGGCTGTGCCTAAATAGAAAGCGGGATGTACCCTACGGATAGCAATCAGTTCCTTGTAGTATTGAAACAGATCGTGGTATTTTGTTTTATTCGTCCAGGGAATTGCATTGATGGCATCCGGACTTTTGTAACTGTTGCCTACTCCTTGCTTGGTACGGAACAATTCTTCTCCACAGAAGATAAAAGGAACGCCTTGTGAGGTCAAAACAGCTGTTTGAGCCAGTTTATCCAATTTAAGTACTGTCTCTTCCGAAGTATCATTTCCTAATGTATTTACCAATCGGTCACGCAGACAATGATCGTCGTGACAACTTACATAACTGATATGTTGGGTGGGTTCGGCTGCCCAGAAGTCGTTTGCCTTCACTTGCTTATGTAAGACACCTCCGGCAATACCAAATTTTACTTCTTCTTCATGTCCTGGTAAACCTACTAAAAAGGCTCCTTTATGGTGATCAGAGAACGGACCACGCAAACCATCGCGCAAGTTGTCGCTGAAGGCCGCAATTCCCGGCATTCGGAAGGTATATTTCTTGTAGGCCAGTTTATTGTCATCATATCCCAATTTACCGACAGCCCAACCTTCACCGTATGTCAGGATGGTTGGATCAATGGCATTAAGGGCTTCCCGAATGGCATTCATGGTTTCTATATCGTGGATTGCCATCAAATCGAAGCGGAATCCGTCAATATGATATTCTTTAGCCCAGTAACAAACTGATTCAACCATGTATTTGTGCATCATCCGGTGGTTGCTGGCTGTTTCATTTCCACAAGCCGATCCGTTACAGAACTCCCCATTCTCGTACATACGGAAGAAATAACCAGGGACAGTCCGTTCAAACGGACTGTCGGCAGCTGAGAAGGTATGATTGTAAACGACATCCAGTACAACTCGAATACCGGCTTTATGTAAGGTTTGTACCATTTCCTTAAATTCCTTGATACGGGTAACCGGATTGTAAGGATCGGTGGCATATGAACCATCGGGCACATTGTAGTTCTTCGGATCATATCCCCAGTTATAAGCATTTTGGTCTAATTTTGTTTCATCGACAGAAGCAAAATCAAATGAAGGCAAAATATGTACGTGGGTAATACCTAATTCCTTTAAGTGATCAATACCTGTCTTTTGTCCGTCGGAAGTTGTAGTTCCAGTTTCTGTCAAGGCGATAAACTTTCCTTTATGTTGGATACCGGATGAAGCATGGATAGAAAAATCACGATGATGCATTTCGTATAAGACAATATCTGCCGGATTTTTCATTGCCGGCCGGATGTCATCGTTCCAACCTTCAGGATTAGTTTCCTGGAAATCAATAATGGCTGCCCTATCTCCGTTTACGCCTACGGCACGAGCAAAGATTCCAGGAGTTTCTTTTTGCCAGACATCATCGACGTTTACTCGGAATGTATAGAATTTCCCTTTCAGATCGCCTTGTATAGTTTGATACCAGCTTCCCTGTAGATCAGGATCGAGAGGAACAATTTGTTCTGGTTCCGGACTGTCGTATGAAGTATAAATCCGGATTTCTGCCTCGATGGCAGAAGGAGCCCATAAAGAGAATTGAGTCGCTGCCGGCGAATAGCTCATTTCACAGATAGGTTGATTCGGAATGATATAATCTGGTTCTGCTACAATTTGCATTCCTTCGGCGGGTGGAAGAGCATACACAAATTCTGTCATACATATACTCATGCAAATAAATGTAGATAGCTGATTGATTTTCATGATCCTTGGTTTATTGATTAGCAACTTGTTTTATAAAGCAAAACTAATGAATTTCAGAAAAAGAAAAAAATTAAGGTTGGTTTTTTCGTAGGTATTAAATGAATCAGACACGGACGATACAGATGAACATGATTATTTATGTAAATATCTGTATTATCCGTGCCTGAAAAACACGTTATTTACGTTCGTTCGTCGAAAATTAATTACTGAAGGTTGCGTAGCCTGGATTCTGAGTTAAATTAGGATTTAACTGCCATGCATCCTGAGAAATAGGCATTAACTTCAAGTGATCACCTGTTAAACGTGCGCAATTTGATTCTGGCCACATACCTTTGTCGTAACAGCCAAAGCGGATATCATCTTGGCGAGAATGGCATTCCCATGCCAGTTCTAAACGACGTTCCAGCTGGACTTCGGTAAGTGAAACGGTTGAATAATCGTGATCAGAATTACCGTATGCACGTTCACGGATAGTGTTAACTAATGACGTAGCTTCGCTGGCACTACCACCACCTCGTAACAAAGCCTCTGCTTTCATTAAATATATGTCTGCCAAACGGAAGATATGGAAATCGTTCTCCATTGCGGAAGTTAAATCGGTAGCAAATTCCCATTTGTAGCAGCGAGCACCGTCATGCTGATTAACAGCACCCCAGTTAGAACCAGCATATTCTGTACCCGGAATAATTGTAACATCAATGGTATGATCTAATTCGTATCCGTGGTCTGTTATAACAGGTTCTCCGGTTGACTGATCAATCATCATTCCAATTAAGAAACTGCCATCGCGACGAGGATCATCTTCTGGGAATAATTTTACATAATCCGGCTGGGCACAAATACCATTCCATGTATTTGCAGCTGCTATTCCTAATGCTAAGTAATCTTTGTAGTGTAATGTATTGTTATGTAATTCCCATTTAGTATTACCATCGCTACCTGTATCATTGCTACTAAATGTTGCAGCTAAGATAGCTTCTTTAGAGTTTTGATTGTTTACATTGAAATTATCTTTCCAGTTAGTTTCCAAACTATAACCCAAAGACATTACTTTATCACAATATTCAACTACTTTTTGATAGTTGTTATCAGATGTTGTCACACCCCATGCTTCAGCGTTCAGATACATTTTAGCTAATAAAGTATAGGCAGCTCCTTGTGTGAATGAACCATAGTTAGCAACAGATACTGATGGACAAACATCTTTGATTTCATTTAATTCTGTTACTAACCAATCAAATACAGTCTGACGGGAAGAATTGTTAGGATATACTTTGTCCGTTGCACTATATTCAACTAGCAAAGGTATATTTCCCCAATAATCCATCATGACATAGATCCAAAATGCACGTACACCACGTACATCTGCTATTTTCTTTTCTTTATCAATGTCACTTAGGATAGTAGTGTTTTGGAGTAGGTCGATTGCTGCGTTACAAGTAGCAATCGATTCAGTAGCAGCATCCCATGAGTCACGGATACGAAGAGTCATACCCGTCCATGAATGCATATACATTTCTGCATATTGACCACCGTCATACCAGTCACCTCCTAAGCGAGTAGGAACAACAGCCATAGAACCAGCACATTCAGAGGTATGCATGAAGGTTGTAGCAAAACGTTTCATTGTATTATGAGCGTTACCCACCAATGCATTGATTTCAACTTCTGTCTGGCCGAATGTTTCTGCAGGAAGTTTGTCATACACCGTTTCATCCAAATTAAAACATGATGTTAAACCTCCCAACATACATATTCCTGTTAAAAAAGATAATATAGTTTTTCGTTTCATAAATAAATCTCCTTATTAGAATGTTAAGTTAACACCAAATGTAAATGATCTTGCTTTTGGCATATAGTTACGTGGTTCAATACCTGGATCCAAACCTGCATTCTTATCGCTGGCTTCACCGCGGAAGTTTTCTACTTCGGGGTCAAGACCTTTATAACCTGTAATTACGAACAAGTTTTGTCCTGCCACATAAATACGAGCTTTTTCTAACCAGTCAATTTTCTTTGTATTGAATGTGTAACCTATTGACATATTGTCTAAACGAAGGTATGAAGCATTTTCGATGTAGTATGAGCATATACGAGAGTTCTCTCGTAATACTAACAAATCATCATTGTCCATCGCATTGTTACCATCAATATACGTGTTGTTACCATAGGCAGCCAATGGATTATTCAATACTTTGTTGCCGATAGTTCCACGGAAGAAGATGCTCGCATCCCAGTTTTTCCATGTGAAGGTGTTGTTCCATCCATAAGTCAAATCTGGCTGGGCATCACCGCAGTAAGTACGGTCATCATCTGTAATTTGACCATCGCCATTGATATCTTCGATGATATATTTACCATTTTCATCTAATCCATTACATTTTAGCATGTAGAATTGGCCAACAGGATGACCTACTTCAAGAACGTGAGAAGTTACACCTGAACCACCACGAATCCATGGATCACCAACATATACTTTACCTGTTGAATATAAGTCGTTAGACAATTTTGTAATTTCATTCTTGTTGTGTGCCAAGTTGATAGAGGTGTTCCATGTGAAGTTCTTATTACGGATAACATCCAAATTCAATAAAACTTCAATACCGGTATTCTTCATATCACCTACATTGGCAGCTATGGTGTTATATACATAAGTCGGAGTAGAAACTTCGTAGTTATACAACATATCTGAAGTCCGTTTGTCATACCATTCGATAGAACCGTTCAAACGGCTGTTGAATAATGTAAAGTCTAAACCGATATTCAACATCGCTGTTTGTTCCCATTTCAAATCGGCATTGGCGTTTTGTGACATCCGATAAGCAATAGGCCATGCACCATTATTATAATAGGTTCCAGCTGCTGAATACAGATCTAATGATTTATAGGGTTGTAAACCATCTTGGTTACCTGTTACACCATAACCGGCACGTAGTTTTAAATCGTTTACCCATTTAACATCTTCCATAAAGGATTCCTGGCTGATACCCCAAGCTGCTGATACAGATGGGAAAGTACCCCATTTATGATTAGCACCGAACTTAGAAGAACCATCTCGACGTACCGTAGCGGTGATCATATATTTTTCCAAATAGCTATAATGGGCACGAGCAAACAAAGAAATCAATTTATATTCATTTCGACTGGAAGTAATGTTACCGATTTGCAGTAAGTTTCCACTTTGTAAGTTGTCTGCTCCCATACCAACTACTGCAAAGTTTGTAACTTGTGATCTTTGGTCAGCATATTTGTTGCTTTCCCAAGAATAACCGATGATGGCATCTAATTTATGCTGTTCGTCGCTTCCGAATGCTTTGTTATAATTACCGGTCCATTCTAACAAATCACGATCCCAAGTTCTTGCTTGGCGAACACCCACACCTGTGCTACCTTGTCCTCTTGAGTTACGAGGATCTTGCCATTCGCTGTAATCTGAGTTGTAACGGCTCTTATATAATTGAACTTTGGTTGTCAATCCATCCATGATGGTGAATTGTACGTCACCTGCACCATAGAAGTAGTTATTCGATCTTTTCTTGTAGTTCTGATCCTGATTCTGTACCGGGTTACCTTGATCGTAATTATGGTTCGCATCTGTAAAATAAGAACCATCTTCATTATAAACCGGATATACCGGTAACATATTGTAGGCTAAAATAAAATCATCGGCAAATGGCATCTGCATATCAGTCAAAGTTGCAGATCCTGTTAAACCAAGACGTAATCGGTCGTTAAGTGCACGTTGTTGGAATTGGAAACGGAAACTATGGCGTTTCATCCAGTTATCGCGGGCAACACCGTTACGATCCATATAGGTATAAGATGCGCGATAATTACTTTTTGATGAACCTCCTGATAAAGATAATGAATGTTGTTGAGAAATACCTGTACGGGTCATTTCATCAAACCAATCAGTATCATTATTGTATTTGTCGTAAACAGAAATATTTTTTCCTAAAGCTTCATTCGCTGCTCGCCATTCAGCTGCATTTAGCATGTCCGGTTTGTTAGCAACCGTTGAAGCCGTTACATAACCATCGTAATTAACTTGGGTCTTAGATCCTGATCCTCGTTTGGTTGTGATCAAGATAACACCACCAGCAGCACGAGATCCATAAATAGCAGCTGAAGAAGCATCTTTCAATACAGAAATAGACTCGATATCTGTTGGGGATACAGTTGACATATCACCACCGGGAACACCGTCGATTACGATCATCGGACCTTGGTCATTCTGCAAAGTAGAAGTACCACGCAACTGGATTTGTGAACCACGGGTTACATCGCCTGAACCGGAAGTAATTGTTAAACCAGCGACTTTACCTTGTAACAAATCAGAGGCATCACGTGTAACACCTTTGTTGAAGTTTTCTTCAGAGACATTGGCTACAGAACCTGTAATTTCCTTACGTGTCTGTGTACCGTAACCGATTGCTACGACTTCACCCAAGTTTACTACGGAAGATTCCAGTTTAATAGGAACTGTTTCGCGTCCTTTTACAGCTTCTTCAATGGAGTTGTACCCCACATACGAAACTTGAAGGACTACATTTTTCATGTTTTCCACGTTAATAACATAATTACCGTCCATGTCGGTAATTGTGCCATTAGTAGTTCCTTTTACTAGGACGTTGGCACCGATAACCGGTTCACCGTTTTCGTCCACTACAGTACCTTTAATCATACCTTTCTGTGCAAAGACAGCTCCTGTCATACAGAAAGACATCAACATCGAGACTGCTGCAGTCCTCGAATGTTTGAAAGAAGAGAACATTTTCTTTCTAAGCATAGACATCCTTTTTTCAGGTTAACTAAAAATTTTGTTTCCCACGATTAGCACATAATCGTATAATAAAAAACACTAAGAACATAGTCCAGCTGGAACCATGTCCAAGGCTTTTTATTATGACGCTGTAAAAATAATAAAAAAACTAATTGAACAGTATTATTTACACTGTTTTTCTGAATTTATTTTTAGTTTTTTCT
>ERZ791575.513-NODE-513-length-17685-cov-11.365457_pt1 | contig 17685 bp, 9 predicted proteins | sample MGYA00509970_ERZ791575 | MGnify/ENA primary metagenome ERZ791575 (study PRJEB30046, sample SAMN00791935) | human gut metagenome | study: EMG produced TPA metagenomics assembly of the A metagenome-wide association study of gut microbiota in type 2... | reverse complement strand
ATCGGCTGAAAAACAGCCGATAAAATTGTCATGGCGGAAAATAGAATGCTTACGTCTCTTTTTAGGACCGGCAGGGAGGGCTATATCTGTATCCATGCTGTGTGAAAGAGTTCGGGCTTTGGTTTTTGCGAAAACTTGAGATAATGGATACAAGAAAACTTAGAAAAATATGAAGACTTTAAGAAATCAGAATTACTGGTGGAAGTTTGAACAGCTTCCGTTACTCCTTTATTTATGTAAGTGGCTTTTTCTCTCAGTTTTGTCTGGGGCTTGTATTGGGTCGGCTTCTGCCTTGCTGTTGGTATCTTTGGAGTGGGCTACACAGTATCGTGAACATCATCTGTGGATAATTGCTCTTTTGCCAGTGGCCGGTTTGCTTATCGGCCTGATGTATCATTATTGGGCAGGAACGGCTTCCCGGGGATACAATTACCTGATTGAGGAAATCCGTTCACCTCATGATATTATTCCTTTCCGTATGGCTCCGTTAGTATATATTGGAACTGTATTGACCCATTTGTTCGGTGGTTCTGCCGGACGAGAAGGAACCGGTGTACAGATGGGAGGAGCTATAGCCGACCAGTTTTCCCGTCTGTTTCGTATGCGTCGCAGAGACCATCGTCTGATGGTAGCTATCGGTATCAGTGCAGGTTTTGCTTCTGTGTTTGGTACCCCACTGGCGGGAGCCGTTTTTGGTTTGGAAGTCATTGTGGTGGGACGTATGCGCTATGAAGCTATCCTGCCGAGCTTTCTTTCGGCTGCCGTGGCCAGCATGGTTTGTCATGCGTGGGGAGTGGAGCATACACATTATGTAGTTTCTGAAGTTCCTTTCCCGGATGCGTCCAATTTGTTGTGGACCATTGGCGCAGGTATTCTTTTCGGATTGGCAGCCATGCTGTTTTCACGTTCCATCGGTTTTTGGTCAGGAATGGCCAAACGCATCAGCTATCCGCCTTTCCGTTCGTTGATAGGAGGACTGGTGATTGCTGCAGTTGTTTGGATGATGGGAACGACGAAATATATCGGTTTGGGTGTACCTACCATTGTGGTTTCGTTCTCGGAGCAGCAAATGTGGTATGATTTTCTGCTGAAGATTCTGTTTACGACCTTTACTATTGGAGTCGGATTTAAGGGGGGTGAAGTTACTCCTCTGTTCTTTGTGGGAGCCACTTTAGGTAGTGCGTTGTCGGCTGTGGTACCCCTTCCGATGGGACTATTGGCTGGAATAGGTTTTGTAGCTGTGTTTGCCGGAGCAACCAATACCCCTATTGCTTGTACGCTGATGGGAATTGAACTTTTCGGGGCAGAGCCAGGTCTTTATTTAGGCATAGCTTGTGTGGTAGCTTACCTTTTCTCCGGTCATACCGGCATTTATACAGCTCAACTGATTGGCAGCCCGAAGCATTTGGCCTATTCTCGCAGAAAGGGAAAAACACTTGCGGAATAGTGTTTATAATTGTTCAAAAAACGCAAGGACGTTTGATGTAAAACGTACTTGCGTTTTGTCTTAAATGCACTTGCGTTTTGTCTTAAATGCACTTGCGTTTTAGTTGAAACGCACTTGCGTTTAAAATCGAACGCACTTGCGTTTTTGAGTTAAGCGCCATTATGTTTAAAAAAGTAGCACAAAGACGCCTTTTTTGTATATATAGGGGCTAAGAAAAAAGAGGATTATCGGAGGATTTTCCTCTTTTTTTTATGTTGTATAGCCTAAATGTATCATGGAATAAAGAAAATGTTACATACGATGTAATGATGTAACATAATCTATAGGTGTTGGTAATACGGTATAATTCTTTTTATTTATTAAGAACTACATTTGCGAAGAGTTAAATGATTTGTGAATGTGTAATCTTAAATGAAAAATGCGTATGGACACAAGAATGAAAAACAGAGGGAATATTAAGTGATACATCGTTCAATGTGAGATATGACATTAATAGATGTCTTTCTCTATAATGCAGATTAATAATTAACCAAAACTTTTTGTTAGCTCGTAAGATTTTTGCGTAGGCAAAAATTACTATAGATGAAATTATGAGATGAGAATTTATTAACTATTAAACATACAAATATGATGAAAAACTTATTTAGATTACGCCTGATATGGCTATTCACGTTGTTTTGTATGATTCCTTTATGGGCTTTGTCACAAAATATCACTGTAAAAGGTGTTGTGAAAGATGGAGCCGGGGAATCTGTTATAGGTGCAAGTGTACTTCAAAAGGGTACAACCAATGGTACAATTACAGACTTTGAAGGAGGCTTTACTTTAAATTTGCCTTCCAATTCTGTTATAGTAGTTTCTTTTGTAGGATATAAAACGCAGGAAATTTCAGTTGCGGGAAAAACCGATTTGACCGTTACATTGACAGAGGATACACAGTTACTCGGTAATGTGGTAGTAGTAGGTTATGGTACACAGAAAAAAGAAGATTTGACTTCTGCCATTGCTACCCTGAGTCCGAAGGAAGTTTTAAAATCTCCGGGAGGTATCACTGATGCTTTGCAAGGAAGCACAGCGGGTGTGAATGTGTCAGGAGAAAAAATTCGTATTCGCGGTACGGGGTCTATTACTGGTAGCACTGACCCATTGTGGGTGGTTGACGGAATTATTGATGCTTCTGGGAACATCCCCAACGATGATGAAATTGAATCTATTCAGGTGTTGAAGGATGCTGCTTCATGTGCTATTTATGGTGTTCGTGGTGCGAATGGTGTTATTGTGGTTACCACCAAAAAAGGTGCGGAAGGTAAACCGAAAATCAGCTTTAACGCTTATGCCGGTTTCGGAACTCCATCCAAGAAAGTGGACATGATGAACGCCTACGATTACGGTGTGTATGTTAACGAATTGTATTATAACTCTTCTGATGCAGCCAAAATTGCTAATGGAACGTGGAATACAACTGTTCCGAGTGGTGTGTCTACTCCAAGTAAGCCAATGGCAAATACAGATTGGTGGGATGAATATTTCTGTAATACCAATTACCAGAAGTATGATGTTTCGATTAGTGGCGGTGGCCAGTATGCCAATTATCGTATTGGTGCAACCCATACTGACAACGATGATCAGATGCACAAGAACGATGCAAAGGTGGACAATATCTATGCCAATGTAGAAGGAACAGTCGGTCGCTTTACGTATGGTGGACGTGTTTTTGCCAATTACAGCCGCACCAATGGATATAACGGTGCTTCTTTGATGAATACATTGATTACTCCACCGAACCTGCCGGTGTACAACGAAGACGGAACGTTCTTCCTGACCGGAAATAGTGGGCGTGACGGTAATGACATCCATAATCAAATTTGGTATCTGCATAACCAAGAATTCCGTAATCGCTCAGTCAGTGCGATGGGAAGTATCTTCGGTGAACTCAAAATTTTCGATTGGTTGAAATACCGCTTGACTTATACCTATTCGTATGCCCGTAATAATGATGCTTCCATCGTTCCCGAATACGATTTAGGAACAACTAATGGTAGACAAGCCTATAATTCGCAGACTTTAACCTATGGCGGAAGCGGTCACGAAGTGATTGAGAACCTGCTTACTTTTGATAAAACATTTAATGATGTACATTCATTGTCTGGTGTGCTGGGTATGGTTTCTGAAAAGTTTGATGGTTGGTCGACTGGTGTTTTTGGACGTAGCAATGAGTACAGTGGTTTTGGTATTGCAACCCGCTATCCGGATAGTCAGATAGTTACTGGTTCGCAGTATAATGAGGCTTATTTCTCTTACCTGGCACGTGTGATGTATTCTTATAACAGCAAGTACATGATTACCGCCAACTTCCGTGCAGATGAATCTTCCAAGTTTATTGATGGCAATCGTTGGGGATACTTCCCTTCTTTCTCTGTGGGATGGAGAATCAGCGAGGAACCGTGGATGAAGAAAGCTACCTCCAATTGGTTGGATAATTTGAAATTACGTGCTACTTTGGGTTGGATTGGTAGTGCCAATGCTGTAGGACGTTATGATACCCAGTCTGTAGTGGAGGTGGATAACCGCTATTATACTTTTGGTAATGGACAAACTAACTCAGCCGGAACCGGAACTGCCTCTAATGCACCTGCTCCTCTGATTGAAAACTTTGCCAATTCTAGCTTGTCTTGGGAAACGACCCGTGATGCCGGTTTTGGTTTCGATATGGATATGTTCAGTAACAAGCTGAGTGTTGTATTCGACTATTATAATCGCAAAACTACTGATATGCTGCTTGCTGTTCAGCTACCACGTTCTACTGGTAATATCAACTCCATGTACATGAATGTAGGTAGTATGAAAAACTGGGGTATTGAACTTTCTGTTACGTATCGTGAGCAGATAGGTGACATGAAATTGACCATTTCTCCTAATTTTTCTTTCTACCGCAACGAAGTAACTAGTTTGGGTAGCAACGCATCATTGGCTGGAGGTAACACGAATACGGCAAATGTGACCATGACAATGGTAGGACATCCGGTTGCTCAGTTCTGGGGATACAAGACCGATGGTCTGTTCCAGACTGATGCGGAGGTTGCCGCTTACGTCAACAAAGATGGACAGCGTTTGCAGGAATCTGCCAAGGCCGGTGATATCAAATATGTGGATTTGAACGGAGACGGTAAAATTTCTGACGAAGACAAAACCTTTATCGGTTCTTCTTTGCCTGACTGTTCTTTCGGTTTAAACATCTCGGCTGAATATAAGGGTTTTGATTTCTCTATGTTGTGGCAGGGTGATTTTGGTAACCAGATTTACAACAACTGGAAGAACGAACTGATGGGCGGTTATGCAGCTAAAAACCAAATGGCAGATATGACAAATCGCTTCCGTGCCGAAGAAGTGACCTTTACCACAGCCGGCGGTGAGACTATTACTCTGCCTGCCAATACGAATACGGACGTGCCACGTGCCGTACTGAATGACCCGAACGGTAACCATACTCATGCGTCTGATTACTTCATTGAAAATGGTTCTTATTTCCGTTGTAATCGTATCACGCTGGGGTATTCATTCAACAAAAATTTGCTTTCAAAGATTCATGTGGAATCCTTGCGTCTGTACATGGGTGTGAAAAATCCGTTTACTATCACAGGCTATTCCATGTTTGACCCACAGGTTCCGAACAATGGTTCCACGCTGAATCGTGGTGTGGACGGTGCTTATTATTACTCTGGGGAAGATACTTACTGGGCAAACCGTGAATTTTTTGCCGGCGTACAGTTGACTTTCTAAAGACTTCATTCATTAAAAAAATTGGACCCATTATGAAACGAATCAAAAAATATATGAGAATCTGTCTGGGAACAGCACTGATTTCTTTGACCGCTTGCCAACCAGACATGGATTTCACTAATCCTTCTGCTGACAGTGAAGCGAATTATTACAATACGAAAGAACACCTGACCTATGCGGTTAATGGAGCCTATAACATGCTACAGCGTGGGGGAGGATGGGCTCGTTGGATGCCCTTCATGCTGAATGCCCGTAGTGATGAATATGTCTTTACGAGCGGTGCGCAAGCAGGTGAACCGGAAACGGCTCGTCTTGCCATGTACACGGCAAATGCTGACTTAGGAAGTCTTTCTGCTACCTATCAGGACTTGTACACTATGCAGTATGCGGCTAATCTGGCTCTTGAAAAATTGGAAATCAATCAGGACGGGGCTTTCGATTTGAATAATACGGAAGATAAGGCTCTGTACGACCGTTTGCGCGGTGAGGCCATTTTCTTGCGCGGTCTCAGCCGTTTCTATTTAGTATATTTTTGGGGTGATGAGATTCCTGACCGCAGCTATGTTACTAAGACCGATGGGAGCGATTACTTGTTGCCCCCTGCCGCTCCTGGTGAAATTTACAAAAACATGGTACAGGACTTCAAGGATGCAGCCGATTTGTTACCGTGGCATCACACCAATGCCGATGATAATGGTCGTGCCACCAAAGGCTCTGCCCTTGCTTTCTTAGCAAAGACGTATATGGGACGTCCCATTTTGGATGGAACAGCTAAAGCCGGTGATGCTGACTGGGCGGCAGCTAAGGATGTATTGTGGCAGATTATTGATAGCCACCAATATGATTTGATGCATAATTATCGAGATAATTTCACCGATCAGAATGAAAATAACAAGGAGTCATTATTTGAAGTGCAATTCTGTGAGAGCCGAGAAACGGCAGGATTTAATCCGGCAGCTCCTGGTGATATTAACAGTTGGGTAACTACAGGTCAGAACACCATGCGTATTATTGAAATTACGGCACCCAACTCGGCTGTATCTACAAGATGGTGGAATGGCATGCCTTCGCTGGCCATCTACAATGAGTTTGAACGTGATGATGATGGGAATATCCATTGATCCGCGTGCATTCTATGGTATGTATATCCCGAATGGTTGTGATTTTGGGGGAAAAGATTTAAATAGTGATAATGTCAATGCACCTGTCATCTGGATTGGTTATGATAAGCTGTTCTATAATTGGGATAATGACAAACAGGTTGATACTTTTGCTGAATGGAGGGGAAAATGGTTTGGTTGTCGAAAATACAGTAAAGACCAGTATGAAGCTGACTTGCGGAGTGGTATCAACGACCGTCTTATCCGCTATGCTGATATTCTGCTGATGTATGCCGAATGTTGCATTGAGACAGAAGGAGAAAATAGCCTGGAGGCAAGAGAATATATTAATCAGGTGCGTGAACGTGCGACTAACAATACGGTGGCCGAAAACAATACATTGGCCGACAATGGCAAGCCTTACTTGAGTTTTAATGCTTTACCTGATGTAGATGAGCTTATCGCTGATCATCCGACTGTAGGAGAAGTGACCGGAGAAGATGGGACGATTATCTGTAAAGGGATGGAAATCAATTCTCTGCGTCGTGCGTTGAAACATGAATATTCTGTAGAGTTATATTGGGAAGGCTGGCGGTTCTTTAACCTGATGAGATGGTACAATAATCCGAATGATCCTGACCAGAGTATCATGCTGGATAACTTGAAAAATAAGAATGCACTTCAGGTAGAACAGACCAACCTAACTGGTACTCAAGTGTTTGATTACTCACGTCACTTGCGTGTACCGATACCTTCTACGGAACTTTCTACCAATACGAATATGCATGGAAATTCTGCTAATTAATCGTGACATGTTTTGAGAAAGGAGCTGCCCTTTTTAGGGGCGGCTTCTTTTTCTTGTTTTTACTTATAACCTAATACTATATTTATGAGGCATCTATATTGGGGTATAGTTACATTGTTTTTCTTTATTCTAAAGACCTATTCACAGAATCCTGTTACCAGTCATTATTTTACAGCCGATCCTACGGCTCGTGTGTTTGACGGGAAAATCTATTTATATCCGTCACATGATATACTAAGTCCGGTTGAGCGTCTTAAAGACTGGTTTTGTATGGAGGATTATCATGTATATTCCTCTCAGAATCTGGTAGACTGGACAGATCATGGGGTAATTCTTTCACAAAACAGTGTCCCATGGATGGATTCAGAGTCCTATTCCATGTGGGCTCCTGACTGTGTGTACAAGAATGGAAAATATTATTTTTATTTTCCTGCAAAACCTAAAAATATGAAAGGCTTTTCCGTGGGAGTTGCAGTGTCGGATACTCCTTATGGCCCATTCATGCCAGACTGGAAGCCCATAGAAGGCATACAGGGAATTGATCCGTGTGTGTTGATTGATAAACAGGGAAGTGCATATATTTATTGGGCTGGGAATGGCCTGCGTATGGCAAGGTTGAAAGATAATATGAAGGAGTTGGCTTCTGCTCCAGTTCTGATAGAAGGGCTTCCTGAGGGATTTAAGGAAGGCCCGTTTGTATTTGAAAGAAACGGAAAGTATTACCTTACTTTTCCCTGGGTGAAGGATAAGACGGAGACATTGGCATACGCAATGGGAAATTCACCTTCAGGCCCATTTGAATTTAAAGGTATTATTATGGATGAGTCTCCCACTGGATGTTGGACAAATCATCATTCAATTGTGGAATATAATGGACAGTGGTATCTTTTTTATCATCATAATGACTTTTCTCCTGAAGCTGATAAGCGGCGTTCTGTTCGTATTGATTCCTTAACCTTTAATTCTGATGGAACGATTGTGAAAGTAAAGCCTACTTTACGCGGAGTCGGGATTACGGATGCGCGTATGAAAATACAGATAGACCGGTATAGCGCAATCAGTAAAAAAGGAGCCTATGTTTCCTTTGTCAATGATGAAAATAAGTTCGAAGGTTGGAAGTGCCGGTTGGAAAAAATAAAATCGTGGGTTCAGTACAATCGTGTGGATTTTGGCAGTCAGCCTGTGCAAGAAGTGAAAATGCGTGTGAAATCGGATAAAGGTGGGGTGGTGAAAATTGTAGCGGATGATGAAGATATAGCTACTGTAAAGATTCCTGCAGGCAAAGACTGGTGTGTGGTAAAGGCATGTGTGGAAAAGGCTCCGGTGGGAGTCTGCGATATACGGGTCTCTCTGCAGAAGGGGGCTTCCGTGGAAATTGACTGGATAGGTTTTGATGCTGTTCCATGGTCAGCGGGTGCTTTTGAAACGCATAAGTATAGAAACTTTTTTGCTGAAATGGGCTATTCTCAGACCGAAATTGATGCGAAACTGGAAGAAGTGTTTAATGATGTATTTTATGGGGCCAATAAAGTCTATTTTGAGGTCGGTGATTCCATGGCTTATATTAGTGACTTGAAGAATCATGATGTGCGTACAGAAGGTATGTCTTATGGAATGATGATTGCCGTGCAGTTTGACCGGAAGGATATATTCGACCGCTTGTGGCGATGGTGTAAGAAGTATATGCAGCACCAGAAAGGCATGTTTGAAGGTTATTTTGCCTGGAGTTGTCAGACGGACGGAACTCGTAATTCCGAAGGACCTGCTTCTGATGGTGAACTATATTATGTGACTTCACTTATTTTTGCGTCGAACAGATGGGGAAATGAATCTGGCATAAATTATTTAGCTGAAGCGCAAAATATTTTAGATTGTTCGATGAAAAAGGTTGGAAAAGGTGCGGTAACCCCATTTATAAATATAGAACATCAGCTGATTACATTTACTCCGACCCACTTCGGTGCGAAATTTACTGATCCTTCTTATCATTTGCCTGCTTTTTATGAAGTATGGGCCAGATGGGCTAAAGATGGAAGAAGCCGTTTTTGGAGGGAGTGTGCCGAGAGAAGTCGTGAGTACCTGCATAAGAGTATTCATCCGGTGACTGGCTTAAATCCTGATTATAATAACTATGACGGTTCTTTGTTGCATTCAGATGGGATAATAGGAGATGCCTTCCGTTTTGATTCATGGCGGGTACCTATGAATATTGCTCTGGATTATTCTTGGGCATGTGCAGACAGAGAATGGCAGCAGGAGTATGGAAATAAAATACAGAATTTTCTGTATGGCCAGGGACTTTATGATTTTAAAGACCAGTATAATGTAGATGGAAGTCCGGTGAAGGAAGTCTTGCAGGCGGGTGAATATAAACAATTGCGTCATTCATTGGGGCTTGTGGCCACAGCTGCGGCGGTGTCGTTGGTTTGTACGGATATGAAATGTGAAGAGTTCGTCAAACAGCTGTGGGAAGCAAAACACGAACCTTATGAAGACGGCTATTTGGATAAATATTATGATGGGTTACTTCGTTTGTTTGCGTTTATGCACTTAAGTGGTCATTATCAGATTATTTTTCCTCAATGATCGGTAGTTGAGAGAGTTTTAAATAAAAAGTCTGTCATTTTTCCAAGAGGATGTAATGACAGACTTTTTATTTAGATATAAGTGAGAAGCAACTTATAAAGCTTCCGCATCGTTGGAAGTGGTAGCATACAAACCAATCATTGCACCGGTAAATCCACCGGCTACGTTGGTAGAAAGAATATCTCCGGAAACGGTTCCTCCTACGGTCTGGTAGTTGTCATCTTTTACAGAGTAGCTGAATGTGTATTTATCGCCTTCTGCTGTGACACGCAAACTGATTGGAGTGTTTCCTTCAATCTTTTCGCTGGCAATGGCTGAAGATTCTCCCTTTTCAGTACGTTGCAGTACGATATAGCTATCTTCTGCTTTTTTCGTTACCCCAAATACATAGTTGAATTTTTCGCTTTGATAGCAAGTGATTCCAGCGAGGTCTTTTTCTGTACGAGGCACATACTTCAGAGTAGTTGTAGCCGTGAAATTAAGGTGCTGCTGGCGATAGAACAATGTAGAAGTAGGAAGAACTGCCTTGATGTTGGTTTCGTACGGTGTAATTGTTAGCCCTTCTGCAGTAGTAGAAATGAATCCTTCTCTGGCACCTCTGACTCCTACCCAGCGGTAATCAAGTGAACTTTCGGTGAAAGTTTCTGTAAATGTAAAGTTTCCATTGGGGAAATATCCGTTCTTTCCAGTTTCATTCTTCACACCTTGTGGCATAACCAGTTTAGGCTGGATAGGCTCCAGACCACCTTTGAATATAGGGAAGGTATCGCTCCAGTCTACGGGTAATATAAAGGTTTCACGTCCGGTATTTACTCTGTTGGCTTCATTTGGACGAATGGCAAGGAATACGCCATAGTATTGTCCGTCGGGACCTTCCACCAAATCGGCATGACCAGCCCAGTCTACTTTAAACGGACGTTCAGCCGGCAGATGTCTCTGTGACAGAATCGGATTCTCAGGAGCAGGCTTGAAAGGACCTTGAGGATTGTCACTGATAAAGATTACTTCACTGTGCCAGCCTCCGGTACCACCTTCTGCACACATCAGGTAGTATTTTCCATCTTTTTTGTAAAGATGTGGCGCCTCTATCCAGATAGGCTTTTTAGACAAATCTACTCCTCCGTTCACTACAACTTTGTCTGTACCCGGAATAATCTGGTCTTTTTCCAGGTCGTATTCCCAAACTTTAATTACTCTGTGTCCTTCGTATAATGGTTTTTCGGGGGCATCGTTGTGAGTGACGTATGCCTTGCCGTTGTCATCAAAGAAGATGTCGGGGTCAATGCCTTCAAAATTCAATTTGATAGGATCGCTCCAGCCTTTCATCGGGTCTTTGGTTTTCACAATCATGTTTCCCATTCCCCCTGAGAACTGAGTTGTAATCATATAGAAGGTATCATTGTAGGAATTATATCGGATAGTCGGAGCGTAAATACCAGCACTGATTCCAGAATCTTCTACCTTTAACTGTGAAGGGCGGTCGAGCACATGTCCTATCTGTTTCCAGTTTACTAAATCCGTAGAATGGAAAATGGGTACTCCGGGGTTGATGGCAAAAGAGGAGCATACTAGGTAATAGTCGGTTCCTTTCTTGCAGATGCTGGGGTCCGGGTAACATCCCTGTAGTATAGGATTATAAAATTCTCCTTCTGTCAGCGGGTTCTTTTCATATACTGCATCTTTCCCCGTGTAGGTGAATTGTGTGAACACTGGAGTACCCGGATCGGGCATCGTTACCTTGTTTCCACACGAGGCAGCGATGAGGCTTAGTGTTCCCAATGTGAGTAATTTAAATTGATTTTTCATGATTAAATAATTAGTTGTAAATAATTGAATGATTGTGTTGGTTAAATGAAGTATTTATGTAATCTTTCATTGGCAAATTTACTTGTTTTGTGTGGGGTATGTGTGACGGCATGTTGCATATCTTTTATTCTATGTTACGAGATACTGTTTTCTTTCCGATAGGATACGTGTTTATGTAATTGCTTGTTTATTAGTTTGATATAAATGGGAATGTAATAAGAGTATATGTAAAATGTACGTTTTGTAAATGCAATATCGCTTATGTGTAACGTGAACGAAAGTCCTGGTAACGTAATTTATTGTAATTTGTATGCTTGGTGCGTATTTTTGTATGGATTAAATTTTAAGCCTATGGATAAACATTCTTTTTTTATTGCTTTATGGGTTTTATGCTTTATACCCGTATCGTTATTTTCGCGTAGCAGAGTCGTAAATGATACAATCTTTAGTAAAAAGTTAAATGCAGAAAGAACATACTCGGTATATCTTCCTCCATCGTTTGGAGAAGTTCAGGGGAAGAAATATCCCGTGCTTTATCTTTTTCATGGCATGTCGCAAACTAATCAAGACTGGGTATGGCGCGGACATGTGCAGGAGGTGGCCGACCGTTTGATATATTCACAGGAAGCTCGTGAGATGATTATTGTGATGCCTGATGCTGGTGGTGATATTTACAAAGAAATATGGAATGGTTTCTTTAATATGCCTGGCTGGCTTTATGAAGATTTCTTTTTTGAAGAATTTCTGCCTTATGTAGAAAATAAATATCACGTTATTGGAAATAAAGAGAATCGTGCAGTAGCCGGATTGTCCATGGGAGGTGGAGGTGCTACCGGCTATGGGTTGTGGCATGCAGATAAGTTTGCTTCGGTGTATGCGATGAGTGCGCTGATGTCGATTCCCGAAGAAGGAGCGGCTCGTTTTGATAATCCGGATAGTAAACTGGCTATTTTGACACGAACTGTGATAGAAAGGAGCTGTATCAAGCGTGTGACGGATGCAGATGCAGGTACGATTCAGGCACTGAAATCAGTGAGATGGTTTGTGGATTGTGGGGATGACGATTTCTTGCTTGACCGAAACATTGAGTTCTTCCAGGCCATGCGCAAAGCGGGAATACCATGTCAGTTTAGGGTAAGAGACGGCGGACACGATTGGGAATATTGGCATTCTGCTTTATACAGGTGTCTGCCTTTTGTTTCAGGAACATTCAGTAAATAATCACTGTAAGAATAGGCATCTATGAAGAAATTTCTGTACGTATGTGTGTTTCTGGCGACTTCGATTCTTGGTGTGTTTGCCAATAGTGCAGGGGATTTGAAGTTGTGGTATTCTGCTCCGGCACGTAATTGGTGGGAAGCATTGCCTATAGGTAATTCACATTTGGGAGGAATGGTGTTTGGTGGAATAAATCACGAAGAAATCCAACTGAATGAAGAAACATTCTGGGCCGGCGGTCCATATAGCAATAACAGAGCTGGTGCTTCAGGTTATCTGGATGAGGTAAGACGGCTTATATTTGAGAATAAAAATTTGGAAGCCAGAACGCTGTTGGATGAAAAATTTATGACGTCTCATCATGGAATGCGTTATTTGACATTGGGGAGTCTTTTGATGGATTTCAATTGTAAGGGAAAGGTTGATTCTTATTATCGTGATTTGAATTTAGAAGATGCCACAGCTTCAGTACGTTTCCGGTGTGATGGTGTGGAATATACCCGTCGGGTATTTACGTCTTTTTCTGATAACGTCATGGTTGTAGAAATGGTGACAGATAAAGGTAATAAGAAATTGGATGTGGATTTGAGATATACTTGTCCGTTGATTTCAGAGGTGAAGAGCGAAGGAGACTATCTTATAATGAAATGTAACGGAGCAGAGCATGAAGGTATTCCAGCTGCACTTCATGCAGTGGTTATGATGCGTGTGAAGTCGGATGGAAAAATAGAATGTAAAAATGGACGCTTGTCTGTCAGGAATGCATCTTCGGCTACCGTTTTTCTCAGTGTGGCAACTAATTTTGTGAATTATCAGGATGTGTCGGGAGATGCATATGCTAAAGCACGCTGTGCCATTGAAGGGGCGTGGGATAAACAGAATAAAAAGTTGTACGACGAGCATAAAGCGATTTATTCTGCGCAATTTGGAAGAGTGGCTTTACATTTGCCATCTTCGGAATTTTCAAAGAAGGAAACGAATGTACGTATTAACGAATTCAATAAGGTAAAAGATTGTTCACTGGCTGCGTTGATGTTTCAGTATGGGCGCTATTTGTTGATTTCGTCCTCGCAGCCAGGCAGTCAGCCGGCTAATCTTCAGGGAATATGGAATAAGGATTTATATGCACCTTGGGATAGTAAGTACACAATTAATATCAATGCGGAGATGAATTATTGGCCGGCAGAGGTGACTAACTTGTCGGAAACTCATGTGCCATTTTTTCAGATGGCGCATGAACTTTCCGTAACAGGTAAAGAAACAGCTCGTGTGTTATATGGAGCCAAAGGATGGGTGGCACATCATAACACGGATATTTGGCGAGCTGCCGGACCGGTGGATTTTGCCGATGCGGGTATGTGGCCTAATGGAGGAGCCTGGGTAGCTCAACATCTTTGGCAGTATTATTTATATTCGGGTGATAAGAATTTTCTTCGTGAATATTATCCTGTGTTGAAAGGTACGGCTGATTTCCTCTTGTCATTTATGACTAAGCATCCTCGGTATGGTTGGAGAGTGACTGCACCTTCTGTCTCCCCGGAACATGGACCGAACGGAGTATCAATTGTAGCCGGTTGCACGATGGATAACCAAATAGCTTTTGATGTATTGAGCAATACTCTTCGTGCTGCACGAATTATAGGGGATAGCAAGGCATATTGTGATTCTCTTCAGTCTCTGATAAGTCAGTTGCCTCCTATGCAAATAGGACAATATAATCAGCTTCAGGAATGGCTGGAAGATGTGGATGACCCGAAAGACCAGCATCGTCATATATCTCACTTGTATGGACTGTATCCAAGTAATCAGATTTCTCCTTACCGGTATCCAGAATTATTTCAGGCTGCTAAAAATACGTTGCTCCAAAGAGGTGATATGGCTACGGGCTGGAGTATTGGTTGGAAAATTAATTTCTGGGCACGTATGCTGGATGGAAATCATGCGTATAATATCATTCGGAATATGCTTTCATTGTTACCTTGCGACAGTCTGGCAGGTAAGTATCCTTTAGGGCGTACGTATCCCAATATGTTTGATGCACATCCACCTTTTCAGATAGATGGAAATTTTGGCTTTACAGCAGGAGTGGCAGAAATGCTTTTGCAGAGTCATGATGGTGCAGTGCATTTACTTTCAGCCTTACCTGATGAATGGCAGGATGGAAATGTAAAAGGCTTGGTGGCACGAGGAGGCTTTGTCGTAGATATGGATTGGAAAAATGTGCATCTTACCAAGGCTGTAATTTATTCGCGGATAGGTGGAACTATACGTTTGCGGTCGTATGTTCCTTTGAAAGGCAAAGGTTTGAAGCGTGCTTCTGGGGATTGTCCGAATGAATTACTTTGTCAGGCTGAAGTTGCTTCACCTTTAATATCGAAGAAACTTTCGAATCCGGAAAAGCCTGAAATGAAGAGAATCTATGAATATGACTTGAAAACAGAACCGGGAAAGCGGTATGTCGTGTATGCAAAGTAAAGAATTAACAGAATGAATCATTTGTAATAGAATAAAATCATGAAAAAACACTTTTTGCTAGCTTGTCTGTTAATGGCCATGGGAGGTGTGTGCCCTGACGTAGTCAATGCCCAGTGTGGTGACAATGGAGATGGAACTTTTTCGAATCCTGTATTTTGGGCAGATGTTCCTGATCCGGATGTGATACGTGTAGGGGATGACTTTTATATGGTGAGTACAACCATGCATTTGGTTCCGGGAGCGCCGATCATGCACTCAAAAGATTTGGTCAACTGGGAAATAGTAAGTTATCTGTATGATCGGTTGGATGATAAACCGAATTATGACTTGAAAGAAGGAACTGTATATGGACGTGGCCAGTGGGCTACTTCTTTGCGTTACCATAATGGAACATATTATGCTTATTTTTCTCCGAATGACACCCCTTACAAAGGATATGTGTATACTACTTCTGACCCTAAAAAGGGATGGACATTGTCGTCACGTATTCCTCATTTTCATGATGCGTCTTTGTTTTTTGATGACGATGGGAAAGCTTATATCTTTTATGGTACCGGACAGTTGCGTGAACTGAAGCCGGCTTTGAGTGATGTCATGCCGGGAGGTGTGGATATGAAGATATTCGAAAGAGATAAAGAGGAAAATGCTTTACTGGAAGGTAGTAGGGTGATAAAACACGATGGGAAGTATTATTTGCTGATGATTTCATGGCCTCGAGGAGGTAAACGCAGACAAGTATGTTACCGGGCAGATAAAATTACCGGTCCTTATGAGAAAAAGGTGATATTGGAAGATGCATTTGCTGGTTTTCCGTACGTGGCACAAGGTACGATTGTAGATGATGGAAAAGGAAATTGGTATGGAGTTATTTTTCAGGATCGTAATGGGGTAGGTCGTGTGTTGACTGTGATGCCTTGTCGATGGGTAGACGGCTGGCCGATGTTAGGAGATGAAAATGGACATGTGCCGGCTACAATGTCTAAGCCTGTACAAGGATATTCTTCTGAAGGATTGGTAGTGAGTGATGATTTTAGTGGCGAAAAGCTAAAATTAAACTGGCAGTGGAATCATAATCCGATGAATGAATGTTGGTCATTGAATGCACGTAAGGGATATTTACGGCTGACGACCGGACGAGTTGTGGATAATTTGTTTGTGGCACCTAATACTTTAACTCAACGTATGGAAGGGCCGAAATGTTCTGGAGTGGTTTGTATGGACCTTTCGGGCATGAAGGATGGTGATGTGGCCGGATTGAGTGCATTTAATGGAGATGCTGGAATTTTAGCTGTCACTTGTCAAGGAAGCCAGAAGTATTTGACTATGAAAACAGAAAGTGTCAAATTGGATGATAAAAATAAGTCTGTAACAGGTATTGATCGAAATGAAATTCAAAAGCTGGAATTGACATCGGATGTGATATACCTTCGTTTGGATGGGGATTTCAGATTGAATAAGGATATAGCTTCATTCTATTATAGTTACGATAATAAAGACTGGAAGAAAATTGGAACTGATTTCAAGATGATTTTTGATTATCGTCGTTTCTTTATGGGCACTAAGTTTGCTTTGTTTAATTATGCGACAAAGAGCCTGGGTGGTTTTGTTGATATCGACTTCTTTAATTATAAACACATAAGAAATAAAGAATAGCGCATTGTATACTTTAATAAAGATTGTGACTATGAGAATGAATTTTATTGCAGGAGGAATACTTTTGATGATGTTGAATGGTATTTCTCCTGATATCCAGGCTCAAGATAGATTATATAAGAATACTTTTCCTTTAAGCGATGTGGAGTTACTTGACGGACCGTTTAAACATGCACAGGAATTAAATCTCAAGGTGCTGATGGAATATGATGTAGACCGGCTTCTGGCTCCATTTCTTAAAGAAGCAGGGTTGCACTTAAAAGCGGAGCCATTTCCTAATTGGGCGGGGCTTGACGGACATGTAGGTGGACACTACTTATCGGCTATGGCTATGAATTATGCCGTGACCGGTAATGAAGAATGCAGGAAGCGGATGGAATACATGTTAGGTGAATTGAAACGTTGTCAGGAAAGTAATGGTGACGGTTATATTGGAGGTGTTCCTAATGGAAAAGAGCTATGGGCAGATATTAAAAACGGGAAAGTAGAGTCAATCTGGAAATATTGGGCTCCATGGTATAATGTACATAAAATCTTTGCTGGATTGAGGGATGCTTGGATGTATACTGGTAATAAGAAAGCGTTGGATATGTTTTTGAAATTATGTGACTGGGGAGTTTCTGTTACAGAAGGACTTACGGATAATCAGATGGAACAGATGCTGGCTAATGAATTTGGTGGGATGGATGAAATTTTTGCCGATGCATACCAGATTACGTGTAAGAAAAAATATTTGACTATTGCTAAACGTTTTTCTCATAGACCTTAATTCCGCAACACTATTATAAAATATTTTTTTTAAGTACCTGAGCAAC
>ERZ791575.506-NODE-506-length-17823-cov-4.475011_pt1 | contig 17823 bp, 9 predicted proteins | sample MGYA00509970_ERZ791575 | MGnify/ENA primary metagenome ERZ791575 (study PRJEB30046, sample SAMN00791935) | human gut metagenome | study: EMG produced TPA metagenomics assembly of the A metagenome-wide association study of gut microbiota in type 2... | reverse complement strand
AGTACTCTAACTATATATTAAAATAATCTGCCAAAATCAATGTAGCATTATATTGTGGTTGATCAAAAGAACGACTACTTAATTGGAACCAGCCATCGCCATTTCCTCTAGCACTAGCAACATACATTTCATCATTTATAAATCTTATCATCGTTTTATAAGTGAATTTTGTTGTTTTATCTCCATCTACCATCACAACATCATAAGAAAATACTGCTGTTTTTGTATTTTCTTCAACTTTTTCTTCTTGCTCAATAATTTTTGCTGAAGATAAATCAACATATCTATTTACACCGTTTTGTGAAAATGCTAATGGATAATTTGTATCATTATTCCAATAGCTAGCTGGAGTATATAATGCTGAAGCTTCAGCCATGGAAAAACTATTTGCCGTTAAAGCAAATATACATAAGGCAATAACCATCATAAAGTATTTAACTATTTTTTTCATAATAAAGTTCCTTTCTTATTATGACCGATACAAAATTATATCCTAACTTAATCATATCTTGTTTATCATCACAAGTCAATAAAAACAAAAAGAGCCTTTAGATTATAAAATCCAAAGACTCTACATTTTTAAAGTGGCGGAGCGAGAGAGATTCGAACTCTCGCACGGCGAAGCCGCCTAACGATTTAGCAAACCGTCCTCTTCAGCCTCTTGAGTATCGCTCCATGATATAAAATTTTAATAAAACTTAATGGAATACTGTATGCTATAATGGCAGGGGCAGTAGGACTTGAACCCACAACCAATGGTTTTGGAGACCACTACTCTACCAATTGAGCTATACCCCTAATTTAATGGGGCGACTAGTGGGGATCGAACCCACGCAATAACGGAGCCACAATCCGCCGTGTTAACCGCTTCACCACAGCCACCATTTTACCAAGATACGCTTGGCGACGAATGTAATTCTATCATAGCAGACAGGTTCTGTCAATATTTTTCGTAAAAATTTTTAATATAAAATGTCATTAATTTTACAAAACCACTTTTTACGGCTATTCGCGTTCAAACCACGCTTTGGCCCACGCCAATGCCGTAGGCGTTTGCGCAAGGCCCCCGCCCGCAGTTTCGCGCAGCGCGCAGGGCATGGAATCGCCCACCCATTTCATGGCGTCAATGGCTTCGTCCGCCGGAATAAAGCTGCCGATGCCTGCCAGCGCCATTTCTGCCGCCAAAAGCGCCTGCACTGCCGCACCGCCGTTGCGTTTTATGCAGGGCACTTCCACAAGCCCTGCCACAGGGTCGCACACAAGCCCCAGCATGTTTTTAAAAACAATGCTTACGGCAGTACCTGCCTGTGCAGGAGTGCCGCCCAAAGCGTCAACAGCCGCGCCTGCCGCCATGGCCGCCGCACTGCCGCATTCGGCCTGGCAGCCGCCAACCGCACCCGCAAGCGAGGCACGGGCTGCAATTACAAGCCCGATTTGCCCTGCCACAACAAGCGCGCGTGCCAGCTGTTCTTCCGTTAAATTGCAGTGCTTTTTTAAAGCCAGCAGCACACCGGGAAGCACGCCTGCCGCACCTGCCGTGGGAGCCGCCACAATTCTGCCCATGGCAGCATTGCATTCGCTTACGGCAAGGGCATAAGTTACGGCGTCCGTTGCAAGAGCGCCCAAAAGTTTATTAAAACCGGGCTGCGCTGCCGCGTTTTGCAGTTTAAGCGCACTGCCGCCGGTTAAGCCGCTGTGCGAGCGCACGCCCGTCAGCCCGTAGGCTGCGGCTTCTTCCATTACTTTCAGCATCTGTGCCATTTTGGCAAGCAGTTCTTCTTCCGTAATTTCCAGTTCAGCAGCGCTCTGCGGCAGCAAATAAGCGTTCAGGCTCAGTTTTGCCGCCTCTGCTTCTTCTATTAATGCGTTTAATGAAATTTTGTCGTTTGCCATCTTTCACCTCAAAGCACGCTGTCTACAAAGCGCACCGTGTCAATAGGCGGCAGCGCCGCCAGCAGCTGCACTATCGCAGGCTGCACTTTCTGGTCACACTCAAGCACCATGGTTGCCAGCCCGCCTTTATTTTTGCGGAACACGCGCATGGTTGCGATATTTACGGACGCACTTGCCAGCGTGCTGCTTACAAGCGCAATCACGCCGGGCTTGTCGGTATGCGATACCAACAGCGCAGGCAGCTTGCCGTCCAGCTCAACCTCCGCGCCGTCAATGGCAGATACCTTAACCTGCCCGCCGCCGATGGAGGAACCGATAACCTCGCAGCTTTTGCCGTCTTTTGCAGTCAGCGTAAAGCGCGCTGTATTGGGGTGGGTTAAATCACCAAGGTTTACTTTGGCAAAATTATATTCCAGCCCCGCTTCCGCGGCATATTTACGCGCCTGCGGAATACGCGCGTCATCAGGCAGCCAGCCCATAAGCCCGGCTAAAAGCGCCACATCAGTGCCGTGCCCGCGGTAGGTATGCGCAAAGCTGCCGTGCAAATCAATCTGTGCTTTAACGGGCGGCGCGCCCAAAATGCCGGCAGCCAAAAGCCCCAGCCTTACCGCGCCCGCCGTATGCGAACTTGAAGGGCCAATCATTACAGGCCCGATAATGTCTATAATATTCATACTGCTCCTTTATTCTTCACTTGCCAGTGAGCGGTGCCCCAAAGCAACGCACAATTCGTCAAGGTTCAGCACGCCCACCGCCATATATATGGCAACGCACAAATGCTCGCCGCTGCGGGCAATGCCAATTTTGCCGCCCACGTTAAAGCCGGCCGCCTTCGTAACAAGCTGCTCCAAAGCAGCGTGGGCAGCGCCTGCAACAGCGCCTGCGCCAACGTGGGTTTCCGTAACAATGCCCTGACGCTGCGCCGCAACAACGGCACGCTCCACAATTTTAACAACGCTCGGCATAAACTCGCCGCCAAAATCTACCGCCGTGCTGCGGATGCCCTTTGCCGCCAGCTGCTCTTTTATGCGCTGCTCCTCCGCACGGTTTTCGGTAACGGCAATGCGCAGTGCCGCACGCCCTATTTCAATACTCGTCAGTTTTTGTTCTGCCATGGTCAGTCTTCCTCCACCATTTCCGGTTTTTTAATAGGTGTTTTGTCAAACACGGCTACAATAAGGAACACGATAATGCACAGCAGCCATTCAAAATAAATTACATGCTGCAAAACATGCAGTGCCGGTACAAACTCCCATACCACAAGGCCCAAAAGCCCTGCAAGAGTAGTCCAAAACGCGCTGCTGCGGCGGCACAAACCGGGCGCAAACACCGTAAACAAAAATACGCAGGTCAGCGCCGTCGTCATCGAAAGCCCTGCCACCATGGTTTTTAAAATACCGGCAGCGTTAAAAGCAAACCATAAGGTTATAATGCCAACCGCCAGAATAGTCAGGCGGTTAATTTTAACAAAACGGTCGTCCGTAACGGACGGATTAATAAAACGTTTGTAAATATCCTGGCTGAACAGCGTACCTGCACCCAGAAGAATTGTGCAGGCGGTAGATACGTCCGCTGCCCACAGCGCCGCAAGCGTTGTGCCAGAGGCAATGGGGTCAAGCGCCATAACAACTTTAGGCAAAGCCAGCGTTGCCGAAATTTCCGGGAACTGCACCTTGCCGATAATGCCTAAAAGCGCGCACAAAAAGCCTACCGGGAAAATTAAAAGGCCGCCAAGAATAAAGCCGTTGCGCGCGGTTTTGGCGTCACGCGCGCCGCAGGCAATCTGCACAGGGCCCTGCGCCGTAATGGCCTGCGTAATCATAACAATAAACCAGCCGATAATAACGGCCAGCGGAATGCCTGCAAACGGGTCAAACCAGTCAAGCCCGGCCGGCAGCTGCGCCGCAATGGCATCAAGCCCGCCGCTGTGGTCTACCGCTGCCACGCAGGAATATAAAATGCCCGCGTAAATTAAAACAACGCTGACGATATTGGACAAACCGCTCGACCACAAACCGCCGATAAGCGTAATGCCGATAAATACCACCGCGCTTACAATCATGCCGCCGCGGAACGAAAAATATTCGGGCAGAAGCGAAGCCAGAATCGCGCCGCCGGCCAGATACTGAAGCGCCGTAATAACGGACATGATAATTACAAGCCCAACCGCGCTGATAACGCGGCCTTTGGTATCGTAATATTTTTCAAAAAATTCCGGAATGGTGGAAACCTTCATGGCACGCAGCTTGCCCGCCGCCACAAGGCCCATAATAATGGCGCCCGCGCTCCACGCCGCGTTGTACCAGCCTGCCGCCATGCCAACCTTGTAAGCGTTTTCGGCAACGCCAACGGTAGAAGCCGCACCAACGGCAAGCCCCGTAATATTAACGGCAATCAGCACCGGGCCAAGTTTGCGCCCCGCAAAAAGATACTCCGCAGAACCTTTATCCGCCCTGCTTTTAACGTAAAAACTTATTGCGAACAAAAGCGCAATATACACAACAACAATAATCAACTGAACATTCATCCTGCTGCACTACCTTTCTTCACAAAAAATCCGCTCTAAGCTACAATACTACCCTCCTGCCTTTAAAATTAGTTATATTATATCAACAATTTTTATTAAAGAAAAGTAAAAACTCTGCCCCTGCAGTTTAAAATTTTGTAAAAAATTTAACTAAAACGCGCCTTTAACAAGGATTTTGCACTTTTGTGCCGAATATTTAAAAGATTGCAGAGTGAATTAAATTTACAGCCCCGCGCTGCGGCTTTAATTCACATTGCAAACGGAAGGAGGGACCGCCAATGTACAGAATTATGAAAAGCACCAATAACGGCATGGACGAACTGGAACTGGACAGCCTGGAAAAAGGCTGCTGGATAGACATCGTCAGTCCCTCACCCGAAGAACTGCACGAAGTGGCGGACGCCACCGGCATTCAGATGGACTTTTTAAGCGCCGCGCTTGACGATGAAGAAAAATCCCGTATCGAAACCGAAGACGACCAGATACTCACCCTTATCGACATCCCTGTGCTGCGCAGCAACAAAGATTACGACACGTTGCCGCTCGGCATTATCGTATCGGCAGATTACATCGTTACCGTTTGCCTGGAGCCTAACGCCGTTATCGCCGATTTTTCTTCCTACAACTATAAAATGTTCAGTACCTTTAAAAAGACGCGCTTTCTCTTTCAGATACTCTATAAATCGGCAACATTATATCTGAAATACATCCGCATTATTATCAAACGCACCGACGAACTGGAACAGCACCTGCGCAAATCCATGGAAAACAGTGAACTTTTTAATATGCTGGACCTGCAAAAATCCTTAACATACTTTACAACCTCCCTGCGCAGCAACTACATTGTAACCGAAAAACTGCTGCGCCTGCGCTCCACCAACCAGAGCGCACACCTCATCAAGCTGTATGAAGAAGACGAGGATTTGCTGGAGGACGTTATCATCGAATACAAGCAGGCTATCGAAATGGTTGAAATGTACAGCCACATTTTAAACAGCATGATGGAAGTGTTCGCCTCCATCATCAGCAACAACCTGAACCTTGTAATGAAATTTCTGGCATCCGTAACGATTATACTGGCCATACCAACCACTATCGGCGGCTTATGGGGCATGAACGTGCCCGTGCCGCTTTCCGACAGCCCGTACGGATTTCTCGTAATAGGCGGCACATCGCTTCTGGTTGCCGGGGTTACCGGCTACTGGCTGTGGAAACGCCGCATGTTTTAAGGAGCAGCAATGAGCAAAATTTTAGCGGAACAGTTACTTGCAGGCATTATACTTGCCGACAACGATAACAGAGAATACATTTACCTGCCCGGCGGCGAAGTTGGCAGCGAAGACCCGCACTGCGTATTTGAAAAAAACGGTGAGCGCGCCGGCGACCTGCCGCTTGAAGAAGCGGTGGAACTTGCCAAACGCCTGCACCTTTCACCGGGACGCCATCCTGAGTTTGGAAACAGGTCATATTAATTTAATAAACTAAATAAAAACACTCCTTAAGCAGTTTGTAAACAACCTTTGCAAACTGCTTATTTATGATAAGGAAAGTAATCGGTGACATTTTGTCACCAGCTGAAATCAAATCATTTTTGCACTAAAAATTTAATTTAAAATAGAGAGGGTAACATTATTATGGCAATTGTAAAAAGTACTATAAATGCTAACGGAATCGAAATACGCGTCAGCAGTACTGACGAATCCGATTATATTTCATTAACTGATATTGCTAAAAAACGAGATGAGGAAAATCCTCGTTTTATAATTCAAAACTGGATGCGTAACAGAAGTACGGTTTCATTTTTAGGATTATGGGAAGAACTTAACAATCCAAATTTTAACCGTGTCGAATTCGAGGCGTTTAAAAGCGAAGCCGGAGATAATGGATTTGTTTTAACGCCACAAAAATGGATTGACCATACAAATGCCATTGGCATTACTTCTAAATCCGGGCGCTATGGCGGCACCTATGCACATACAGATATCGCCTTCGAATTTGCTTCCTGGATTTCCCCTGAATTTAAACTGTATATTATTAAAGATTATCAGCGTTTAAAATCTGATGAAAGCCACGCCAAAGCAATTGAATGGAACGTTAAACGCGAAATAGCAAAATCCAATTACAAAATACATACAGATGCAATCAAAGAAAACTTAATACTGCCAACCCTTACAAACGCTCAAATTTCTTATACTTATGCCAGCGAAGCAGATGTTATTAATGTCGCACTTTTTGGAATTACTGCTAAATCATGGCGTAAAATGCACCCTGAAGCAAAGGGCAATATTCGTGATACTGCAACTATTGAACAATTAATAGTATTATCGAATCTTGAAAGCATGAACGCAGTTTTTATAAGGGAAGGGCTTGCTCAATCAGAACGTTTATTTAAACTAAACCAAATTGCAATTTTTCAATTACAATCATTATGGAAAAATTCTCTTAAAAGTATGGATAATTTAAAAAAGCTGCAAAAATAAAATCAATATTGCACAAAAAATCATTAAACTTCTAATTTTTCTTAGAACGTAAAACAGCCTGCGGAAATTCCGCAGGCTGTTTTACGTTATTCAGTTGTAAATTTACTTGTTACTTTTCCTTTACGCAACTTACTTTGCCAAAATTTTAGCCGCAGAAATTGCTCACGTTAAATCTCCATGCCGCCGTCTACAAAGTTTACTTCTGCTTTGCGTTCACGGAAGTCTTTATTGCGGTCAAACGGAGCATCGTTAAAGAGGTAATCCCAACGGTTATGCGGCCAGTCTTCAGGAATATCATATGCGCTGACTGTCAAAGTGCCGGGTTCAAATGTAACATTATAATTTGCAAAGAAGCCCAACCCATTTTCAGATGACCAATCAGGATTTTGCAATTCATAATAAGTTCCATTGATATAAATACCAATGTTATGCTCACCAGCAACATTTACATCTGTATCAGCACTTACCCCGTAATGATAAATATCATCACTGATAATATCTCCGTTAACAAGTTGCTCTTGAATATCCGTGCCGCTATAATTAGGCGTCTCACCAACAAGAATTTGCTCGTCATTTACACCGATGGTGATTTGTTTTTTGTTAATGATTACATCACCATTTTCAACTTGAACGTCATAATTTTTCAATTGCTGGTAATTTACAAAACCGAGTGCGTCTTTATAAGTTCCAGCATTAGCTGTATCTTTACCTGCTTCAACAGATACAGTATTATCATAATTACCGCCAAGCAAACCATCAATTACGGTATCAGAATCGCCGTTTGTAACGCCGCTTAACGTATGAGTATAATCATTATCGTTAAATGCATCGCCATAAACAGTTTCGGCATTACCTACATTAATTATCAAGTTGGCTTTTGTTACTTCAATATTGCCAACGGCAGCAGTTGTATCAAGAACATAGTTTCCGGCTTTGTCGCCAGTTAAACTTAAACCGCTAACAAATAAACTATCGGTATATTCGCCAACATCTGCTGTTGTACGGTTACCTCTACTATCCTCGTATGCACCGCCAGTTGTGTATTGGGCGTTATCGGTAACAAGTCTTACATCGTCACCGTATACTATACTGCCATCAGCAAGGCTTGCACCTGTATTAATCTGTAATCCTTTATTATCTTGATTACCGTAAACAATTGAAGCAAGTAAATCTTTTATCGTAATTGTTTTTGCTTTTACTATGGAGTTACCGCCGTCTACAGTAATTGTATAATTAGAATTTACATTATCAATACCGCTAAACTCACCAGTCCATTTATATCCGTCTTTTGTAACATCATTTGTCTTTGTCGGATTTGCATAATCATCAAGCGCACCATCCGAAATAGCTTTTACAATAAGGTTCTTCAAATTATCTTGGTCGCCGTTTACAAGCCCGCTTACATTTTTTATACCATAGTCACCGGTTTGTGTTGCATCATAATTACTATATATAGTTTTATGATCTCCATAAATACGATAAATATCATTCAATGTAATATTTAAAGTAGCAGGTGTTACGGTAATATCACCACTTATTGTTGTATCAGTGAGCTTATAGTTTCCTGATGCAGTTCCACCAAGACTAATACCGTCAACAGAAATGGCATCTTCATATGCTATAACATTATTATTTTGGTCGCGCTTAACATCAGCAGTATTTCTGTTACCTTTATTTGCTGCATAATCTCCAGAAAGATAATCTGCTATTAAATCACTGGTTATTGAAATCTTATTACCATTTTTATCACGCAAATAAACATCATCGTTATTGATAATACCTGTTAAAGAGCCACCTGCAATATCAGTATATGTATTTCCACCATATACTATATTAGCTAAAATATCGCTTATACTTAATTCTGCTTGAGCAATCGAAGCCGTCAATTCAATGTCATAGCCAAGGTTATTAGGATTAAATGTATTGCCTGTAGTTTCAGCAATTTGTCCTGAATACAGCCAATCGTTATGTTGCCATACATCTTTATAACCAATACTGCTAATTAAACTATTGTTGTTATTAAATGCCTCAAAAGCCTCTTCTTGAGTTAACCCTTTAACAGAAACAGCACCGCTTTCTATAAGATTTTTAATATCATCAGCAGTTAACTGCTGCATAATTCCATTATAAACCTTATTTGCGTTCATATACTCATTAACTTTATCTTGATCAACTGTAACTTTGGTCAAAAATACGCTAAGGAGCGGATTGCTGTAACCGTCATAGTATTTCCATTTATTGCCAGTTAACGAATCTTTGTAAGTATTTTCTTTGAACTCATCTCCTTTTATTACATATGTAATACCTTCAAGGTCTTCATCACTTCCATTTGCAGAATAAGAACCTGTAACAGAACCGTTACCGCTACCGATAAGTTTATTATCGGTATTAGTAATATCATAAACATTGCTTATATTGCTATTATTTTCGCCAACTGCATTACCGACATTAGTTGTGCCTTTTACAAACGCTGTGTTATAAGCGTTGCTTAATATACCGCTGTTATTACCGACCAAGCCGCCAACGTTAGTGCCGCCGGTAATAGTTTGATTTTGACCATTTTCCGTCATTACGGTGTTAAATACCTGGTCAATAGTAGCTGCGTTGCTGCCTGCAATGCCGCCGACATTGGTGCTGCTGCCTGCATTGATTGCGCCGGTATTGTAGCCTGCGGTTAATTTGCCATTAGCAGCGTTGTTACCGATAAGGCCGCCGATGTTTTTACTGTTATCATTTACCGTTGCTGCTGTAAATTCACCGCTATCAATTACACCATATCCTTCTTCATTAGAATTATCTCCATCAACCCATTTACCTGCATTAATAACACCATTGTTGTAAATTTGGTATTTGTAGTAACCGGCATCTGTGTCGTCAACCTCTGTACGCCCGCCGGTAATTTCACCAGAATTGTAGCCAATTAAGCCGCCAACGTTTTCCATGCCAATAACTTGTCCGTCAGCTTCGTTTTTAAGGCTGGAATAAGTAATATCACCGCTGTTAACGCCGATAATGCCGCCTGTGCCATTGGTTACATCATCGATTCCGCTATAATTCGTTCCGGAAACGATACCGCTGTTAGACATTTCTGCGTAAGTAATATCACCGGTATTTTCGCCAAAAATACCGCCCGCACCACCCTTATGCGCAATAACTACACCTGTGTTTTCAATAGTTATAATATTATCAGCAGTACCAGTAATGTCAGCATCATTTTTACCGGCAACACCGCCGACATAGGTTGCACCCTCAACACGGCCTGTATTACTGTTGCCCATACCGTCAAGTGTGCCATTGACAGTATTCCAACCTACAATGCCGCCTACATACTGTGCATTTTCAGCAACAACATCGCCTTCGTTAGTTGCACTGGTAATAGTGCCAGTTGCCATTTCATCTTCAGTAGTTGATGTATCATCAACCCTGCCGTTAACGCCTGCAACACCGCCAAAATATTGTGCAATTTTAGTATCGTCTTTTACATAAAGATTAACGTCGTTTTTAACATATTCAATAGTACCAATATTTTCACCGGCTACGCCGCCAACATAATTCTGACCGGTAATACTACCTCTATTAATTAAATTAGATTGATTTTGTGCCGTAATAGTACCTGCGTTAGTACCTGCTATACCGCCTACAAAATTTTCACCTTCAATAGCTGCTGAACTATCGTTAACAAGATTAGTAAGTGTTGCACCTTGCGCATTGCTGCCAACCATACCGCCAACATAGTTAGTACCGGTAATAGTGCCGTTGTTGCGTCCGTTAGTTACACTGCCAATATTAGTACCTACCAAACCGCCTACATAGTCACCAGTACCGGTCACGCCGGTTGCGTTAACAACGTTTTCTACAATGCCTCCAGTCCAAGTATCTGTATAATCATCATAACTACCATCATTATCACCAATAATACCGCCGACATTACTATAACCGTTAACTATGCTTTCGTTATAAGCGCTGCTGAGCGTACCACTGTTAATGCCGATAACGCCGCCTACCTTAGTGCTGTTTGTACCGTTAGTTACACCAAGGCTGTCAACCAATGACACAGTGCCTTTATTTACACCAACTACGCCGCCAAGACCAGCATCAGTTCCGCTTGTAGAAGTTACCGCACTGTTGCTGTAGCTGTTATTAACAGTCGCACCACTTTCATTTGTGCCAACTAACCCGCCAACAATAACATTATCGCTTTCTGCAATAACGCTGCCGCTGCTTTCAACATCATCAACTGTACCGCTGTTCGTGCCTGAAATGCCGCCTGCATTACCACCATCACCCGTAACGGTTACAGTATTACCAAACGCGGTAATATTTTCAATAGTGCCGTTGTTAATGCCTGCAATAGCACCGGTTGTATCAGTGCCGGTAAACATGCCGCTGTAAACGTTAAGGTTTTTAACGGCGCCAGTTTGATTAATTTTACTGAAAATACCTGCATTGATTTCATTGTCAACTTCTAATCCAATAATGCGGTTGCCGCGGCCATCGAATGTGCCACTGTAACCAATAACATCTCCATTGGCAGCAGTACCAATTACATTATAATCAGTTAAATCACTGGCGTTGATGTCGTTCTTTAAGGCAAAGTTGTAGCTAAGAATGTTAGTTGTTCCACCGGAAGCAACTACAGAATCATAATATTCCTGAATACCGTTAAGCTGATCGGCGTCGCTAACCCAAATGTAGGTTACGCCCTGCGCACTGTCGGTTGTTGTAACAGTGTCATCTTCACCAAGCACAGAAGCAGAAATGTTAAGGTTCTGCAACTCTTGCAACAAAGTATGCCCATTTGAAACAATATCATCATATTTGTTTAAATCAAACACGCCATCTTCGTAATCCCACATGTCAACGGCAAGTTTAGCGTCACCGGAATTTTCAGCACTAAGAGTAATAGTATTGCCATCACCATCAGTATCGCTAAAATGGTGCATAAAGTTATGCAATCCTGTTAAAGCATCTGTTACGGTGCCGTTATCAGCCTGTACCTGCCCGATATTGGTAATATCAAGCACAACTTCGCTGTCTGCGCCAGTGCCGTTAAGAGTTAAATTGCCGCCTATATCAAGGTCACTGTCGACATAAACATCACCCGTACCGGTTATGGTCAAATTGCCGCCGGTTGTGGTAATGCCTTCGCCTTTGTTGCCATAGTATAAACCAACGTTGCCATCGCCTATTGTAACGGTTGAAGTAGTTCCATCATCATTTTCCACAGTTTTGGTGCCGTTAGCAGTAATAGTAATACTGCCAGTCCCCTGCGATTCAACCGTTTTAGCAAAACGGTCGCCTATACTGGTTGCTGCTGCATTTTCATTGCTGATATTACCAAAATCAAATTGATTAACTGCGCCGCCTAAAATGCCTGAAACTTTAGTGCTGCCGTCATCTGCAACAGAAGTAAGCGTACCATAAACATTAACATCACCTGCATTTACAGTGATATCACTAGCACCTTCATTGCCGGTTGCTGTTACACTGCCATAAACAGTTACTGTTCCGTCCGCATTAATTGCAACGGAAGAACCATATAGTTTAGCACCGCTGCCCAAAGAAATATTGCCGCTGACGTCTTCTTCAGCTTCACCGTCTTTGTTGCTTGTGTTAAGGCTTAAATCGCCATCACTGTATAAAAGCCCGCCATAATAACCGGTGCCATCCGAAGTGTCGACATTATAAAGCGTTAAACCGCTGTTATAAACAGCTATGCTGGCTGCACCTGTTATACCAAGATCGCCCCAATCGAATGTTAAATTATCTGTATTAACATTAGCATTAATAATTGTCAGTAAAGGATTATAAGCCGTGCCATACTGAATGGAATCAATACCGTTCATAGTATCGGTATGACCAGTTTCGCCGCTAAAATAATCTTCAGTATTAGGTAAAAAGGCATTTAAGATTGGCGTTGTACCTGCATAAATACGCCACGGTGCACTTTCATCAATATTACTGCCGTCAGCAGATTGAGTTGCAAAAGTAAAGTTATATTCATCTGGGTCGTATCTATTTGCATAAAGTATAGCTGTGCCTTGCTGATTATTATTATATTGTCTTTGGTTTAGATCTATAAAAGAATTGGTATCTTCCGGAGTAATATAATAACCGTTTGTAATTCTTATATTTGTATCCTCAGTACTTCCATAAATACTGCCTAATCCTTCTGCCGTAGAAGCTCCATTTTGTCCTTCTGCATATATATTACCAGTAGTATAAACATTAGTTATATTTACAGCTGCAGTGCCAGAAGTAACCTTGCCAATAATACCGCCAACAGAGTTACCACCATTGCCATAATAGCTTCTTAAAGTACCAAGGTTATAAGCATTTTCAATAGTAACACCTGTAGAACCGGAAACACCACCAGCTATACCGCCTACCTGGCTTGCAGCAGTAGTATTTTCATTATTTACAACTGTAATGTTGCCTGTATTAAAAGAATTACTAATTGTTCCGTCATAAAACCAACCGGCAATACCGCCAACAACATTATAGCCATTATAAATATCACCTGTATTATATGCTTTATCAACCGTGCCATTTAAACGTCCTACAATACCGCCAACATGACGTGCATAGTATGTAAATGTTTCATCGCCTATCTGGCCTTCGTTATAAACATCATAAATAACGGCTTGGGCATTTGTACCTTCTGTAGTATCACCAACTATGCCGCCCATATTAACTGAATAATATGTACCTGAATTTGTGCCTACCTGCCTTGTAGTATTAATTGTACCAGTATTATAAGAACTTACAACTTCGCCGTTGTACATCATACCTACAATACCGCCAACACCCATATAGCCACGCACATCACCTGTATTATAGCTATCGGATACGGCTGCTTTCACTGTCCCGTTCTGCAAATCAGTAAGACTTTCGGTACTGCTGCGGTCTATTTTACCAACAACACCACCGGTATTGCTCGCCCGGCTGGCATCACTAATATTATCCTGATCCTCTATATCCAATGAATGCACTGTACCACGGTTAGCACTGCCGGTTACATAAACATTATCGCCATCAAGATACCCAACTATACCGCCCATGTTCCCAACAATAGTTTGTTCGCCGCCAGTATCGCCAGCGCGAACCCATTCCTGCACAAAACCAATGGCATTGCGTGCACCGGTAGCCATAATGTCGCCGCCGTCATTAATACCGTTAGTAACAGTATAATCCTGAGAACTATCATCGCTACTGTTGCCAAAATAACCTGCTATGCCGCCGACATTATGCGCGCCGCGGATTTCGTTTTCCTGATTGGTTGCATTGGTAATATTGGTATCAACAGCTTTACCGACAATACCGCCGACATTGCCAGCATCATAATAATCATTACCGCTCTGCTGACTGCTGCTGACATCAGCTGTATTTAAAACATCAGTAATTGTACTATTATTTGATGAATTGCCAACAATGCCGCCGGCATTAGCAGCAAATACATTATCTACTGTATAATTCTCATTATCATTATAATGCGCTGTATGATAGGTATAGTCTTCCGTTGTGTATCCCGTTGCTTCTACCGTACCACTGTTTTCAGCATTTCGCACGGTGCTGCCCACCATATTGCCTACTATGCCGCCGACATTGTAATCGCCGGTTACGTCCATGCGGTTGTAAACAGTTTCAATATTTTCAACCGGTTTGCCATTAACTACAGACGGATTACCAATAGTAGAGTTTGAAGCACTGCCTACCAAACCGCCCACATTAGAACCTATGCTCGTTACATCACCAAGATTATAACTATTGCCTATTAAATGGCTGCTATTCATACTGCCTATAAGACCGCCAACATTACTACCACCATTTGTATTTTCTCTGCCTTCTATTGCACCTGTATTAATAGCATCTTCAACAGTCGTATTGGTTGCACTGCCCACTATGCCGCCAACATTGCTGTTACCGCTGACAGCAGCACTATTAAGAGCATTAGTAACAGTTGTATTATTAGCATTGCCAACTACCGCACCAACATTATTATTGCCGCGGATGCTTCCGCCAACTAACGTAACATTACTAATAGTTGCATCTGTTGTATAACCAAATAAGCCTACATTATCATTACCTGTTTCATCAATATTTAAATCAAATATACTGTAATCGAGTCCGTCAAAATTGCCGGTAAAAGCTTTGCTATCATCACTACCGATGGATGTAAAATCGTTTTGTTCAGTACTTGTCGCATCAATACTGTTTCTTAAAGCATAGTTGCCGCTAAGATTGGTATTAATAGCTTGCAGCTGCTTAACATCTTCTACCCACATGTAGCCTTTAACAGTAGTATCTAACTTACCGTTTACATAGACGTTGTTGGAAAAAGTTTTCTGTTTACCTTCATAGGTACCTTTACCATGAACTGTACCACTATCTTCAGAAACTATTTCATTATAAGCATCATAACCGATAAGCACATTACCAGCGTCATTGGTATGCACTTCAAAATCATTATTCACAGCGCTACCAGCAGCGTTTTTAATACGCTCGCTATCGATAACAATACGCCCGTTGCCTTCAAAAGTTACATTGTTAGCATTAATGTTGCCAAGGCTCATAAGCGCAGCGTCAGCATTTTTTGTTGCATTAATCATTTCCGGTGTAATTGTGCCGGCAAAAGCACCTAATTTATCTTCATTCAAATACTTATTCGACACATACAAACTACCGACATTAATTTGCGCGCTGTTGCCAATTTGCACGCCTGCCGGGTTAACAATAAAAATATTACCATTGTTATTGGCGTTAATTGTGCCGTAAATTTGCGACATATTGCCGCCGTTTACATAGTTAAGCGTGTTATATCCATTAACATTGCCTTCAAAGTTTACAGTAGCACTGCCGCCAACGCTAAAATCATTCCATGTGATAACACCATTAGCACCATTTTGTTTAATGGTCATTTCCAAATTGCCTCTATCGAACGTATGATTATGTGTTAAAGAATTCTCGCCTGTCGGCAGCGTACCGTTACCAATTACGCTCGTTGCTGCGTGCAGCGGCAGGGTATACATTACGGCAGAACCGGCCAGCAGGCATATTAAAAGGTTTCGTTTAAGATTCTTTTTACTATTCATTATATTTCCCTCCGTAAGTTTTTAAAGGAATTTTTAATGAGTTTATTACATATTTGTTAATATTAATCAGAACATTTTATAAAGCTGGAACCACAGCCTGCCATCATGGTCGTCGCGCTCAATGCGGTCAGGGCGCGCGTCAATCTTGCGGGCGTAATCAAGCTGGGAATACCAGTCGCCGGGTTTGGCGTAGCGTAAACCAACGCCCCAGCCTGCCAGGTGGTCCATGGTGCCGTCGTATTTATTTTTAACGGCGCCGCTGTCGATAAACACAGCCGCTTCCAAACCTTCAATGCCGGTTGCGCGGCGGATTTCAGCCGTTGCCAGGTAGCCAAGGTCGCCGTAGCCATCGCTTGCGCCATAAGCACGCACGCCGTTAATGCCGCCAAGGTAAAACTGTTCACTGCCGTCAAGCGCGCGGCTTGCCATTTGCCCGCTGGCTTTAATGCGGTAATTCCAGTCGCCGTCATACCAAACATTCAGCAAGTCGCCGGTCAGTTTATGGTAGCCGCCGTCATAATAAGCATTCTGCCCTTCGGTATCAATATCGCCGTACCAGTAAATTAAGCTGTACTGCGTAAACTGGTTTACATTGTACTGGCTGCCGCTGATGCCAACATGCCATACGTCCGCGTCTTTCTCGGTTTTCATGCCTCCTAATCCGTCTATGCTGAAACGCAGTTCATCTTCAATATCGCGGTGGTCGTAACCGTAAATCGCGGTTATGCGGTTGCTGCGGTCACGGTAAACAGGTGTCATGCCGTAAAGGCTGATGCCTTTGGATTTGCCGAGCGTATCGTAAAAACTGTTGGTACTCATTTCATAAGTGCTTTGGCTGTAAGCAATACCAACGCGGGTACCGCGGCTGCCGACAGGCAGCTCGTAACGGATGCCGTAGTTTTCAACATCGTGGCTGGAAAGCATACCGTTTAAAATAAATTTATCGCCTATTTTACCGGGGTTGTTAATTTCGGTATTAAAGCCGTAGCGGTAACGTCCGCTCCAATAGCCGCCGCCGTTATCAACAAACACATAATTGTTCCAAACCGGCCTGCGCGTTGCTTCAACGTCAAGGCTGGTTGTGCCCGGCTCGCCGCCCGGTTTTAAAACAGCGCGAGCCTGTACGCCCGGAAGGTCATTAATGTTGTTAATGGCGTCTTCCAGTTTGCTGTCGGTAATGGTGCTGCCCGGCTTTAAGCCGCTCAGGTAGTTATTCAGCACGCCGGTAGCAATATCGCTGTCATTCTGCGTAATATTTATTTTATCGTAATTGGCTACATACACTTTTATTTCAAGGCTGCCGCCGGCAACTTCCTGCGGCGGAACAACCGCCTGTGCAACCGTATAGCCGCATTCTTTGGCGTATGCCGTAATCTCTGCCGTTAAATTATTCAGTTCCGCAACTTTAACGCTGCGCTTTTGGTATTTGTTTAAAATTTCCTGAAGCCGTCCCACTTTATCCAGCAGTTCAAAGCCGGTAAGTTTAATACTTTTAACATAAAAAGCAGGGTCATCTTTTGTGCCGGTGTTACCGGGGCGGAATTCTCCGGATGGAGTTTCATCTCCGCTGATAACGTCCTGCTGGCCGGTACGGTTATACGGGTGTGGCGTAACAGCTTCCTTGTCAAAAGTAGGTATCGGCGACTGTGCTAAAGCGCTGCTTGCCACTAACAGGCACACTGCCGCCATCCCAACGGTTTTCTTCACAACTATCACTCCCCAAAAAATTATAAATACAAAAGTTCATCTTATTTTAATAACTTTACATTAATTGATATTAATATATTTTAACATATTACAGACAAAACTGACAAGTAGGGTTATAGTTTGT
>ERZ791575.484-NODE-484-length-18555-cov-2.428811_pt1 | contig 18555 bp, 22 predicted proteins | sample MGYA00509970_ERZ791575 | MGnify/ENA primary metagenome ERZ791575 (study PRJEB30046, sample SAMN00791935) | human gut metagenome | study: EMG produced TPA metagenomics assembly of the A metagenome-wide association study of gut microbiota in type 2... | reverse complement strand
AACAAGAACGGTAAGGTTGGTTGAAGAAGTCATTGTTATGCAAAGTTTGTTCGAACGAATTCTTGAAGGTCGCGAGGGCGGTAAACCGTGAGGACGGCGCTGGCCACTTCGGTGTTGTTTTCGAGCACGCGGCACTCGAATTGGCTTGGAAGTTCTTCTTGTCCGAAAAAGAGGCAGCGCGTATCAATGTCAAAGACGTCGCCTTCGGCAAGCTTTTTTTTGTGCAGTTGCACTTTGCGCGAGCCCAACAAAAATCCTACGCGAGGGCCGAGGCCCGACTCGCTGTCTCGGATGCCTGCAAAAACGCCCACCGTCTGCGCCATGAATTCGATGAAGAGACTGTTGGGATACGAGCCGTCGGCTTGACGAAATAGGGAGCATTGCTCGCCGACGGTCACGCGGCAGCGAGTCGTTTCGGCATCTGCCGCCAACACGCGGTCAATGAGCAGCATCGGAGTACGATGCGGCAGGTAACGGGAAGGATCGCAGCAAAAGGAACTCATGGTGAAACTCGACTGAAAACAGCGCTAGCGTTGGAGCCTCCGAAAGCAAAGGCGTTGGCAACGATATGACGAATCTCCCGACCAAGGACACGAGTCTGCGTGAGCACATGAGCCGGCGCAAGTGCGGGATCGGTTGTTTCGATTCCTGCACTCGGCGGCAACACACCGTCGGGATTGTCGGTTAAAAGAGCGGCGGCAATGGCGGCCTGAAGCGCTCCCGCACCGGCCAGGGTGTGCCCGGAAAGAGCCTTGTACGAAGCGCAAGGTGTGGTTGAGCCGAAAACGGCTTCAATGGCTTTGGCTTCCATGCTGTCGTTTAATGGCGTACCGGTACCGTGCGCAAGCACAAGATCAACGTCGGTCGGAGCAATGCCGGCCGCAACCAGCGCCAGACGCATGGCTTCGGCGGCTTGAATGCCTTCGGGTTCTGGGGCCGACAGATGGTGGGCGTCGGTTGTCAGCCCGGCGCCGCCGTAGGCCAGAAGCGCCTCGGAGGCTTGACGGGACATGGCCACCAGTGCTCCGCCTTCGCCCAGGTTGATGCCTTTGCGACTTTCGGCAAAGGGAGTGCAGGGTTCGGAACTGACGGCCGAAAGCGCAGAAAAGCCTGCGTTTGTGAACTGACAGAAGCCGTCGCAGCCGCCGGCAATTACCAGATCGGCCAGATCGGCACAAAGAAGTTGAGCGGCGCTTTCAAGAGCCAACAGGCCGGAGGCGCAGGCGTTGCTGACCGTGTAGACGGGGCCGAGCGCCCCGATTTTGTTGGCGACAAAGCGGGCGGGTTCAAAAAGATTGAGATTCCGGATGGAAAAATTTTTCGGCAGTTGTTGTGTGCGAACGTACTCGGACATGTCTTCTTCGATGCAATGCATGCCTGAAGTGCAGGCACCGAGCACAACGGCGACGCGATCGGGGGCAACGGTTCGGAGTAACTCGTGAAGTTCGGGCATCTGCTTCAAGCAGAGCTCGAGAAGCAATGCTGTTCGATTGCTGTCGTTCGTCGGCTTCAGATCCGAGAGAAATCCGCAGAAAAAGGCTTTGTTCGGATCGGGGGCCAGTCCGTTGTGAAAGCGCATAGCCGAGGAACGTTGACCGAACAAGGTCTGGCGAAGCTCTTGCAAGCCGATGCCGGCGGCCGAAACGGTTCCAAGACTGTGGATGTAGAGCGCTGACCGGGACATGGGATCGACTTGTAGCGATGACGGAAGTTTGACGAAATGCCTGAGGCAAGAAGGCGGAGCCGATCGGTCAAATCCTTTAGCGGCAGAGCGTTCGTGCCATAGGAGGAGTCATTATAAAGGGCGGGATTTGGCAAAAAATGAGATTTCTAGTTTCTGAGATCTGGAGAGAAAGAGAGCAAGGAACCAAAACACGCAGCCGCATACGGACGGTAAACTTTCGCTGACATTGCCGAACAGATCTGGAAGTTGCAAACAACGGTTTGTGACGGTGGGTTGTAGTCGGTTCGGTGGCATTGGAGAGAAAAACATGAAGAGAAGAGCATTGATGGCCGCTGCAACGGCGGCGTTTTTGATGGGAGTGTGCGGCATGCTGCAGGCTGCTCCCGTTGCCGAAGTCATTTCGTACGACCAGAGTGGACTTAAAGCTTCGGATGCGCGCATTCATGAAGCAATCAAGCAGGCCGCGCAGATGCGCAAGTGGGGCATCGTTTCGGATAAGCCCGGCAAGGTGCTTTTGGTGTATCCGACCAACAACCGTTCGTTGCACTATCAGGCAACAGTGAGCGTCACCTACGGAAAAGGTTCCTACAAAGTTGAATACGTCAAGAGCCGCGGTCTGGATGAAAAGCGCAATGGTTGCTACGGCAAGGAAGGCGTGGTGTGTGTGCACCGCAACGTCAATCGCTGGATTGCCAATCTTGGCAAGGATCTCAATCGCATCCTGAGTCAGAGCTATTGACAGGTTTGCGTGAAAAAACCGCGAGCTGAAAGGTGTCCTCCGGATTGCGGCGGACGCCTTTTTTTATTCTCTATGGTCGAAAAATCCATAAAAAATTATGAGATTTATATAAAAATTTCTATAAAATAATCGGCATGACCATACATCCTGTTCTTCGACCGTATGTTGGCGTTGCCGACCTTCTTGTACGCACATTCGCCCATTGCGAGGTGGTGCTCCATGACCTCACTGTTCCTCAGCGCTCGGTTGTGTACGTTGCCAATCCGGTGGTGACCGGTCGCCAAGTCGGCGAAAGTTTCGAGCATTTGATTGAGGAGGCTATTAAAGCCGGCAATCCTGAGGACGGCATTCTCGCCAACTACTATTTTGAGAAGAACGGTCGTTTGATCCGTTCCTCGACGCTTTTGATTCGAGACGATTCGGAGCGACTGGTCGGAGCTTTGTGCATCAACTTGGATACCCGAGCCGCCACGCAAGCGATGGACTATTTGGCGTCATTGTTGCCGGGACTACCCCCGCGCGGCAAACACCTGTCGACATCTGCATCAATTGCAACGATGCCGCACAAAATCGCTCGAGAGCTTCCCGAACAAGGTGTCCAGGATTTCGTAGCCGATTTTGTGGATCGAATTGTGCAGGAAGATGCGTGCGGCGAACGACTCTCACGCGAAGCTCGTCTGCGAATGCTCGAGTTCATGGATCGCCGCGGCGTGTTCCTTGTTAAAGGCTCGATTGAGCTTGTAGCGCAGAAATTAAATTTGGCCAAAGCAACGCTTTACGGCGACTTGGATGCCGTTCGGGAACGGCGCAAAACGGACAAAAACTGAACTGAAACAGTTTTATTGACGGAGGTTTCTGATGGAATTCATTTGCACAAAGTGTGGCAAGCGCACGCCCGTGACGACGATGCAGCCGACGTGCGAATGCGGCGGTTTGTTCGAGCTTGACTTCACGCCCGAGGCATGGGATCCGGAACTCATCGACGATAAAGAATGGAGTCAGTTCCGGTACCGCCGCTTCATGGCGCTTGAAGGTGACGCCTGGCGCGATGTGACGCTTGGCGAAGGCCACACGCCGATCGTTCGGTTTGACGATGACGTGCTTTTCAAGATGGACTACATGATGCCGACCCTTTCTTTTAAGGATCGCGGTGCAGCAACGCTTGTGGCGCACATGAAGGCTATCGGTGTGAAGTCCTGTGTGCAGGACTCGAGCGGTAATGCGGGTAATGCTGTCGCAGCTTATGCGGCAAGAGCCGGCATCAAGTGCGAAATCTTCGTTCCCGAAGGCACGAGTCCCTCAAAAATTCGCATGATTGAATCGCACGGCGCCAAAGTCAATGTGGTACCGGGCACGCGTGATCATTGTGCTGACGTTTGCCGCGCCAAGGTACGCGATGAAGGTGCTTACTACGCCAACCATGTCTATAACCCATTCTTCTACGAGGGCATGAAGGCGTACATCTACGAAACGCTTGAGCAGCTCGGGCGCATTCCGGCGCACATCGTCGTACCGGTAGGCAACGGCACGCTCTTTATCGGTGTGGTCAAGGCGCTCGAACATCTCGAGAAATCTGGTGCAATCGATAAGTTTCCGCAGATCATCGCGCTGCAAAGCGAAAACTGCGATCCGCTTTATCGTGCAGTCAAAACGCATGACGCGCATCCGGCTTCGATTGTTCCGAAGCCCACGATGGCCGAAGGCATTGCGATCGGCGTGCCGATGCGCGGCGATGAGTTGCTCGACATGAGCTATCGCCATAACATCGCGTTTGTTCGTGCGCCGGAAGAAAAAATTTTGGAAGCCCGCGCCAAGATCGCCGCCCGCGGCATTTACTGTGAGCACACGACGGCGGCCAATTACGCGGCTTATCTGGCCTACTGCGAGGAGCATGGTCCCACGCCCGACACCTTGATCACGATGTGCGGCGCCGGTATTAAGTCCGACCACTGATTTTCGACAAGTCCTGACGACTGGGAGAGCTCGGAGACATGCGTTTTCGGGCTCTTTTTGCGTCCGGATTTCGGGAGACGTTTGCCGAAATTTTGTTTGGATGCGTGCAAGCAAAGTTTTCCAAACCTTGCAGAGGACGCTTTTTGCTCAACGCTTGGCTACACTCTCCAGATGTGGCGCCTGCAATCCAGATGCGGGCAACCGATGAACAACAGAAGATAAAAACATGGCTTCCAACACCGTTCCGTTTTTGCGCGACACACTTTCTCGAACCACTTTTCCCGCCTGCGGGCTGACGCTCGACATCGGGCGGCAGCGTATGACGGAAGCCGACTTCAATTCGCTTTTGGAAATCGCCCGCGAAAAGGGCGTTCTGGGAGCAAATGCGGCGATGCGAGAAGGCCAGATTGTCAATGCCAGCGAGGGCCGTGCCGCGTTGCACACCGCGTTGCGCGATCCGGCCGTAGGTGCGCCTTTTCACAAGGAAGTGCAAGAGGCGCTCGAACACATGTGCGCCTTTGCCGACGATGTTCGATCGGGACGCCGCCGCGGTTGCCGTGGCGATACGATCACCGATGTGATCAATGTGGGTATCGGCGGCTCCGAAGTGGGTCCCAAGACGGTTTACCAGGCGCTTCGCACGACCCGCGAACAGGTGCGGCTGCACTTTCTGGCTGCAGCCGACGGCGTGTCGTTTGACCGTATCGTGGGCGACCTCAATCCCTTCAAGACACTCGTGATTGTCTCATCCAAGAGCTTTACGACCCGCGAAACGGCAGTCAACGCCGCCGCCATCGATCAGTGGCTTTTGGAAGCCGGCATTTCGGGTGAGGACCGCGCGCGTCATATGGTGGTGGTCTCGGCCAACAAGAATGCCGCCCGCGAAATGAATCTGCCAGAAGAAAACTTCTTCCCGATTTGGGAGTGGGTGGGCGGCAGATTCTCGGTGTGGTCCGCCATTGGTCTGGCCGATGCCGTGGCGCTCGGTTCGGATACGTTCCGAGCGCTGCTCGACGGCGCGCATGCCATGGACGTGCATGTGGCGCAGGCTCCTGCCGGTGAAAATTTGCCGCTGTTGCTTGCCCTGATCTCCTACTGGAATTCGACTCGCCTGGGTATCGGGCAGCATTGCTTCCTGCCTTACGACGAACGTCTGCGCACCATGGTGATGTGGCTGCAGCAGCTTGAAATGGAAAGCCTCGGCAAGCACGTGGGCTCTGACGGCGCGCTCATTGAAGGGGCGACGGGGCAGGCCATCTGGGGCGGTCACGGCAACGAATCGCAGCATTCGTTCTATCAGTGGTTGCGCGAAGGTACCGGATCGACCTCAATTGATCTCCTGTGGTGCGAAAAGCCCGGTCATCGTCACGCCGACCTGCACCGCGTACTGATTGCTAACGCCAAGGCTCAGGCCGAAGCGCTGATCACGCGTGAAGAAACTGACTGCTTCAATGCGGTATCCACGATCAGCATTGATCAGCTTGATGCGGCTCGTTTGGGGGCGCTGATGGCACTCTACGAACACAAGACCACGATGCTCGGTACTCTCTACGGCATCAATCCGTTTGACCAGCCCGGCGTCGAATTTGGCAAGAAGCTTTCGCGCCACGCCGAAGCGACGGTCATCTGAGACTGCCCGAAACAATCCGGCTTGGGGCGGCAGTTCGCCGCCTTGTGCTCTTTGATTTACGAATAAACAGCGGATATGCCCAAAAAGATTCTCATCATCAAGTCTTCGTCAATGGGTGACATCGTGCACGCGCTGCCGGTGGCCTACGACATCAAGAAGCACTTTCCCGATTGCGAATTGAGTTGGGTGGTCGAGGAGAGCTTTACTGACATTCCGAAGCTTTCGCCTTATGTGGACAAGCTTGTAGTGACGGCTTTCCGGCGTTGGCGCAAGCACATTTTTTCTGCGTCTGTGCGAGGCGAGATCATTGCCGTTCGTCGGGCGCTCGCAGAAGCCAAGTACGACATTGTCATCGACTTGCAGGGGCTGATCCGTACGGCCGTTGTGGCGCGTTGGGCCGGTGTCGAGAGCGTTGGCTATTCGAAGGAAAACATCAAGGAACCTCTGGCGGCACGCTTTTACAGCCGTACGTTGCCGGTATCTAACAAACTGGTGCCGGTGGTTCGCTACCGCACTATGGCCGCGCAGGCATTGGGGTACACGCTGCAAGACGAGGATCTTCACTACGGGCTTGACGTCAAGCCGATGACGCCGACGGGCGTCAGAACGCCCTACGCCGCGCTGACCGTGAATACGAGCCGAGCTGAAAAGCTGTGGCCCAAGAGCCGTTGGACGGAGGTGGCTCGCGAATTGGCCGAAGACGGGGTCATGAGCGTGCTTTTCTGGGGCAACGACAAGGAAAGAGCTTATTGCGAAGAGATTGCCTCGAGCGTGCCGGGACAGGTGGTTGTTCTGCCGCGCCTGAGCCTCAGAGCCATTGCGGAAGTGATTGCCGGAGCGCGTTGTCTGCTTGGTGTTGATACGGGGCTTACGCATCTGGGCGCGGCGCTTGGCATCCCTTCCGTGGGCATCATTGTTGGGACGAGTGCCGAGCTCTTTTCGTTGGTTTCCGAGAGTGCCTGCGCAACTGTGGGCGACAAGGGCGTGATTCCCCAGCCCGAAGAAGTGCTAGCGGCCATGCATTCTGTTCTGGCCCAGGCGGCCGACTCCTAACTGAATTTTTTAAAGGCGCATGCGATGCTGATTTCGACGCTTTACCGAGGGTTGACCTACTGCGCATTGCCGCTGGCAAAGTGCTATCTCCGAAAGAGGGCCCGCAAGCAGCCCGACTATCTCAAGCACTGGGATGAACGTTTCGGTTGGTGCCGTTACCCGGCTCCCGAAAAGCCACGCCTGTGGCTACACGCTGTGAGCGTCGGCGAAACCGCTGCGGCACGTACGCTGATCGATGCCTTTTTGACGGAAAATTCGGAAGCTGAAATTTTGCTGACCTGCATGACTCCGACGGGGCGCGATACGGGTGCCAAGATCGCCGAGCGCTATCCGGGACGGATTGTGCAGTGCTATCTGCCCTACGACAATCCGCGCCTCATGGCTAAATTTTTCGACGAAACGAAGCCCGTGATGGGTGTCGTGATGGAAACGGAAGTCTGGCCCAACATGATGCAGGAGGCCGTCAAGCGCCGCATTCCCGTGGTGCTTGCCAACGCGCGTGAATCGGAAAAAAGCGCGGGGCAGGCAAGATTGGTCGCTTCGCTGATGGGGCCGGCATTTGCTTCCTTCACCGCCGTGCTTGCGCAGAGCCAAGAGGATGCCGAGCGACTTAAGGCCTTGGGCGCGAACAACATCCACGTTTGCGGGTCAGTGAAGTTTGACATCCGCCCGGATCTCAAACAGGTTGAGCTTGCCGCAAAGATCAAGAGTGCCTTCAAGAAGAAAGTCATTTTGCTGGCTAGTACGCGTGAGGGCGAAGAGGCGATGTTTTCGCCGCATATCGCCGAGCACCTCGAAGAGGCTATTTTTCTGGTCGTGCCTCGTCACCCGCAGCGTTTTGATGAAGTGGCCGACATTTTCAAGCGCTCGGGTTGCCGCGTGATTCGCAGAAGCGAAGATCCCGAGTTTGCGGGGCTTGCCGAAGGGCCTGCGGTGCTTCTCGGCGACACGATGGGGGAGATGAGCCTTTATTGCGCTCTGTCCGACGTTTGTATCATGGGCGGAAGTTTCGGACAGTTCGGTTGCCAGAATCTGATTGAGCCGGCCGCTTCCGGTTCGCCCGTGCTGGTGGGCTCGAGCACGTTTAATTTTGCAAAGGCGGTGGCCGATGCGCTGGCTGAGGGCGGAGCCGTGCACGCGGCGCATCCCCGTGATGCTGTGGAAACGGCGCTTTCCTGGTTTGTCGATGGAACGTTGGCCGAACGAAGTCGCCGCGCGTTGGAATTTGCGTCGCTTTATACAGGCGCCACGCAGCGTCAGATGCAGTTTGTGAGAGGAATATGGGCGCAAGAAACATCAAAAATGTCTTGACGATTGCAGGCGTCGACCCTTCCGGCGGCGCCGGTGTTTTGGCCGACGTCAAGGTGATGTCGGCGCTGGGAACGTTTGCAACCGGTGTCATCGCCGCTTTGACGGCTCAAAACACGAAGGCCGTGACGGGTGTGATGCCTGTCCCCGCTGCATTCGTAAAGGAACAGATTGATACCCTTTTTGCCGACGTGCGTATTGATGCCGTCAAGATTGGCATGTTGGGCGCTCAGGACGTAATGGCTGCCGTGGCTCAGGCTTTGCGTGCGCACGAGGCGCCTAAGATCGTGCTCGATACGGTGATGGTGGCCAAAAGTGGCGATCGTCTGATGCCGGACGACGCCGTGGCTTTCTTTAAGGAAGAGTTGCTGCCGTTGGCCGACGTGATTACGCCCAATTTGCCGGAAGCGTCCGTTCTGCTCGGTCATAACGTGCGAGACATGAAGGACATGTACGCAGCCGCGCAGGAGCTCTGGGACATGTGCGGCGGCAAGACTGCCGTGTACCTCAAAGGCGGACACAGTGTGGAAGAAACGCTGCGCGACGTCTTCTACGACGGGAAGGCTTTCATTGACCTTGACGGCCCTCGCGTGCACACGAAAAACACGCATGGCACAGGCTGTTCTCTGTCTTCGGCCATTGCGGCACTCTGGGCGCGTACCGAAGATCTGCCGCAGGCCGTGCGTTTGGCTCGCCGCTATATCGAAGAGGCCATCACGGCCTCGGACGATCTGACAGTGGGAAGCGGCCACGGTCCGATTCATCATTTCGTGCGCTTCGAGTCGCTTTTTTCCTGAGAAACACGGTTTCTTTCATGACCTAGCTCGAGCTTGAATGCCTCTTTGCACACAAGGCGTTGAAATGCTGAATCTGTGCTAAGAAAAGGCGTTGGCACCGCGGTATGAGGCAAGACCACTGCGGTAAAATCAAAAACTCGGACGTAAGTTTCCGAGAGCCTGGCGCGTTTGCCGGCGTAATGATCAAGAATGGATACGGAGATATGCAGAAACTCAGAATTGTCGGCGGTCGTCGCCTTGTCGGACAAGTAAAGGCATCTGGTGCCAAAAACGCCGCGTTGCCGATCATTGCCGCGGCGCTTTTAACGGCCGACGATGTGGTGCTGCACAACGTTCCGGATCTCGCTGACGTGCGCACAATGGCCAAACTTCTCGAGGGCATGGGCGTGACGTTCGAAGAGCTGGGCAACGGCTCGGTTCGCATCAATGCGGGCAATCTCACCTCCACGCAGGCTCCGTACGAGCTCGTCAAGACAATGCGTGCTTCCGTTGTGGTACTCGGACCTCTGACGACGCGTTTCGGCAACGCACGAGTTTCTCTACCGGGTGGCTGCTCGATCGGCGCGCGACCGGTTGATCAACACATTAAGGCGCTCAAGATGATGGGCGCGGAAATCGAAATCGATCATGGTTACATGCAGGCTCGCGCCGGTCGCCTGAAGGGTTGCCGCATCGTGCCCGACATGGTCACGGTGACCGGCACCGAGAACATCATGATGGCCGCGGCACTTGCCGAAGGTACGACCGTGATTGAAAACGCGGCGCGCGAACCCGAAGTCATGGATCTGGCCGAATGTCTCAATAAGATGGGCGCAAAGATCACGGGTGCGGGTACGCCTCAGATCGTGATCGAAGGTGTGGAAAAACTTCACGGCTGCGAACACTCCGTCATCGCCGATCGCATCGAAACTGGCACGTTCCTGTGTGCGGCGCTGGCCACCGGCGGCGATGTGATGGTGACCGATACGGTGCCTTGGGCGATGGAAGCGGTTATCGGCAAGCTGCGCGAAGCGGGCGGCGACGTGGAGGTCGGCGAGGATTGGATCCGCGCCAAGATTTCGGGACGTCCCAAGGCCGTGGACGTGCGCACTATTCCGCATCCTGGCTTTCCGACGGACATGCAGGCGCAGTTTATGGCGCTCGATGCCGTTGCCCAGGGCACGGGCCGCATCGTGGAAACCATTTTCGAAAACCGCTTCATGCACGTGCCTGAGTTGCAGCGCATGGGAGCAGACATTCACGTCGACGGCCACACGGCCGTGGTGCAGGGTGTTGAAAAGCTCGACGCGGCCAATGTGATGGCCACCGACCTGCGCGCTTCGGCGTGTCTTGTCATTGCGGCGTTGGCAGCACAGGGAGAGTCTGTCATCGAACGCATCTACCATCTGGATCGTGGTTACGAACACATCGAAGCCAAGCTTTCTGCGTTGGGAGCGCAGATCGAACGGTTAAACTAGATCCAAAACCAAAAAAGAAAACAATAAGGCGCAGAAATGATTACGCTTGCTCTATCGAAAGGACGAATCTTTGAGGAGGTGTTGCCGTTTCTGGCCGCCGCCGGCATTCGTCCGCTGGAAAATCCGGAAGACTCGCGCAAGCTCATGATCGGAACGAATCGGGAGGATCTCCGCATCGTGGTGCTTCGTGCAACCGATGTGCCGACGTACGTGCAGTACGGCGCGGCAGACCTTGGCGTTGCCGGCTGGGATTCGCTCTATGAGCACGGCGGCAACGGCCTGTACGTGCCCGTGGACTTGGGCATCGCCCGCTGCCGCATGAGCGTGGCCGCTCCCCGCGGCTTTGACTGGGAGACCAATGTTCGCCGCGGCAGCCGCATTCGCGTGGCGACCAAGTACATCAAGTGGTCGCGAGACTACTTCGCCCGCGAAGGCGTTCACGTTGACCTCATCAAGCTATACGGTTCCATGGAGCTTGCCCCGATTGCCGGACTGGCCGACGCCATCGTTGATCTGGTGAGTACTGGGGCGACACTCAAAGCCAACAATATGGTGGAGATTAAGACGATTGCGCCGATTTCATCGCGCCTCATCGTCAATCAGGCTGCCATGAAGCTCAAGCGTGAAGAACTGATGCCGATCATGGACGCCATGCGCTCGGTTGCCGAAGAGCGCCGTCGAAAGGAATAAGAACGCAAGATTTGTAGGGAGGAAATAATGCAGATTCGTCGTTTGTCGTCTGCCGAGGCAGACTTCCAAAAGAAATTCAGTGAATTGGTGGCCGTTGACGCGAGTGTTGATCCGGAGATCACGCGTCGGGCCGAAGCGATTGTCGATGATGTGCGTGAGCGTGGCGATGCGGCCGTGCTCGAATACACGGCGCGCTTTGACCGACTGCCCGCAGAAAAGCTTTCCGATCTGGTGATCTCGGCCGAAGAGATGCGTCAAGCGCTCGAAACGCTGCCTGAAGATCAGCGTACGGCTCTGGAAGAAGCGGCTCGCCGCATCCGCGTGTTCCACGAAAACGAACTCGAAAAGAGCTTCACGGTTTGCGACGAATACGGCAACAAGTTGGGGCAGCGTGTCACGCCCGTCGACTCGGTCGGTCTGTATGTCCCGGGCGGTCTGGCGGCCTATCCGAGTTCCGTTCTGATGAACGCGATGCCGGCTCTGGTCGCAGGCGTCAAGCGTATCGAAATGGTAGTGCCCACTCCTGGCGGACAGAAGAATCAATTGGTTCTGGCTGCTGCAAGTCTGGCCGGCGTGTCCCGCGCCTTTACGATCGGCGGCGCGCAAGCTGTGGCAGCTCTTGCTTACGGTACCGAAACGATCGAGCCGGTCGACAAGATCGTGGGCCCGGGCAACGCTTATGTGGCGGCAGCTAAACGTAAGGTGTTCGGTCGCGTGGGTATCGACATGATCGCCGGCCCCTCCGAGATTCTCGTCATTTGCGACGGCAAGACCGATCCGGACTGGATTGCGATGGATCTTTTCAGTCAGGCCGAGCACGACGTGCTCGCGCAGGCGGTGTTGCTCACGCCCGACGCGGCTTTTGCCGATGCGGTCGAAGCCTCGATGGATCGTCAGATCGAATCGATGCCGCGCAAGGACATCATCCGTCAGTCGCTTGCCAACCGCGGCGCCATTATCGTCACTCGCGATTTGGAGGAAGCCTGTCGCATTGCCGATACGATCGCTCCTGAACATTTGGAAATGAGCACGGACGATCCGGAAAAGTGGGCAGATCTGATTCACCACGCGGGCGCCATTTTCCTGGGCCGCTACTCGTCCGAAGCACTTGGCGACTACTGCGCTGGTCCCAACCACGTGCTGCCGACGAGCCGCACGGCCCGCTTCTCTTCGCCGTTGGGCGTTTATGACTTCCAGAAACGTACGAGCATGATTTACGTGCAACAGCAGGGCGTTACGCCTCTGGCACGCATAGCCGAATGCCTGGGTAAGGGCGAGTCGCTTTATGCTCACGCAGCCAGTGCCCACTACCGTATTCAGGACGAAAAGTAATCGGCATAAACCTGTAGCACGGGCGTGGCCGAGGCCGGCGCCCGCTCGGGTTCAATCAACGATGTTAGGGAGTATCCGTTGATGCGTACCGCAGCCATTTCGCGCAACACGAAAGAAACGCAAATCAAGGTGCGTCTGAATTTGGACGGCACCGGTCGTTGCGCCGTGAACACGGGCATCGGTTTTTTTGATCACATGCTTGAGCAGATCGCCCGCCATGGATTGATGGACCTGGAAGCGCAGGTCGAGGGCGACCTCTACGTTGACGGCCATCACACGGTCGAAGATGCTGGCATTGTGTTCGGTCAGGCGCTCAAGGAAGCGCTCGGCGACAAAAAGGGCATCGTGCGCTACGGTCAGGCATGCATACCGCTCGACGAATCGTTGTCGCGCGTTGTGCTTGATCTTTCCGGGCGCCCGGGGTTGTATTTCTCGTGTGACTTCGCCGCGCCGATGATCGGCGCACTCGACTCGCAGCTTGTGCGCGAGTTTTTCCAAGCGGTTTCCAATCATGCAGGCATGACGCTTCACATCGATAATCTCAAGGGAGAGAACGCTCACCATCAGGCCGAGTCGATCTTTAAGGCGTTTGCGCGTGCGTTGCGTGCCGCGGTGGCAACCGATGCGCGCGCAGCCGATGTGATTCCGAGCACGAAGGGTGCGCTATGAAAATAGCCATTGTGGATTACGGCACCGGTAATCTGCGTAGCGTCGGTCAAGCGGTCAAGGCCGTGGCCGACGGTGCCGATGTGTTGGTTACGCAAAGCGCGGCCGAAATTGATGCGGCCGACCGCGTCATCTTTCCGGGACAGGGAGCGATGGGTGACTGCATGCGCTGTCTTGGAGAATCGGGATTGAAGGACGCCGTCTTGCGGGCTTTGGCTTCCAAACCCGTTTTGGCCGTCTGCATCGGCATGCAGATGCTCTTTGAGCGCAGCGATGAAAACAACTGCGCGGGTCTGGGTCTCATGGCAGGCAAAGTCATTCGCTTCCCGGAAGCTGCGCTGGTACGCGCCAACGGCGAACGACTGAAAGTGCCCCAGATGGGGTGGAACACCGTCACGCAACGCATGGCACATCCCTTGTGGAACGGCATTGCTGACAAGAGCTGGTTTTATTTCGTGCACAGCTATTTCGTGGCGCCTGAAGACGATGCGCTTGCGGCCGGTACCTCGAGCTACGGTCTGCCCTTTGTCTGCGCCGTTGCCAGAGACAATATTTTTGCAACCCAGTTTCACCCGGAAAAGAGCGCCGCAAGCGGTTTGAAGATCTTTTCCAATTTCGTGCACTGGAACATTTGAACATTCGTTTGCGCCTCGGAGAGGTCTTCGGGGTGATCTTCCGGCTTAAAGGAAAGCCTTTTTTCAAAACAATCGGGTTTCATCATGCTTTTAATTCCTGCAATCGATCTGCAAAAGGGGCGTTGCGTGCGTCTGCGTCAGGGCGATTTGGAAAACAACATCACGGTTTACAACGAAGACGCGGTTGATCAGGCCTGTCAGTGGGCGGATTTGGGTGCCGAGCGCATCCATATCGTGGATTTGGACGGTGCCAAGACGGGTAAGCCCGTGAATGCGCCGCTCATTCGTGAAATGATCGAAGAAATCGGAGAGGACGCCGAAATTGAAGTGGGCGGCGGCATCCGTACGCTTGATCAGATCGAAGCATATCTTGATGCGGGTGTGCGTTATGCCGTGATCGGCACGGCTGCCGTGAAGACTCCGGGTTTTCTGAAGGAAGCCTGCGCCGTCTTTACCGACAGCATCATCGTGGCTTTGGATGCCAAGGATGGTATTGTGGCCACTGACGGATGGGTGAAGAGTACCGGGCACGATGTCATAGATCTGGCCAAGCGTTTTGAAGACTACGGTGTATCAGCATTTCTCTATACGGACATCACCCGCGACGGTATGCTCTCGGGTGTGAATGTGGAAGCGACCGCCGCGCTTGCTCGCGCTGTTTCCGTGCCTGTGATTGCTTCGGGCGGCATGCATACGCTCGAGGACGTGCGCGCGCTTTTGAAGGTCGAAGGCGATGGGGTCATGGGAGCGGTGCTCGGCCGCAGTCTCTACGAGGGCACCATTGATTTTGCCGAAGCTCAAAAGCTCGTCGGCATCGAATGACTGAACTCATTAAAGGACGCGAACCATGCTTGCCAAACGCATCATCCCGTGCTTGGACGTGACCGCAGGGCGCGTCGTCAAGGGCGTTAACTTTGTTTCGCTGCGCGATGCCGGCGCCCCCGTGGAAATCGCCCGCCGCCACAACGAAGAAGGGGCCGATGAGTTGACCTTTCTCGACATCACGGCCTCTAGTGATCAGCGCGACATCATTTTGTCAGTAATCGAGGCCGTGGCCGGCCAGGTGTTCATTCCGCTTACGGTGGGCGGCGGCGTGCGCAAGGTCTCAGACATTCGCCGGCTATTGAATGCCGGCGCCGACAAAATTTCGATCAATACGGCAGGTGTCAACAATCCCGATCTGATCGGAGAGTCGGCCGCGCTACACGGCTCTCAGTGCATTGTGGTGGCCATTGATGCCAGACGACGCGACAAGGCCGATCCGAGCAAGGGGTGGGAGGTATACACCCACGGCGGACGTACGGCAACGGGACTTGATGCCGTCGAATGGGCCAAGAAGGTCACGGCGCTCGGCGCGGGAGAAATTCTGCTCACGAGCATGGACTGCGACGGCACCAAGCAGGGGTTTGATTTGGAACTCACCCGTACGGTGTCGGAGGTGGTTTCCGTTCCCGTAATCGCTTCGGGCGGCGTCGGCAATCTCGATCATCTGGTCGAGGGCGTCACGATCGGTAAGGCCGATGCTGTTTTGGCTGCTTCGATTTTTCACTTCGGCGAATATTCCGTGCGTCAAGCCAAGGAATACATGGCCGAAAAAGGCATCACGGTGCGGCTGTGACAAAGGATTGGATCGACGAGGTGAAGTTCAACGCAGACGGGCTCGTTCCCGTGGTGGCGCAGGACTTTCAAAGCGGGCGCGTGCTGATGCTTGCCTGGGCCAACGCCGAGGCGTTGCGGGAAGCATGCTCGACCGGTCGCGGCGTGTACTTCTCACGCTCGCGCGGCAAGCTTTGGCGTAAGGGCGAAGAGTCGGGAAACGTGCAGAAGCTGCACGAAATTCGGCTTGATTGTGACGGCGACAGCGTGCTCTACGTTGTCACTCAAGTGGGGGGTATGGCTTGCCACACCGGACGAGAGAGCTGTTTTTACCGCAGGCTTGAAAACGACGAATGGCACACCACCGACCCGGTCATTGTTTCGCCGGATCGGCTCTATGCCAAGCACTAAAGACAATGTATCGGGCCGCCTTCGGGCGGCTCTTTGTCAGGGTACCTTAAAGCCGAAGGTGTGGCACTGGTCGCAGAAGTTGACCGGCTCTTCGTGCATGTAGTGACAGTTGACGCAGTCGAGCTGATCCTGATAGTGCGGCGAGACGTGCGGATTGGTCGGCTTGATGTTTTTGGTCTTTTCAACCAAGGCTTTGATGTCGTGGCAGGTCTTGCAGTTGTCGATGGTCGGCAGCTGCGGGTTGGCCTTGTCGGGACCGTGGCAGATCTCACATTTCACGCCTTTGGCAACGTGCCGTTCGGCTCCGGTGGCCGCGTAGCCGCTCGTAGTGACGGCGCACAGCAGAACTGCGCTCAGAGCGACGAGTTTGGCAAAACGCATAAACAATGCCTTTGTGGAGGAAATCAGAACAAAACGCGGCGAAACGGTTTGTGTAAATCGTTTCGCCGCAATCAATCGGAAGTCACCTTGCGCTGCGGCGCGAGGCCGTCAGCGCAACGGTTCATTCAGATTTAGGCCTTAGCGGCTTCCTGGCCGGCGATACGATCGTTGACCAGGCAGTCAAGGATGGCGCAGGAACCCAGACGGACGGCGCCGTGCACGCCGGAGGTTGCTTCGCCGGCGGCGAACAACCCCGGAATCGGCTTGCTCGTGGAAAACGAAGGCGACACTGTGGCTAAAACGCGTAATTCCAATTGGGATTTGATCCAATATAAAAGGTGCGGACGCGCAGCCATATAGCACTGTAGGAAAGGACGAGGGTTTCCGAAAAGGTCCTCGTCCGGTGTGACATAGCGATTTAATGCGAACGAAGCGTCCGACCGCATGAAGATAGTGTGCGGCGGCACTCCGCTCAGAAGGAGTGAAGATCATGTCTGCAATGCTTCCGCGTTTGTTTGATGACAGTGTTTTTGATGTATTTGATCCGTTTGCCGATTTCGGTCGCGGCCACAACCGCGTGTTCGGCAAGCACGCCTCGCATCTGATGAAGACCGACATTCGCGAGACGGATTCGTCCTACAAGTTCAGCATCGATTTGCCGGGCTTCAAGAAGGAAGACGTTTCAGCCGAGTTGAAGGACGGCTACCTGACGGTGACGGCGGTCAAGAGCCATCAGGACGAAGCAAAGAACGAGGAAGGTAAGCTGATTCGCCAGGAACGCTACAGCGGCAGCTGCAGCCGCACGTTTTACGTGGGCGAAAGCGTGGATGAGAAAGACTGCAAGGCTGGCTTTGAAGACGGCATTCTGACAATCGAAGTGCCCAAGCAGCCCGAGCATCAGGAACCTGCCAAGCGCATGATCACGATCGCCTGATCGGCAAGCGCTTTGCAAATGAAAACCCCGACGGGACGAAGCCTCGCCGGGGCTTTTTTTGAGGGTGCGGGGAAATTCAGATGCGCACGAAGACGAGATCCCATACGCCGTGGCCGAGTCGTTCGCCTCGGGCCTGGAACTTGGTACAGGGACGCTCGCACAAGGGATTGGCCATCACCGGAGAGAAGCCTTCCGGATGAAGGTTTTTCAGAAGCGGTTCGGACGAGAGTACTTCGAGCATTTGCTCGGCGTAGTTTTCCCAGTCGGTGGCGCAGTGGATGTAGGCGCCGGGCTGCAGGCGGGAGGCGAGTAGCGAAACGATTTCCGGACGGATCAGACGGCGCTTGTGGTGACGGGCCTTGCGCCAGGGATCGGGGAAGTAGACGTGGATGCCCGAGAGTGAATCGGGCGCGAGCATGTCACGGACCACTTCCACGGCATCGTGACGCGCGATGCGGATGTTCTCAAGGCCCATTTCATCGATACGCTTGCTGAGCGCGCCGACGCCGGCGACGAACACTTCGCAGCCCAGGAAGTTGACTTCCGGATGAGCCTGCGCGATGGCGGCCGTCGTTTCGCCCATGCCGCAGCCGATTTCAAGAACCAACGGCGCTTTGCGGCCGAAGGCGGCCTCGTCGTCAAAGGGTTTGGCCTCGTACTTGACTTCGTATTTCGGGAAGATTTCCTCGAAAGCGCGCTCCTGGGCGACGGAAATGTGGCCGCGGCGCAGCACGAAACTGCGGATATGACGGTTCTTGAGCTCCTCGAGCTCTTCAGGTGTGAGTTCTTTGCCGGACATGCTGAAAAAAGGAGGACAGTAGATAGCCAAAACGGACCGTTGTCAAAAGCGGTCCGTTTCGTCGAATCTTGGAGCGGGCGAAGGGAATCGAACCCTCGTATAAAGCTTGGGAAGCTTTCGTTCTGCCATTGAACTACGCCCGCATGAGTCGCTAATTATGCCCAAAACTCACAAGGAAACCAAGAGCTTGGAAGAATTTCAGCGCCTCTCGGAGTGCTTAAACGTAGAACTCGTTGGGCTTGTGTCCGCCCAACAGCGGCGACAGGCGGGCCGTAATAAAGGCTTTGGCGGCAGCGGGCTGCGCTTTGGCCCCTGAGGCGCAGCTTGCGGCGCAACGCATGCAGTTGATGCACAAGTTAATGTCCGTCTTGGAGGGATCCTGCGCGTCAATCGCCCCCGTCGGGCAGGCGGCGACGCACACGCCGCATTTGCGGCACATGGCCGTGTCGGTTTCGGGGACGAAAGCAGCTTTATAGGCGGGGCGATAGGG
>ERZ791575.472-NODE-472-length-18780-cov-2.334740_pt1 | contig 18780 bp, 18 predicted proteins | sample MGYA00509970_ERZ791575 | MGnify/ENA primary metagenome ERZ791575 (study PRJEB30046, sample SAMN00791935) | human gut metagenome | study: EMG produced TPA metagenomics assembly of the A metagenome-wide association study of gut microbiota in type 2... | reverse complement strand
AGGGGCTGACACCGTATCTGAAGTGGTGCTGCGTCTTCTCTATGGCGTTCGGCATGCTCGTGTATTTTCTCGCGGCGCTGCTCGGCAACCGGCCGCTTGGCAACGCCCTGCGCTGCGCGTGGCTCGCCATCGGCAACGTCTGGATGTTCGGCGGGCTGCTCGTGACGATGAAAAAAGCGCAGCGAGCGTAAGACAGGGGAGAAGACCTCACGGCAAACCGACGCTCTGATATCGGCAAGCGTAAAAAATACGGGAGGGAAGACAATGAACGACGATCAGCTGCAATTTGACCGCACCTGCCATGTGATCTATTCAAAGCCCTGCAAGGCGGAAATTCGGGAGAAGATCGCGCACCACTATCCGGAATCGCAGCGCGAAGCCGTCTGGGAGCGCGTGCAGATGCAGTATGTCGACTTTTTGAGCGACTGGCGCACCGACCTTGGCGGGGAGAAAAACTTTCACAACGGCCCGGGCGGCAATTACGACTGCATCGCGTTGATGGCGTATTACGCCGTCTGCAAGGACGTGACAAGCCTTCAAGAGATCGAGGAGATGGAGGGGAAGCTCTTCCTGCCGTCGTTCCGAAAGCTCAGCAAGCTCAAATTCATCGACATCAACAAGCCGCTTTGCAAAAAGCTCCTGCACCGCGCGTTTTTGAACGCGAAAAAGCAGTGCGACAAGTGGGGCGACTTTGAGATGCACGTCGCGCCGTTTGACAAGGATCAGCCCATCTACTATGAGTTCACCGCCTGTCCGACCGCGGAATTCGCCAAAAAGCACGACCTTCTCGAGGTCATGCCCGCGCTCTGTAATCCGGATTTTGCCGGCATGGAGCTTATTCACGCGCGTCTCATCCGCAAAACGACCTGTTCGAACGGCTGCAAATGCGACTAAAATCAGGCTGAGCACTCGTTTTTTCTGCATGATTTTCTCCCTTGATCCGATGGTGCCGCCGCTCTCTTTCGGAATGTGGAGGAGCAGCGCGCGGCAAGATCGCGTGCGAGGTGAGCCGCAGGTATGAATTTCGCCGCAAATTTGTTAAGAAATCGACAAAATTTACTTTCCTATACGCCGAAGGAGCAGTTATTGCAAGGAAGAAACGGAAATTTACGCAAAATGCGCCGCTTTTTTACATATATTTTTCCCGCGCGACACGAGAATTGTTCATACTTTATTTACACCAAATTTAGGTTCGCTTAAAGAATCCACGTTATACTTCAGCCATAGCCTAAAACCAAGGGCGACAAACAAAAAATTCTGGGGTCCACTGTCCACCTCGCCGAACGGCCAAAGCGGCAGACCAAGAAAAACACCGCGGCGCGGTGTTATGATAAAGATCAAGGATCAGTGCAAGCAAACAGCACCGGCGAGAGTTTTCCATCCTTCTCTCGCCGGTGCTGCATTTTACATTTTGAGCTTAATTCGCTGCGGGGGCCTTTTCAAATTCTGCCGCGACCTGCTCGAGCAGTTTGCGGATGGGGAGGTGCTGCGGGCAGACCTTTTCGCACTTGCCGCACTTTAAGCAGTCGGACGCCTTGCGGCCCGGCGCGGTGTGGACATCTTCATAGTAGCAGTCCGCGTTCCAGTCGTGGTGAATCTGCTTGGCGTTCATAATGGCATCGATTTCGGCGTGCTGAGAGCCCGGAGCGTGCGTATAGCCGCGCGAGACAATCTGACCGTCCTTGACGATCACGCAGCCGACAGCCGGGTTGGGCGGGGCGATATAGCGCCCCTTGCGCGCCTCTTCAAGAGCGGCGCGCATGAAAATCTCATCGCTCGTATCTGTCATTTCGCTTCGTTCTTGTCGATTTCCAGATCACGCATCAAACGCTTGAAAGCTTCGGGATCTTCCACGTTGAAGTAGACGCTTGCAAAGCGAACGTAGGCGATCTTATCGAGACGCTTGAGTTCCTCGAGCACAAATTCGCCCACCTTTTCGCTTTTGACTTCCCGCTCCCCGAGACTGCGAAGTCGTTGCTCAATGAACGTAATGGCTTCCTCGATCTGCTCGTCGCTCACGGGACGCTTGCGAAGCGCCAGGCGCATGGAGCCGCGCACCTTGTCGCGGTCGTACTCGCGGCGCACGCCGGTGCGCTTGACGATGGCCGGCATATTGATTTCCACGCGCTCAAACGTGGTGAAACGCTTGCCGCAATGGCTGCACTGACGGCGACGTCGAATGGAGAACCCATCTTCGCTCGCGCGAGAGTCCACCACCGCTGTGTCCTTAGACTTGCAAAACGGGCAACGCATCTTGAAAACTCCTGGAAAACGCCCGGAAACGGTTTAGGGTCGATAAACGGGGAACATCGCCGTGAGCTGATCGACTTCAGTACGCACACGTTCGAGCACCTGAGCGTCCTCGGGAGCCGAGAGCAGATCGGCAATGAGGTTGGCCACCTTGCGCGTTTCTTCTTCCTTAAAGCCGCGGGTGGTCATGGCAGGCGTGCCCAGACGAATGCCTGACGTGACGAAGGGCGTCTGCGGATCGTTGTGAATCGCGTTCTTGTTAACAGTGATGTGTGCTGCTCCCAGAAGCGCTTCAGCGGCCTTGCCCGTCAGATTCATCGGACGCAGATCGACGAGCATCACGTGACTTTGCGTGCCGCCCGAGACAATGCGCAAACCGCGCTCCATCAGCGTCTTGGCAAGCACTTCAGCATTCTTGATCACCTGCTTGCCGTACTCCTTGAACTCGGGCTTGAGAGCTTCGCCGAGCGCCACAGCCTTGCCTGCGATCACGTGCATGAGCGGACCGCCCTGAGTGCCCGGAAACACTGCCGAGTTGATCTTCTTTTCGAGATCGGGCCGGCAGAAGATGATGCCGCCGCGCGGGCCGCGCAGGCTCTTGTGCGTCGTCGTGGTCACTACGTCGGCATAGCCAAACGGGCTCGGATAGACACCGGCGGCCACCAGACCTGCGTAGTGCGCGATGTCAGTCATCAGAATGGCGCCTACCGAGTGCGCGATGTCCGCAAAGCGTTTGAAGTCGATGTGAAGCGAATAGGCCGAAGCACCCGCGATGATGAGCTTGGGCTGATGTTCCTTGGCCAAGCGCTCGACTTCATCGTAGTCGATTGCTTCGGTGTCATCGCGCACGCCGTAGCTCACGATGTTGAAATAACGGCCGGAAAAATTGAGGTGCATGCCGTGCGTGAGATGGCCGCCGTCGGCAAGGCTCATCCCCATCACGGTGTCGCCCGGATTCAGAAGGCCGAACAGAACGGCTTCGTTGGCCTGCGCGCCGGAGTGCGGCTGGACATTGACAGCCATTTCGACACCGGCGGGCTCGCAAAAGAGCTTCTTGGCTCGCTCGATGGCGATGCGTTCCACCTCATCCACATACTGGCAGCCGCCGTAGTAGCGCTTGCCCGGATAACCTTCGGCGTACTTATTCGTCAGAAGCGACCCTTGAGCCTGCATAACCGCCGGAGACGTGTAGTTTTCGCTCGCGATCAGCTCAATGTGCTGTTCCTGACGATCCGCCTCAGCCTGAATGAACTTCCAGACTTCGCTGTCGGCTACTGCGATGGTGTTGGAGTGGCGAAACATGTCCTTGGACTCCTTAAAAGTTGGGCGCGCTTGTTCGTTCAAACAAGGTTCTTCTTGAAAGAACGGCGCAATTTTTTCAAAAAACGATTCTGCAATTATCGCCTATGGAGTCGACAAAAAGAGACAATGAAAAAGCCGGCTCCGTCAAAGAATCGTTTTTTCTGACAAACGACTCCGACAAGCCGGCTTTCCTTATCCGTACCAGTGAGCGCTGATGCCCAGGTTCTCGACTCGTTGCGCAATCCTTTCGAGCGTCTCCGCAGGCGCCTTTTTAAGCCCCGCCACAGGCGTCTCGCGCGCCAGAGTATAGATGTCAACGCCTTCGGGACGAATCTGCGCCAGCGCTTCAAGCCAGGGGCCCACGTACTTTTCAGTCGTATTGTCGACGCTTTGTCCGGCAAAGGTGCCCTGCATGAACATCGTCTGTACGATGCAGCGACCGTTGAGTTCCTTGATGCGCTCAATCACCTCTTTGACGTCGTAGCGCGCGTTGGGGCGATCCACCAGACGAATGTAGTCTGCATCCACCGTATCGAGCTTCAGACACGGGCGGTCGATCAGACGAACGGCCTCAAAGACGTCCTCGCGGTTGAGGTGCGTGGCGTTGGTCAGCAAACACACCTTGGCCTGCGGACAATACTTGTCGCGCAACGCGAGCGTATCGCGCACAATGTTGAGGAAATCCGGATGTGATGTGGGTTCACCGTTTCCCGAGTAAGTGATCGCCTCGGGCAAGTCGTCGGCGTCGAGCATGGCGCTCAGACGCGCTTCCAGAGCTTCGCGCACAGATTGGCGCGAGGGCATCTTCGACTTGGGGCGACGTTCATCATTGAGTCCACATTCGCAATAGATGCAGTCGAAACTGCAGATTTTGCCGTCAACGGGCGACAAATTGACGCCCAGACTCTTGCCCAGACGTCGACTGCGAACGGGCCCGAAAACGGGCCCGGGATAAATGACGGTACTCATCAGTTTTCGATAGCGCTTGCCACAACGCCGTGCATGGCGGCCCACGTCCAAGGCGTCTGCAGCCATTCGAGCACCAGTTTTTCGTGCTCGGCGTCAATCACGCCCATTTCCTGCGCCTTATGCACGACTTTTTCAAAGGCAATCACATCGTAGGTATCGATTCCTTCCTGCTTGAAGAGGCGCTGTGTTTCGGGAATCGCGTAGTTCGTAATCGACATTACCTGCGTCACCTGAGCTCCCTCTTCGCGCAGAGCGCGAATGGCGTCCAGACAGCTCAGACCGGTCGAGATATGGTCTTCGAGAAGAAGCACGCGCAGCCCCTTGACATCACCGCCTTCGATACGGGAGTGGTTGCCGTAGGTCTTAGCCTTCTGACGCACCATGATGGCGGGCAGTCCCAGGCGATAAGCCAGAGCTGCGGCGTGCATGGAGCCGGCGGCTTCGACGCCTGCGACTATGTCAAACTCCAGATCGTATTCTTCAACGCGGCTAGCCATCGTCTCAACAATGTCGCGCCAGGCTTCCGGATGCGAAAAAAGCTTGCGGTTATCCACGTAAACGGGAGAAATCAGACCGGACTTCAGGCGCATCGGCGCATCGGCAAGAAACTCCACCGCCTGTGCGCGAATCAGGCGTTCGGCCATGATGTCTTCGGCAATGCTGCTGGTGTAGCTGGGCTTAAATTTCATGACTCTTCCCCTTTACTCAATGCCGAGAACCTTGCGACCGTTGACGGTAGCGATGTTGACGAGCTGTTCGAAATCATCGAAGCGGCAGCCGGTGGCAAGCAGCTGCAGTTCGTGCCACATGTCGCCTGCGCTCCACGGAACCATGGCGTCGCACACGTTGTCGGTACCGAGCGCCACCGTGACGCCGGCCGGCACGAGTTCGTCAACAGGCGTCATCGAATTGTGCATCGGGCCGATCATTTCGGTACGGGCCGTGTCGATCCAAGCCGTCGGACAGCAGACCATCATCACGCCGGCTTCCTTGAGAAGCGTGTAGAGACGCTGACGGTACATGCGGGAATGCGCACCAATCGAGATGCCGTGAATGGCGACCACCCGGCCGCGCATGTCATGCTCAATCGCCTTGTGCGCAAGCATTTCGGTTTCGTATTCGCTGGAGAGGTTGAATTGGTCAACGTGCACGTGCACCATCTTGTTCTGCTCTTTGGCCGTGCCAAGCAAAATGTCGAAAGCTTCGGCAGCGCGTCCAAAGTCACGTTCGTCTCGCTTGGGCAGGCCACCGATGATGTCCACCATTTCGGCGCCGATGTCAAACCATTTGCGCGCTTCCGGATCAATCACTCCCTTGAGTGTCTGATTGGCAAATTTCACAGTGATCTGATCGGCATAGTGCTCGCGGGCGCGAAGGCCTGCCTTGATGGCACGATCTTCGGTCTGAGGATCGATGTCCACGAACGTGGCGCAGGCCGTGCAGCCTTGCTCGATCATCAGTTCAAAGAACATGGAAAAGCGCCGGTAGAAGTCTTCCTCGGTCGACTCGCTCTTTAAGCGATCCAGAGCGTCCCACTTCTGCTGCAGAGAGTGCGTGCGACGCATCTCCAGAATTTCGGGAGACAACGTAAACGCACGGTCTGCGTGAGCGTGCGTGTTTACCCAACCGCCGGCCTTCTTAATTGCCGGCTCGATCATCTCGCGTACGGTTCGCGGCGCGTTTTCATCAAAAGACATGAAGGGTTCTCCTAGCGAAAAGGCACGAGCGCCCGTTGTCTGTCAGCATCAAGCTCAGACAGCGGCGCTACGCGCCTGCAAATCTAGGTTAATTTAACTAGGTCGCGCGCTTGTGTCAACCATGTCGCACGAGCGCGCCTGAGAAAAAAGTGATTCGGCCGACCGCCTTACTCGACAACGGTCAGTTTAACCTCAGGATCCAGAACCTTGACGCGATCGGCAATGCACTTGCTCACCCAGGCTCGCTTAAGGTCGGAGTCAAGAATAAAGACGCCCAAGTCCTTCTTTTCGGCCATTTTCTTGACCGCCTTTTCTACGCCCATCGCAAACAAGGCCGTACACCAGCCGTCGGCGCGCGCCCCGTCCTTATCGACGATCGTGACGCTGGCAATGTCGGTAGCGACAGGCATCCCTGTCTCAGGGCTCAAAATGTGCCCATAAGATTTGCCGTCCTTCTCAATTTTGCGCTCGTACGCACCCGAGGTGATCACCGATTCGTCAAAGGCTTTGACGACGGCAAAGATTTGACCTCGTTCTTTGTCGGGGCGCTGGATGCCGACGTTCCAGGCGCGTCCTGCGGGAGACTTTCCGAGCAAGGCAACATTACCGCCCAAGTCAAGAATCACGTTGGTGGCACCGGCCGCCTCCAGATCCTGCGTGAGTGCCGTGCCGATCCACCCCTTAGCGATAGCCCCGAGATCGATGCTCTGCCCCTTGCCGATGCGCATGCGGCAGACGTTGTCCTCGCGCTGCGTTTCAATCTTCGTGTAGTCAACCTTTTTGAGCGCCGCATCAATATCTCTTCTCGCCGGAACCTGATCGCCGCCGAAACCGATCTTCCAGACGTTGACAAGAGTGCCGATCGTGGGCTCGAACGCCCTGTCGGAAGCCTCTGCTATGGCCTTGGCTTTTTCCGTCAGTTCGGTGATGCGGCAGTCGACTTCAACCCATTCGCCCGAGCGTTTATTGACCTCGTAGAGAGGCCCCTCGCGGTGCACCGTAAAAAGCGTTTCGTAGTCATCGACGCGTTCTGATACGAGCTCTTCGAGCTTTTGCGCGACTTTGGCATCCGGCGAAATCAAACGCGCCGTAATCAGCGTTCCCATCGCAAGCCCTTGATACTGCGTTTCATAGAGCGTTTTGCCTTCTTCGGCAGCGGAAACAAGCGTACTCAAACCGCAAAACAGGGCAGCCGCAAGGAGTGGCGCGCGCGCGAAAATGCGAAAAGTCGTATTGGGCAAGGCTGACATCCTTTCAGTCGAACAAAAATGCAAAGAGTATGCGCACTATATACAGAAAAAGGCCCGGTGCAGGATTTCCCCACTCCGAGCCTTTCTTGCATCATGCAACTGAGCTGATTACTTGGCGGATTCGAGAGCCTTGTTCACAGCTTCGATGATGCCCTTGGAGGAATTGGACGCACCCGTCACAGCTGCGACACCTTCCGTACCGTTCTTCTTGATAATTGCCTTGGACAACTTCTTCTGAGCGGCGTTGAGCAGCATTTCGGTTTCGCCATGCTTGACAACCTTGACAGAAGTGATCTTGCCACCGGCAACAACAACTTCCACCTGAATCTTGCTGGCGTTACCGGTGCCTTCACCGGTGTAGGTGCCGTCCTTGTAGGTAGCGGCCTGAGCACCTGCACAGAGCAGAGCGGCAGATGCAGCAACAATCAATTGCTTGATCATTGGTTGAAAACTCCTCTAAGTTTTACAGCGTTATTAGTGAGCCTTGACGTAAGCGGTAGCGCTGTTGCCAGCGATACGACCGAAGACGATGATGTCGGCCTGAGCATTGCCGCCGAGGCGGTTGCCGCCGTGGACACCGCCGGTCACTTCACCAGCAGCGAAGTAGCCCGGGATAACCTTGCCGTCGACGTTGATCACTTCAGCCTTCGTATTGATCTTCACGCCGCCCATGGTGTGGTGCACGGCCGGGGTGACGAGAATAGCATAATACGGAGCCTTGGTGAGCGGACGTTCCATCTTGGTGCGGCCGCAGCAGCTGTCCTTACCGGCAGCCTGATCCTTGGCGTACTGAGCCATCGTGGCCTTCAGGTTAGCAGCCGGAACACCCATGTTCTTGGCCACTTCGTCAAGATCCTTACCCTGAATGACCATGCCCGGCATCTTGATGTAGCCTTCGATAGCCTTCAGAGACTTGCGAACGTCATCGTCAAAGAACATGTAGGCGTGACCGGTGGTCTGCTTCAGGATGGCAGCCGACACAGCGTCGCGCGTGTTGAGTTCGTCAAAGAAGCGCTTGCCTTCCTTGTTGATCAGCACAGCACCGTTGCCGCGAACGGCTTCGGTCACCATCACGCCGGTCGTTTCAACAACGGTCGGGTGGGTCTGGATCTGGTCCATGTCAACAAAGGCAGCCTTGACCTTTTCGGAGAGCAGCAGGCCGTCGCCCGTGGCACCCGGATGGTTCGTCGTGGCGAAGCCCTTCAGACGCGGAATGATCTTGGAAACCATGGCGTTGTTGCCGGCAAAGCCGCCAGCTGCGTTCACGACAGCCTTGGAGTTGATTTCGTAGACCTTGCCGTCTTCGTCCTTAACCTTGACGCCGGCCACAGCACCGTTCTTGACAATCAGGTCGACAACCTGAGAGTCCGTGCGCAGATCAATCTTGCGGGCTTCAACAGCGTTATAGAGCGTCTTGACAACTTCAGGACCAACAGCGGCGCCGCCCGTCGGACGGTGGCAACGCTTGTTGGTGGCGCCGCCCATAAAGCCGACGTCGTTGAAGTTACCGCCGAGCTTGATCAGCCACTGAACAGCATCGTTGGAGTTTTCGCACAGAACCTTCACGAGTTCAGGATTGTTGCGGTTGTGGCCGCCCTTCATCGTGTCCTTGTACATCTGTTCGATGCTGTCCTTAATGCCGAGCTTTGCCTGCTGCGGCGTTTCAGCAGCGTTGATACCGCCGGTAGCGCGGATCGTGTTACCGCCGACCATCGGCATCTTTTCGATGATCACAACCTTCTTGACGCCGTTGTCGTGCGCCTGAACGGCAGCAGCCATACCGGCACCGCCTGCACCGATCACGACAATGTCAGCCTGTTCGGCAGCGTTGGCCATGCCGAAGGCGGCAGCGACTGCGGTTGCGATAAGAATCTTTTTCATGTTTGTTGTCTCCCCAACAAAGATTGTCGATTCCTATTTGAATCGATCTGTGGTTTTCTGAGCACGACCGCTTTCTCAACTTTTTTGCGCGCAAGCTTCCCGCCGGCGCAAAAAAGGCCGCACTCAACCTGAGCGATTATATGGAGAAACGTCAAAAGCACCCGTTCAAACTTTCGGATGTCCCTACCCGACATCTTTTTTGTTTGACTAAATACAAAACCATGAATTGGCCTTTACACAAACAAAAAAGCCTGTCCGACCTCCGAGCGTCGAATGACGACGAACGGGAGAATTCGGGCAGGCTCTTGTACCGCTGGGGAAAGATTCTGTTACTTCGCGTTCTTGCCCCAACTGTCGCGGAAAGATTCTGTTACTTCGCGTTCTTGCCCCAACTGTCGCGCAGTCCGACGGCAAGGTTAAGCACCGGATGTTCGGCGCTGTGATCCTTGATGTCGGTCACAAAGTAGCCGACGCGCTCAAACTGATAGCGCGTCTCGGGAGCGGCAGCAGCCACGTTGGGTTCAACGAAACCCTGGCTCACGAACTTGCTGTCGCGGTTCAAAACGTCGAGGAAATCCTCGGCCGAGTCAGGCTGCGGCACCGTAAAGAGACGATCGTACATACGGAACTGCGCGGGGACGGCGGTCTTGGCGTCAAGCCAGTGAATGGCCGCCTTCGTCTTGACGGAATCGGCGCCGGCCGTACCGCTCTTGGTTTCCGGCAGGTAGTCGGCATGCACGCACACGACGTTGCCTTCGGCGTCCTTTTCAAAGGACGTGGGCACAATCACGTAACTGTTGCGCAGACGCACGGGCTTGGCGGGCGTACCGTCGGCCGGAATCGTCAGTCGGCGATAGCCCTTCGGAGGCACTTCGGCAAAGTCTTCCTGTTCGATCCAGAGTTCCCGGCTCATCGTAACCGTACGCGTTCCCATTTCGGGTTTTTGCGGGTGATTCGGGCACACAAGCTCTTCGCTCTTACCCTCCGGATAGTTGTCCAGAATGAGCTTTAACGGATGCACAACGCCGGCGCGCCGTTCGGCCGTGCTTTCCAGGTCCTCGCGAAGCGACTGCTCAAGCACGCTGTAGTCAATCCAACCGCCAGCCACTCGGCTCACGCCGCAGTTTTCGACAAACTTCTGCAATGCTGCGGCGGTGTAGCCGCGGCGACGCAGACCGACGAGGGTAGGCATACGCGGATCGTCCCAGCCGTCGACCAGCCCCTGCTGAACGAGGGAAATAAGCTTGCGCTTGGAGAGCACCACATAGGTGAGACTCAGACGGTTGAATTCGTACTGATGCGAAAGCAGGAAGAAGTTGTTGCGGACCACCGACAACGCGCTCTGAAGCAACGGCGTGAAGTTTTCGGTGTTCATCTGCAACAACGTAAAGAAACTCTTGCCTTCGGTGCCTTCGAGCGTCTCCGGACCACCCGTGGCAGACCAGCGGCCAAAGATCTCACGCATGGCCACTTCTGGTTCGCTCTGACCGAGCTTGTCAGCGGCGTTGAACGCAGCGCGGGCAAACGCCAGCGCGCGATCGTCCTTGCCGGCAGCCATGTCGGCGATGATTCTCTTGGCTTCTTCGTACTGGGGCGTACGAAGTACCGGCACAATGCGCTCGAGCGCCCAGTCGTAGAACGCGCGCTGGTCGTCAAACTCGAGCGTGCAGATCGAGTGGGTGATATTTTCGAGCGAGTCTTCGATCGGGTGCGCGAAGGTGTACATCGGGTAGATGCACCACTTATTGCCCGTGGACTGGTGTTCAGCAAAACGGATGCGATAGATCGCCGGATCGCGCAGGTTGATGTTGGGCGAAGCCATATCAATCTTGGCGCGCAACACCATGGAGCCTTCCGGATGCTTACCGTCGCGCATTTCGCGGAAGATGCGCAGGTTTTCCTCTGGGCTACGGTCGCGATAAGGCGAGTTCTTGCCCGGTTCGAAAAGCGTGCCGCGATTGGCGCGCATTTCGTCGGCGCTCTGTTCGTCGACGTAGGCGTAACCGGTCTTGATCAGATGTTCGGAAAACTGGTACATCCAATCGAAATAATCGGACGCGTGATAGAGATTGTCTTCCGTGCCATGCTTCCAGTCAAAGCCCATCCAGCGGACGCTTTCCTTGATCGCGTCAACGTACTCCTGGTCTTCCTTAACCGGGTTAGTGTCGTCAAAGCGCATGTGGCAGACGCCCTTGTAATCGGCCGCCAGTCCGAAATTCAAGCAAATGCTCTTGGCGTGACCGATATGCAGATAGCCGTTGGGTTCGGGCGGAAAACGCGTGCGAATACGCGCCCAATCGGGCTCACCCTTTTGCAGTTGTTCGGAATAGGGAGCCGGATGACCGCACCAGTAGCGCGGCAGGTTGTTGCCCTGCTCCAGATCGTTTTCAATGATCTGGCGGATGAAGTTGGTCGGACGCGTGGCGCCCGCTTCGATGTCGGCAGTTTCTTTATCAGTCATCTCAAAGAGTCCAAGCCTTGCGCGCCCAAGGAGTTGGGCCTATCTGACAAGCGCAGGCGTAAAAAATGAATTTTAGCGTCAAAAGGGCAAGTAACCGTTGACCCAGGCGACGTACAGGACCGTGCCCGCAAAGATCGAAACCAGAGGATTTTTCAGGAACCACTGCAGCACAAAGGCAAAAGCGATGCTCACCACTTCGGGAGTGGGAGCTGCATCACGCGCCACGGCCGCGTCGGTTGCGGCGTGCACGGTCAAAAGCACCATAATGGCAAGAGGCAAAAAGTCGCCCAAATCTCTTACCCAGCGCTGTTTTTGCAGCCATTTGCTTGCGGCAAAGGGAAGCGCGCGTTCGGCAAAGGTCACCGCCGCCATAGCGATGAACACAAGCATCAAGTATCCGAAATCCATCCCTTAGGCCTCCTTGTTCAAAACGCAGTTGCCCGCATCTCGCTTGCGGCGGGAAGCTCCCCATGCAAGCCCCGCAACCGCACACAAAGCGATCGAGACGGCAAGAGCGTTTTCGGGCATCAGCAGTCGAGCAGCGGCGTATCCGAAAAGCGCCACCCAAAGCGATAGCGCCGTCTTGCGATTGCGCCACTGTTCAGCCGTCAGCATGGCAAAAAGACTCGTGAGCACAAAGTCAAGACCGGTGAGCCCGATCGTCACGCTTGAGCCCGCCAGCGCACCGACAAATCCACCGAGAATCCACCACAGGTGATTGAAAAAACACACGAAAAGCATGCGCGCCAAAGGCGTACCGACAGGCATGATCGAGAGCAGTGAGTACGTCTCGTCGGTGAGTGTATAGGCGATGTACCAACGCGCCCAGCCCTTGGAAGGGACCTTCTGCAGCAGCGACACGCCGTAGAAGATGTGTCGCAGGTTGATCACAAGCGTTGCGAAGGCGATCGCCGGCACCGAAGCGCCGGCCGCGACCATCGGCACCATCATGTACTGCGAGGCGCCGCCGTAGACAATGATCGAACATACCGGCGCCATCCAAGCGGCGGCACCTGCCTGAGCAAACAAGAAACCAAAGACAAAGCCCAGCGGCAGATACCCCATCATCACAGGAATGGAGTCGCGAAAAGCCGTCAGCACCGAGTCTCGAAGTTCGGAGTCGAAATGCATTTTCCTCAAAAAACAAACGGACAGGCCTGACGCAAATCAGCCTGCCGTCGCGTATCGATCAGATAAAGAATTGGTTACTGCGGAGCAATCCAATGACCGGATTTGCCGCCGGATTTCTCGAGCAACTTGACACCGCCGATTTCCATGAAGCGATCAACGGCCTTACACATGTCGTAAATCGTGAGAAGCCCAACCTGCACGGCGGTGAGAGCTTCCATTTCCACACCCGTCTGCCCTCGCGTTTCGCAGGTTGCAACGCATCGCACGGTGCTCTTTGCCTCGTCAAACTCGAAATCAACGGCCACGCGCGTGAGCGCAATCGGATGACACAACGGGATCAGGTCCGACGTCTTTTTGCTCGCCATAATGGCCGCCACGCGGGCAATGCCGATCACATCGCCCTTTTTGGCCGTTCCCTGAGAGATCATGGCAAAGGTTTCGGACTTCATACGGATGTAGCCTTGCGCACGCGCCACGCGATGCGTCTGATCCTTGGCGCCGACGTCAACCATATGCGCGTTGCCGGCTTGGTCAAAATGAGTGAGTTCTGTCATCTTTCGTAGCAATAGATTGCGTTTTGAGTCGTCCGAAGAAACCACGCCTCGGCCGCAGGCCGCTATGATACACAATCGAAGTTCTCGGCTTCGATTCAATCGACATCCTGCCGACGGCTTGCCGCCGTCCGACTTATAGGTTTTCAATTCCGTGCGCTTTCTTAAAACGCTTACCGTTCTTGCCGTCAGTTGTTCGCTTGCCCTTCCGCCGGCAGGCGCATACGCGCAGCTTGCGGGCGGCGTGGGCGAATTTAACCTTCCGAGTCTGGGCAATGTAGCCGGCGCCGACCTCACCGTGCTCGAAGAGCGCAATCTCGGCGAACAGCTCATGCGCCGCGTGCGCGCGGACAGGTCCTATATGCCGGACCCCGAGATCACCGACTTCATCAATCGGTTGGGTTATCGGCTTGTGGCGGCCGCCAACCCCTCGCCCTACGATTTCTTTTTCTTTCCGATCCGTGACAAATCGTTAAACGCCTTCGCACTGCCGGGCGGGTTTATTGCCGTGCATACGGGCCTGATCGTCGCCGCGCAGACCGAAAGCGAACTTGCGGGCGTCATCGGTCACGAAATCGGCCACGTCACGCAGCGACACATCGCCCGAATGATCGAGTCGAGCAAAGGATCGCTTGCGATGACCATCGGCTCGATTCTGCTCGCGCTGCTTGCGGCACGTGCCGGCGGCAGCTCGGGCGGCGATGCCGCCATGGGCGTGATGTTGGGCACCCAAGCGGCAATGCTGAGCAAACAGCTCGGCTACTCGCGCGATGCAGAACGCGAAGCCGACCGCTTCGGACTCTCAACGCTGCAAAACGCCGGATTCGATCCTCTCGGCATGGAAGCGTTCTTCGAGCGGCTGCAGCAGAACAACCGCTGGTACGAAACGACAAGCACCGCGTACATCTCCACCCACCCGATGACGACCGAGCGTATGAGCGACATGCAAAACCGCACCCGCAACATGGCCCCGGTCACACATCGCGACAGCATGGACTTCTTCCTTGTGAAGGCGCGCGCACGCGTGCTGCAGGAAACAACGTACGACGGCTGGCTTAAGGTCTCGAAGAGCTTTGAAAACGAACTCAAGCGCCATCCCACGGGCTACAGTCTTGTGGCAACGCAATACGGCCTGTCGGTTGCCTACGCGAAGATGAACCAGAAGGACAAAGCGCTTGCCGCCATCCGCGCCGCCAAAGCCGCGAGCAAAGAAAAAAGCGTCATTCTGGATAAACACCTGTCGGAACTCACCTATCAGGTCGCTAAAACGCAGGCTCAGAAAGACCAGGCACTTGCCGTTGCCAAGGGAACGTGCGAGCAGTATCCCTACTCGGGACTGGCCGCATCCAACTACGTCGAACTGCTCTTTCAAAGCGGCAAGCATCAGGAGCTCGTCGACTACCTGCGCAAGCAGTCGGCCCTTTCGCGCACCAACCCCGACTATCACATGTACCTCGCGCGCAGCTACGAAGCTCTCGGCAAAAAGTCGATGGCCTTTGCCGCCACAGGTGATATGTACGCGCTTTTGGACAACCCGCGCGCCGCGGTCTATCAGTTTGAGCTCGCACAGAAAGCCAACGACGGCGACTTCTACATCATGAGCGAAATTGACGCCAAACTGCGTGAACTTCGCCAGAAAGTGCTCGACCAGAAAAAGGATTGATTATCCGCTACGAACCGGCGAAGTCGTCTTTTTTCCTTATTCAAAACAGCGGGATCGTGTGCGAAAATACGCCCAACGATTCGCCTGCGTGCAAGACGGGGTTTTTGCGCGCCGGTTTTTTGCGCGCGTCAAGCTGACGCCGCCCTATGCTCAACGAATATTTGACAGACTTAAACGACAACTATGGCTATTGAAGATTATCTGAACGTTGCCGAACCCACCGACCAGGTCATTGAAACCGACGCCGTGATCGTCGGTGCCGGCCCCGTGGGTCTTTTTCAGGTTTTCGAGCTCGGCCTTCTCGAAATAAAGGCTCACGTCGTCGACTCGCTGAAAAACGTCGGCGGCCAGTGCATGGAACTGTATCCCACCAAGCCGATCTATGACATCCCGGCCGTGCCCGTGTATTCCTCCTACGAACTCACGGAAAACCTTCTCAAGCAAATTCACCCCTTCAACCCCACCTTCCACCTCGGTGAGGAAGTCAGCGTGGTGAAAAAGCGCGAAGACGGCCTTTTTGACGTTGAAACCGACAAGGGCACCAAGTTCCTCTGCAAGGTCGTAATCATCGCCGCCGGCGTGGGCTCCTTCCAGGCCCGCCCGCTGCGCGTGCCCGGCATCGAAAAGTTCGAAGGCACCCAGCTGCACTACCGCGTGCGTGACCCCGAACTCTTCGCCGGCAAAAACGTCGTGATCTGCGGTGGCGGCGACTCGGCTCTCGACTGGACGCTCAACCTCGTGGGCAAGGCCGAAAGTGTCGTGCTGCTGCACCGCCGCGACGGCTTCCGCGCTGCTGCCTCGTCCGTGGCCCGTATGCGCGAGCTGTGCGAAAACTGGGAAATGCAGTTCGAAGTCGGTCAGGTGACAGGCTTTGAAGAAAAAGACGGTAAGATGACCGAAATCCGCGTCACCGGCGGCGACGGCGTTGTGCGCCGCATGCCTCTGGACCACCTGCTCGTGTTCTTCGGCCTTCAGCCCAAGATCGGTCCGATCGCCGAATGGGGTCTGGAACTTGACCGCAAGCAGATCGTTGTGGACACGGAAAAGTTCGAAAGCTCCATCCCGGGCATCTTCGCCGTGGGTGACATCAACACCTATCCGGGCAAGAAGAAGCTCATCCTGTCTGGCTTCCATGAATGCGCACTGGCTGCCTTCGGCGCGTCCAAGTACGTCTTCCCGGAAAAGAAGGTGTTCCTGCAGTACACCACGACGAGTCCGAAGCTGCACAAGGTGCTCGGCGTTGAAACGCCCACCTTCGACGACTGATTCGTCTGACGTTACTTCGACAGAATCCGACGCCGGCCGCGGTCAACCGACTTCGGCCGGTTTTTTCTGTCCGGCGCAAATTGCTACACTCTCGATCGAACCATTCTTTGAGCTTTGAATCGATGCAAAAATTTGAGCGCGTTGCCGTCATCGCCAAGCCTCAGGGCGCCATCTCCCGCTATGTTCGAGAGCTGACGGATCTCATCACCCGCACGGGCTGCACGCCCTATCTGGACGAAAACGCCGCGGCCCACATGCCGAGCGACTGTCCTTTCGAGTCGGGATCAGCCGAAGAGATTGCCCGCGTATGCGACGTGGCCGTTGCCATTGGTGGCGACGGCACCATGCTCGGCGCCGCACGCGCCATGGCGGCCTACAAAGTTCCCGTGATCGGCATCAACGCCGGGCGCCTGGGCTTTATCACCGACATCGTGCTCGAAGACATGAATCGGCTGCTTCCTGCCATGCTGCTCGGTCAATACGTCGCCGACGAGCGCAGCATGCTCGAAGGCAGCGTCTGGCGCGAAGGCAATATGCTCTTTGAGGGACTGGCCGTCAACGACATCGGTATCAGCCACGGCCGCGCTCTGGGTATGGTCGAGTACACCGTCTACGTTGACGGTCTCCAGATGGCAGTGCAGCGCGCCGACGGCGTTCTGGTGAGCACCTCAACCGGATCGACCGCCTACGCGATGGCCGCGGGCGGTCCCATCATGCATCCGTCCGTTTCCAGCATGCTCCTGGTGCCAATTGCGCCGCACACCCTCTCCAACCGCCCGATCGTGCTCGGCTCGCACACGAAGATTGACATTGAGGTAAACGAAACCCGCAGCGCCGTGGCAAGTTTCGACGCTCAAGTACTCATCGACGTGCAGGCTGGTGACGTATTGCGCGTCAAAGTAAGCAAAGAGCGCTTCACCATGCTTCACCCGGTCGGCTACAACCACTTCGATTTGCTACGCCGCAAGCTCAAGTGGAACTACCTGCCGCAATCCGAACATCCGATTCACACACCCTTGCAGGATCAGACCACGCCGGTTCAGATTCCTCATCCGACAACCTCAGAAAAATCGTCAGACTAACACTTCAACCCATTTGATTCCATCGACAAACGTCCGGACTTGTCCTTTGCTTTCGAGAGTTAAGCATGCTTCAGTTGTTGTCCCTTAAAGATTTTGTGATCGTCCCCTCGCTTGTTGTGGAAGCCTCCTCGGGGCTAACGTGTCTGACCGGTGAAACCGGTGCGGGCAAATCCATTCTGATCGACGCGCTGGAACTCGTTTTGGGTGCCCGCAGCGACACAGGGCTCATTCGAGAAGGTGCACAGCGCACCGAAGTCTGCGCCGAATTCGATGTCACGCCGCGCGTGAAAAAGTGGCTCTCCTCGGCCGGTCTCGACGAAACCGACATCGTGATTCTGCGTCGCACGGTTGATATCAAAGGGCGGTCGCGCGCCTGGATCAACGCCACTCCGGTGACCGTTTCTCAAATTCGTGAACTGGGCGAACGCCTGGTCGACATCCATGGGCAGCACGCGCACCAATCGCTTCTGAAGACCTCGTACCAACTGCAGCTCGTCGACGGATTCGGCGGCACACAACCGCTACGGCTAGCAGTGCGCGAAGCCTGGCTCGAATGGCAAGAGCGCGTGAGACTTCTCAATCAGGCCACACAAAACGTCGAACAGCAGCAGGCAGAGGCCGAGCGGCTGGGCTGGATCAACGAACTCTTTGACGAACTCGATCCCCGGGAAGGTCAATGGGAGGAACTCTCCAAGGAACACAGCCTGCTTTCAAACGGCGCAGAAATCGTCAGCCACATTCGTGCCGCAGCCGACGCTCTCTCACAGGGAGACGTGACGGCCGTCGGATTGACGATGCAGGCGCAGGCCGATCTGAGCGCCGCAGCCAAATTCGATCCGGAGCTTGCGCAATACGAAGAGTCTCTATCAGAAGCAAGCGCTATTCTCGAAGACATTTCGCGCGACCTTTCACACCACCTCGATCGTTTCAATGTCGACGAATCGCGCTTTGCAGAAATCGACGAACGTCTTTCGATGTACTGGAAGCTCTCGCGCAAACTGCACCGCGCTCCCGAAGATCTTTTTGCGTACCGCCTGGAAGTCAAGGCACGGCTCGAGGAACTCGCTGAGAACGCCGACATCGAGCTTTTGGAAGAGAACGAAAAGCGCGCCAAAGAAGTTTTTCTGAAACGCGCAGCAGCGCTCACCCAAGCGCGCATGAAGGCCGCTCAGAACCTCTCAAAAGCAGTGACTGATGAAATGCAGCACCTGTCCATGACCGGAGGTTGTCTGCAGATCACGCTCCCGAAGTGCGAACCCTGGGCAGGCGGCTTGGAG
>ERZ791575.466-NODE-466-length-18999-cov-3.568729_pt1 | contig 18999 bp, 17 predicted proteins | sample MGYA00509970_ERZ791575 | MGnify/ENA primary metagenome ERZ791575 (study PRJEB30046, sample SAMN00791935) | human gut metagenome | study: EMG produced TPA metagenomics assembly of the A metagenome-wide association study of gut microbiota in type 2... | reverse complement strand
TCTCACTTCTTCCGTGAATATCATAGAATTCCTTAACCTTATCATCTGTTCTCCAGATAGATGAAAGACATGTTGTCTCTGTAGTCATAACATCTACACCAATTCTGAAATCAGCACTGAGTGATGAAACACCTGGACCAACGAACTCCATAACCTTATTCTTAACATAACCGTTACCGAATACAGCACCAATAATAGCAAGTGCAACATCCTGAGGACCAACACCCTTAGCTGGTTCTCCTGTCATGTAGATAGCTACTACTCCCGGTCTGTTAATATCATATGTCTTATTAAGAAGCTGCTTAACAAGCTCTGGTCCACCTTCGCCCATAGCCATTGTTCCAAGAGCTCCATAACGTGTATGGCTGTCTGAACCAAGAATCATCTTGCCGCCTTCAGCCAGCATCTCTCTTGCAAACTGGTGGATTACTGCCTGATGAGGTGGTACATATATTCCACCATATTTCTTTGCACATGTAAGTCCAAACATATGATCATCTTCATTAATAGTTCCGCCAACTGCGCAGAGACTGTTATGACAGTTAGTAAGTACATAAGGAATTGGGAATTTCTCAAGCCCTGATGCTCTTGCTGTCTGGATAATTCCAACAAATGTAATATCATGTGAAGTCATCTTATCAAACTTAATCTTTAACTTCTCCATGTTTCCAGATGTATTATGGCTTTCAAGAATTCCATATGCAATAGTATTCTTAGAAGCTTCTTCCTTAGTTACTGAACATCCTGTTTTTGCTGCCACTTCATTTACAGCAGAAGCACTATCCTCCACAATGTCAACGCCATTGATAAGATATGCTCCTCCTTCACTTAATTTAATCATGTTTTCTCCTCTTTCTATATCATTGCGGTTTCCCGCTTAATATCTGATTCATACCCTCTTTATGCTAAAAACATATAAAATTAAAGATAAGGTGTAACCTTTTCTACAATTGATGCTATAGCTGCATTGTCCGCAGTTCCCGGAACCCAGCCAACCTTAACTGTATCACCTTTAATTCTTGGAATAATATGCATATGAAAATGAAATACTGTCTGCCCTGCAACTTCTCCATTATTCTGTACAATATTAAGTCCGTCAAAATCCAGAGCCTTCTTATACGCCTTAGAAATCTTTGTTGCTACTTTAAATACATGTGCTGCCGTGTCATCATCCAGTTCATATATATTGTCAAAATGTTCTTTCGGCAATATAAGCACATGTCCTTTAGCGGCTGGATTAGCATCGAAAATAACTTTTACGATATCATCCTCATAAAGAGCATTCGTTGGAATCTCGCCGTTTGCCAGCTTGCAAAAAATACAATCATCCTTTTTCATACTATTTCCTCACTTTGCGCGAAATTTGTCGAAATACTTTTGTTTACATGTATTTCGAATATGTATATACTTTTATATGATAACTTAAAGAAGGTTCGATTACAACCTCATAGCAAAAAACTTATTAATTTAATGTCTGAAAGGAATTTTTAAATGTTAAACTATGATGAATACAAGAAATTAAATGAATTGATAAAATATTCTCCAGACCTTGAACCAATTATTAATAAAATGTCCTTTATCTCGCCATCTGAATTATCTATCGATTCTCATGACATAAAAAATCATATAGCCTATTTAAAAACAAGTTTTCAGCTTCTTAAGAAAAAATGTCCGGAATTGTCTGATATCAAATACTTTTCGCGTATGGAAAATGTTTTATCAGAACTCATACATCATATGGATCGTACAACCCTGTACCGCTATAGTATGAAGGATGCAGATATATCTCCTGTCAATATAAATGATATTCTTTATGAAATACCTGACATTATTGACGATACAATTGACAATGATTGCAGCTTCGAGTTTAATCTCGGTAACATCCCTGATATCCTTATCAATTATGACCACTTAAAAATGATGCTGACAGAAATTATATTAAATGCCTGTGAAGCCTCGGGATATACTGGAGAAATAACTCTTTATTCTGAAAAGTGTAACACTTCTGAAATACATATAAAGATAATAAATGATACTACAGTCCCTGCATCAGGCTTCCCCCATCTGGAACAGATGGTACAACCTTTTTTCTCAACCAGGCAAAATCATTGTGGTGTCGGACTATCCATTGTTCACCAGATATGTATGAAATACAATATGGCTTATTCACTTACATCTGATAACAATAAAACCATATTCAGCATTATTATTCCATGCAGTACTGACTAATTAGCATTCAGATTTCAGATTAATTCTGAAATCTGAATATTTCATCAAGCATTCTTAATGTTTTCAGATTACCCCTCGCTGTCATTGCTCCCGTCATGAATGCTCTATGGAAAGTCTGCTGTCCATTAACAATGTTATCAAATGTTTCTTTATTAAGCTTTCCTATTACATCCGCATTCCTGTTCTCTCCAAGTTCTACTTCAATGTTACTTCCATCAACATATATACTGATGAGTTTATCTTTATCACTTATTGATAACATATATGTACTTTTATACCCTGATGAAGGAGTAAAATTGTCTTTAAAGACATCTATATAATAATTATCTCCTCCATTTTCCTGATCATTAAGCAGTTCCTTATATATGCTCGCAAGCGATTCAATATCCTCTTTTTGTGTTTTAACAAATGTATCATCAGACACATATTTAGATAACTGCTCACTCTCTTGCGGAGTAAGTTTTATAGTATCTTTAAGAACATTATTCTTTATTGTCTGACTGCTTGATGGTAATTGCTTTATTTTCTGCGAAATTGTTCTATATACATTTTCTGCATACTTTTCAATTATGTTGTTATATTCAGTATTAAATTCAAAATCTGTTGTATCATCAATATATGCACTTAATGACGGACCTATCTTTCCTCCAATTATCTCCCATGAATTATTCAATGCCAGTGTAACTTCTCGTTCTCCATATGTTCTGGCCATTACAACAGGAAACATATATACATCAGATACCTGTGATTTATCCGAATATAACCAGCATGAATCCAGCAGAGTCTGCATATAGCCACCCATACCTACCCATTCCACAGTTGTCGCAAAAATAACACCATCCGCTTCTGTTATTGTCTGTGATAATGTAGTTATTGTATTTTTCATCTCATACAGGTTATATCTTGTCACATTGACATTAAGTTCGTTAAGTACTTCCTGAATTTTGTTAATAGCAAAAATTGTAGGGTCATCAACCAGACCTCTTCCACCGTAGTATATATTAATATTCATCTTAATAATCCCCATATATGTTTAATTATGTATATCAGTTATCATTGATATATTAGTGTGAATATAGCATAAAATCTAGCTTATTTCAACCTTGAAGGAAACTGCTGCCAGCTTTAATATATCTCCGTTAAAAAGCTGCCTCTTTTCATGATTATTAAGTCTTTCCCCATTAACATATGTACCATTCGTAGCATTAAGATCCTCTACAGCATATATATCCTCCGATAGCTTATCATTATAAATACAACAATGCATCCTGCTTATAACGTGTGCTTCCACTATAACATCTGCCATTTTGTCAAAACTCCCTATAACATATGGATATTTGTCCATTTCAATAGTACTGATATTTTCTAATTCTTTTGTATGCATTAAAGGATTCTGCACACCATCATCTTCCACCATATGTAATTTTAAAGTTTTCTTTTTCCCAGACGCCCCAATATAGTCTGACAAAAGGATTGTTTCATTACACATATCGTCATACACATCTGTCTTATCTTTCTGTTCAGGTTCTCTTTTTTCTTTTATCACATATGGAACTTCCTCTTTCTCAACAATAGTAACCTAGAAAAGAAAATGAACAAGGTTCTGCCAAATAAGGTAAATCTCCTACCAAGAAATGTACTTATTCTTTGGGATAACATACCAAGGAAAGACTATTTTAGGGATGTTTTTGGCTATACCAAACAGGATTTATTAATAAGGTTTTGCAGGGAAATAAAAAATAGCAAAGACGAAATGCGAATTTACATTGAATCTCCGCTTGTATTTACTGATAGCGAAAATCCTAATATGGGGGAAGTTTTAGTAACTACACTTCTTATCTGGCGTGAATCAAAAACAATACCTATGTTTTTGCAGGATAACTTTCTTTGTAACGGTTATATAGAAAATGATTTTTCAAAAATGAAGGCTCAGATAATGCCTAGAATCAATCTTCAAATAAAGCAAATGGGTATAGATAAATTAGGAAAAGATGCTGTAAGTACAATGCAGGCAGCTTTAATGTCTCAGGAAGAATCAAAATTACTTAAAGAATCAAGAAAGAATAGTGATGAATACTTTACTAAGTTTTTTACATCCGTTTCAAATTTACTTAAATACTTCAACGTGAAAGAAACAAAACAGAATAAAAACAGCTACATAGACCTATATCTTTCTTGGCAGATGGATAAACAAACGGTGGAATACTGTTGTGAAAAACTTCAAATAGAACGTCAGACATGGTATAGATACGCAGATACTTTTGAAAAAAGCCCTGTATATGAAGAAATATGTAATATCTACTATCATAAGCTAATAAAGTTCCCAAAGAAGGGCCGTATTCCTGATACTGTTTCGCTTCTAGCCCAGTATAAGAAAGATAATCCATTAAAAGAAAATATTGTCAGTATGGCTACACCTAACGTCCTTGGCTGCTATTATACTTTTGATGGTATCAATTCTATTGTTGATGTTACGCGTTGCATAGAAACCTGCAAAAAGCGTGTGGAGATTTTAAAGCATAAAGGAGAATACAGGCTTAGGCTTAAAGAGCTTGGAATCACAGAAGATATTTCTACCGATATCTATACCGAAAATGACACACAATATCTTTTTGATAAGTATTTAGAACAAAATGGTCGTAATCCTGATGGAACAAAGAAACAAATGTAACATTTAATTTATAGTGATAATATTCCGATATAAATTAAAATCATACAACTGGAGAATATTTTATGAAGAAAAAGAAGAATAGTATTTACGTAAATAGATTTTGGTATCTTAATACATATAAATCATTAGGAAGCCACTGGCTTATTAAGAGTATTGAAAAATTGAATTTAAAAAAGAACTATGTATTTATCAACCTATCCGCAAATGCAGGATACTATGAAAAAGATGTATATGAAAAACATCTTAGCCAATACGACCCTACTTACTATATTGGAGATATTGAAGCTTCAAAACTAAAAGATAAAAAAGTAGACAGTTTTAAACAATTCAATTATATCCAAGGTGATAACAATGCTGTTACTATGGATGTTTCAATCATACCAGATAAAGCAGATATACTTATGGATTGTAAAGGGGCTCTTTGGCATACAATCGATGATAAAAAATCAGGCAAAGAACAATTAATCCAGTTACTTGAAAATTATTCAAAATTACTGAATAACTCGGGCGTATTGCTAATGGATTATTATAAAACAACTTATGTGAAGTTCTTTTTTCAAAGCTTAAAATGGACTTTTAGGCGATATAATAAAAAGCAAACTTTTATAAATTGTTTTGGTGAGTTATCTACGTATTCTTACCTTGTTGACTTGTATGGAAGAAAAACTATAAACTCATTATTAAAGCCATTAAACATCAAAGAGAAAATTCCATATTTTCCATTATCAAAAATTATGGATACTGCCTACATATCAAAAGATGATTTGGACAAGCTAATAGAAATTACAAAAAACACACCAAAATGGAGATTTGCTTTTGCAAAATTCAAAAGACTAATTAAAGTTCTTTTTTTGTCTTTTGTTACCATTACCGCATTTTTATTCATTGTCGGACTTTTGATATTAGTTTGTATTTTTATCTTTAGAATTATAACCGCATAAGCTATATTTAAAGGCACTAAGAGTTCACCTCCCAGTGCCTTATTCATATTAGTCATTAAACTTTAGTGTCTTATTGATGCTTGCTATATTATTAAGAATCAAAGAATTAAGCAGCGTATCAATGTCTACGGTATTACCATCAATTAGTTTTACCGCATTTTCATAAAAAGAGCTATTCTTTTGTAATGGCAATTTAAGCTCCTGCATCGTTGCATCCAAAACCGTTTCGCTATTAAGAATTGAAAGTATGGAATGTAAGAAAATCTTTTTAATATCAATATTTCTCATTCCCGTATTTACGTTCTTAACACCTACAGCATCTAATACACCTTTAATATCTCTTCCTTGCTTAATAACAGTAGCAGTATTTTCATCTATTAATTTCTTTGTTCCAGTCTGAATGTCAATGACTTCATCTCCTACATCTGGACAAAAAATTGGTTTCTTTTGCTGCGTGGCATACTCAACATTGTACATTGTACCGCCTTTTGCATCACATTCATATATTACAACCGCTTTTGACATTCCTACAATAAGTCTATTTCTATTAACAAATCTAAACTTATCAGCCTTTGTTCCTACAGGATATTCAGACATTAATATACCGCCGCTTGAAAGTATTCTATCAGCTAAAGCCTTGTTTTCCTTTGGATAAATCGTGTCAAGTCCGTGAGCTAATACTGCCACAGTCTTACCGCCAGAAGAAATACATGATTGATGGGACAGTTTATCTACTCCACAGGCCAGACCTGAAATAATAGAACAATTATTATTTACCCATTGGGGAACAAGATAATTTACTGCCATGTATGAAAGCTTTGTTGGTTTTCTAGTTCCGACACAGGCAATAGCGTGTTCTGAAATTTCCGAAAACTCTGCTCCTTTATAATAAATAATCGCTGGTGGATTATCTATTTTTGCTAATTCTTTTGGATAATTTTTGTCAGTATAAAAAGTTACCTTTATATTAAACTCTTTGTTTTTTTCTAATATCGTATCAGCTTTTAAAAGGGCCTCACTTACCAAGTCATTATTTGAAAAGTATTCCTGATAGGCCATTAATTCAAGGCGACCTTCAAATACTGTACTATCAGTAAACATCTTTTCAATATCGGAAGAATAGCTTTGTAAAAGGGATATTAAGTTGTTATTTTTAAGCCCCAGTTCACTTAGAGCTATAACATATCGTATCATTTTACATCATCCTTAATATTATGAATTGAATATATCATACAATGCATCTACTTCCGTTTTTGCATCTGTATTATATACAGCATGAGATAACGATTCACAAGAAATAATTTTTCCCGTGTAATTCTTTGAAAAGACATCTCCTGTAATTTCGTAATTGTTCTTTTTAAATTCTCTTACAAAAGAACCTAATGAAATAAATACAATTTTATTTGCGCCTAAGTATTTCAAAAGATTACGTACCGCATTAAAAGAGTTTCCAAATGTTGTATAATCGTCAAAGATACAAACGTTGAAACGCCCTTCATCTCTTAGTTTTTTAATCTTATCTTTAAACTCTGGGTTGATACAAAGTGTCGCAAATTCATCAGCGCATCCCATTGTTGCTCGCTGTGAGAAGTTATATTTCATATGAGCTCTTTGCTTTTTCGTATGTCTGATTAGGAGATTTTGTTCCCTAGCTTCTGCTTGATACAGCTTGTTCTTTGGTAATCTTCTTCCTTTAATAAGACGTGTTCTTGTCATAAAATCAAACATGTCTGGATTAACCGAACCATCTGATGACGGAATCATTCCGTATAATTCTACATCATCTAATAAGTCAGTCCTCGTCATACCTGCAAGAAAATGATACATAAGAATATGATAGTAATTTCTACTACCTCCGTTTTTCAACAAATTCTCAAAGTGTATAAGCATTTGTTTTTCTTCTTCTGTCTTATAGTATGCCTTATATCTAGCATCCACCAACGCAAACAAATCAACATTTGGTTCAATATGTAGTGTTTCAAAAACACAATTATGGTTATTAAGTGTTCTGATAAACTTTGCTAATTGTTCAGGTGTATCAACATGTACTCCATAGTATTCAGCCTTATCTTCCATCGGAATCCATGTCGGAACTATAAATAATGCTTTACAGCTTACAGCCACATGAAAATCTACTTCTTTTCCACTGATAAAAACAAAACAATTTTGAATAGATTTATGTTTCTGAGCGAATGAACGTATATCATTACGATTCTTATAAATAAAATTAGTATATCCAAATTCATCAAAATGCTTTTTAGCTGAACCTAATCTTGTGTTCTCTCTACTAATAAAACAAACAAGATTCTCGTCTTCATTGCTTAATTCAACCATGTAATCTACAAATTCATTTCGATATTTCTTTGATAACGCTTGGTCGTATCCTTCAAATCCCTTTGCAAGTAAATCCAAGTTACAAAAAAGTATTTTCTGCATAATAATTGCCCCCAATCTACGCATTTTAAAGTTTCATATCATCTGGTATCTTTAAAAGTCCCATTTCCACAAGTTTCTCATATTTAGATACGATTTCTTTTAATCGTTCATTTTCCTCAATCAGTTCTTGAAGTAGCTGGTTGTTTATTTCTTCGGTGACTTTTTGGGCGTAGGTTTGTTCTCTTTTTAGCGTCTTTACCTGATGTTCTAATTCTTCTGTTCTTTCATATTTTCGTTCATTGTATCGCTCTTTGCTACGATATTTTTCTATATATTCTTTGGCCTCTTGGTTATTATAAATAAAGGTCTTAGAAAGTCCTGTCTTTTTACCGACACTATAAGGCGTTACTGCAATACCTTTTTCAACCATTTCATCAACAGCTGCCTTTAATTGTTCCACTTTTCTAGCTGATTTAGCCCTTGTGGCCGCTATCATTTTATCTTCTTTTGCCATAAGTTCACCTACATCTAATACTTATAATACTATCTTTTTTCATATTCTTCAATCTTATTTTGTCTTTTAGGTTTGCTAGTTTTAACTTTAAGAGAAGCACAAAAAGATAAGCCCACTTTGTTACCAAATCTCTTTATTATATGTGAAAATGTGATATATCGCACAAAATAAGGCTGTGGTAGACTTAAACCATCAAAAAGAGCTCTTACTGATACAAAAAATACATATTTAAGGAGGATAACACTATGAAATACTTGAAATCATTTATAAACAAAAAACCTTGGGAAATGGAATTTAGTGAACTTGTAACATTTATTGAAGAAAGCGGGCTTAGACTTACTCATTCAAGCGATAAAAAATATTATTTTTCTTTAGGTGGATTTAAGAACAGACAATACTACTGTCATATCAATATTACTATTAAGCCTGATGCTACCGCGGATGAAATTAAAGCTATAGACTTACTTCTTGAAACAAAGAATTTTAAAGAATTAGACAGCTACATAATTGATTACACTATTGAAGCTTACAGTACGGATTATCAGAAAAAATATTATTATCCAGCAAGGCATCACGCTCCAGAAAATATGTACTTAACCCAAATGCAGGAGAAAAAAAATAAGCAGCCTTGGGAAGAAAGATGGGAAAAATACGCTCTTGCAAGTAAAATTTCAAATGCAATTACATTAGATTTTCTTGCCAGAGAAGATTTTACAAATGTATCCTTTATGGAATTTACAAAATATCTTACTGACACTGGTATTAGAATTGAAAAATCTTTTTACAGGTATGCTCCAAATGCTTTAATTTTCAATCTTTCAGGCTTTGCGGATGGTAAAGCAGTTTTCTACGTCTTTCTAAAGAACGACCTAAAAGAAAATGATGATTTGCTTAGTAAATTCTATGAACATGCATTAAATGGCGAATTTGCATTTTTAGATGATTACGTTCAAAAGTTCTTCATATACGACTTTGAGAAAAACTTAATTGCAGCATCTACATCTAAGAAAGTGGGGTGATTGTATGAGCGTTTATAAGACAAAATTTTACGGCGAATATAAGTTTTCAGATAATGCGACACCATACCTTTTGACTTATCTTAGCAAGTTTTTTAGAACAATTCACATTGAGCGAGATGTAGAAAAAATCAAAGAAAGCTACTATAACTGGAAAGACTACAGCTATTATGGTGATTTAGGATATGAAGGTGAATTATATGTTAAGCCCGAAGATAAAAGCTACGGGAATAAGAATTTACTGGCAGTTACCAGATGGTGCAATTTTGCAATAGATAAAAGAGAAGACGGAAATTTTCTTATCTGGAATGGCAACAAAAGGTTCTACCATTATGAAGCTTGGATTCAGTATATTATTGACCGATTTTTACAACCTCATAAGATAGAGCTTAACGGAGTAATGCTGGTAGTAGGCATGGGTTCTACAGATGCTAACTATATGGTTTTATATGAAAACAGGCTCATTAAATATTATGCAAAAGACCCAAGAGAGCTAGAACGGCTAAGGAATGATTTCAAAAATTCGGATATTATCCTTGACATTATGAATAAAATACCACCGCTGTCAAGCTTATAACTACAAGAAGCCCCCTGTATTGGGGCTTTTTGTAATCGTTCTTTCTTATACGTATTTAGAAGGGCGAGATTCATCAAATGTTCCTATCTGGGCAGATGTATTAACGGAGAAAGGTTATTGTTTTGATTATGTCAGTGGATATGCACACATTAGTCCATTCGGTACATCATCAGGATGGCTTAAAAAGAATTATCCAGACATCACAGAACATTATGTGATTGAAAATCAGCCTGAATTGAAATAATCCTATTCTATCAGGCCACAAAGAAAGAGCAGAATTTTGCTCTTTCTCCTAGAAACCAAAAAACTTACACTCGAAAGAAACGTAAGTCTTTTACTGTTATTGTTCTTCAACGCCTCTGGTTTTTATTACATCCCTTAGATAATCAATCACCATTCTACAGGTTTCTTCGTTTATTTCATCGGAATTAATACCAAGTTTTGCATGAACAAGATTTCTCTTTTTCCTAATTTCATGGGCTTTTGTTGCTTCGTCAATCCAATGTGGCCTCTCAATATACTTGATTTCGTTTATGTAATCAATCAAATCTGCCCTTTTCTGTCTTCCATTACGGTCAGTTACCATATAGTCTTCCGTAAAATAGTCAGGACCTTTAATTTCTGATAGCCAATCTATAAGTACCGCTTCAAGAATAGAGCCTGCAAGAATAAGTGTTGCCTTGTATGCTCCTACTCTGAAACAATCATTTAATTCTTTCCAGTCATCATGCAGCATTTCTTGAAGCTGATTTGTAGAATGAACTTTTAATGTTTCCAAAAGTTCCATCTCAAGAATATCTTCTACTTTTTCAGGCTTTTTATTGGAGATTTTATTTATTGCTTTCCAATATGCTAAAACTCTGGATTCAACATCGCCTATAAACTGATAACTTCTTTTTTCAATATGTGTTAGTATCTGTGCCTGTAAACTGTATTCTTGTTCGTCCTTTGTCGGCATAATAACAGGAATGTCTTTTGCCGCTTTCATTGTAATCTTTGAAATAAAACATCCAAGCTTTTGTGAATCAAGAATGGTCTGGCATACCTCACTATTTAGGTATAAAAACAAATATTCTGGCTGAATATCTTTACACCGCAACACAAACATATTTCGATTTGCATATATTTTTTCATCCAGTTCATCAGCAATTAAAAATGGTTTAACACTTCCCACACTTGGAAGAATAATATCATTCTTTTGTAAGACAACAGAAGTAGCCGTATTTTCAGCAATGGATTCTGTATCAAATGGATATTTAAGGTCTGCCATTCCTACAACTTTTCCCACCATATCTGTTACAGGACGAGGCATAATAATTTCAGTAATATCTCCAAGCTTTACAAATGTTTCCCGTTGTAAGAGATGTCTTACACCCATTGCCTTTTTACTATAATACTCTGGGAATAAATAATTATCTGATATATCCGTAAAGACAATCGTATTATATTCGTATTCTCCAGCATTATCATCTTCTGGTATAGCTCCACCATTAATCCAGCTTTCTAAGCCCTCTAAATATTCTCATATTTCATAGAGAATTTTTCTGGTAAAGCAAATAAACCATCGGATTGTTTTACTCTTTTTTCACCACGAATAAATATCTGGCCCTTGTAAATAGCAACATCCATATTATCAGATGTCTTACTTGATAGATGTATCAATTCCATCTGTGCCCCTGTATTATAAAAAGGTGTTCCAAGATTATATACGCCAGTCAAAGAATACTTTGCTAAGATTTGTTCTAAGACTTTTCTTCGTCCTGAATTATGTAAGGTACTTGAAACAGTAATCATCCACACATCTTTTTGTGTCTCATTATTTAATACTTCTTCCAGCCAACTATCCCCATCTTTGGAAATTGGATATCCAGCCCTTTTTTCTAGTAAATTTCTTATACTTATCATTTTGTAACCCTCCAAACACAATTGGCTCACGCAATTAAGCGTGAGCTATAATGCTATATATTTTCTTTAATAATTCTATATTCAAATGTCATCACATCTTTTTCTTTTCCATGTGACCTTGAATCAACAGAAATAATTTTTATAGCAAGAAATTTTCCAAATTCATTTCTAAATATCACAATTTCATCATTGTAAATAGTTCTAACATGACTGCTATAATCAAATTCAATCATTTCATTATATGTCGGAAAATCATGTCTTCCTGCTATATATCCGATATCTCCATATGCATGAATACTTCCATTACCTGAACCACTCCATTTAGTGATAAATCGATAATTACCCGTTCCAATAACATACTTTCGGTCATTATTATTGTATTCAAAAGTAACTTTTCCGCTATCTTCTGGGGAATAATATTTTGTTGCATCAATACTTGTTTTCACAATGATTTCATCACCTACAGCATTGGCAAATGGATTTTTCCCAAGCGGTGGTTTCTTTTTACTATCCTCATTATATATTCTTTCCAATAAAGTTCTGTAATTCTCAAAGAATAATGAATCATCACTAAAATCTATATATAATTTTGTTCCTAAACAGATAGGCGTTTTTTCCTCCAAGTTATTATTCCTTACTATTGGAATAATGTATTCCAAATTCACATTACTCAGCAAATCTTGTGAAATAATCATGCTTTCATAGCCTGTTCCACCAATTCCAGAATTAGCTTTATTTACATAATTCCCCGAACAAACACATAAAACCATCTTAGATTTTGTAACTCCCTGTTCCATGAAAAATCTTAAATCTTGTCCTATATGTAAATCCCATTGGTCCAAAATAACATCTACGCCATGGCCTCTTAATCGAGTAGCTAATGATTTAACCCATTCCTTATGTTCATCGGAATCATGTGAATATGAAATAAAAACTATTGGGTTTTCTTCCGTCATTTTTTCCTCCTATTCAAATAACTGCTGCAACAATCCCTTTTTAAGCTCTTTCCATTGTTCAAGCTCTTGTTTTGCAAGGTCGATTGCTGTATCTATATCTGATAAGAAATCAGCTATTTTCTTTTGTTCTTCATAACAAGGTGCTGAAACTTTTATCTTTCCTATTTGTGGTGCCGTCAATTGTGGTACTCCTGTAGATTCAATTAGTATTCTTGTTGAATTAATAACTTCTGCAAAAAAATCAACAGATTGTTGTTTTATCGGTTCTAATACCAATAATCTTACTATAGGAACATATGATGTATGTCGTGCAGTTGCATGTCCAACATCTCCACGCCCTGTTACCGTTAATGTCTCGCCATTAACTTTGTAATAATTTGCATATCCATATAAACCATCATTTGTTAAGGAATTTGCATAAACAGGATATATATATTCCTCTGTTTTTTCATCACTGCTATTATCCTTGTCTATATCCCCTCCAGCTGAAATTTTAAATAAATCAGCAATCCTCTTTTCTTCCCATTCAGGGTAATCCGAACCATCATCAGCCTTAAATCGAACTTCCTGACTGAAAATCTTCTGCATTACACCCTTTTTCTGTTCTTTAAGGTTTACTACTTCCTGTTCTGACGCAGTAATTACATCATCTATATAGGATAAGAAGTCGGCTATTTTTTGTTGTTCTTCGAGGCATGGAACTTTTATATCCATTTCTGTTATAAAATCTAATCTTACTGAATCAACACTTCCTTTTGCTGATAATCTTTTAACTCTACGATAAAAGAAAGTGGAAAAATAATAGTAAAAGTATTTACAATTCACATCTTTAAAATCAAAACAAGCGTAACATCTTTGATGTAAATTATATTTACCATTTACATAATGAAATATTTTTCCAACGCCAACGCCATCACCTGATGTAATAATCGCTTCATTGTCAAATATATATTTATTACTTCGCTCTACATTATCTGAACGGACATAAAACGGATATATTCCATCGTCAATTTTATCTTGTGTATTTCCTTTTCCATTTGTAACAGTACAAATATCTTTGATTTTCATAATTTTAATTGCAGGATAATTTGAGCTATCTTCTTTTTTAAATCTAATCATTACCAGCCCTCCTATAATCCTAAAAGAGCCATTGTAGCATTGACCTTATCAATAGCTTTCTGTTTGTTCTTTGAAATCTCAGCAATATTAGCTTTTACTTCTGCAATATTTACAGGTTCTTCTTCCTCGAATGTATCTACATATCTTGAAATATTAAGGTTATAATCATTTTCTTTAATCTCCTGCATTGAAGCAATATGACAGTATTTATCTACATCTTTACGCTCAACATATGTATTTATAATCTTGTCAATATTTTCATCTGTAAGATAATTCATTTTTCCCTCAGAAGCATATTCTTTGGATGCATCAATGAAACAGATGTTATCTGAATTTCCGTTACGTTCTTTCTTAAATACAAGACACGCTACTGCAATACCAGTGGAAACAAACATCTTTTCAGGAAGACCGATTACTGCATCAAGTACATTTTGCTCCTCAATCATATATTTACGAATCTTTTCTTCTGCTCCACCACGGAATAATACACCATGAGGAAGTAACACAGCAATTCTTGAATCACCCTCTGCCATATGGAAAATCATATGTTCTACAAACATTAAATCTTCATAACTCTTAGGTGCAAGAACTCCATACGGAGAAAATCTATCATCATCTAATAATGCTGGGTCTGGCGTCCAACTTACAGAATAAGGTGGATTTGCTACTTGAACATCATATTTCATTTCACTAAGAGCTGTGTCATCAGTAATTGTGTTACAGTTTACAATTTCAAAATTCTTAAAATCTACGCCGTGAAGCATCATATTCATACGAGCCAAGTTATATGTAGAAGCTGTAAGCTCCTGTCCGTAGTAGTGACGAACATTCGCATTTTCGCCAACCTTAAGAAGAAGCGAACCAGAACCACAGGCTGGGTCAAAAGCATTTAATACATCAGTAAGTCCAACCGTAGCAAGTTTAGCGACTAAGGTAGCTGGTGTTGTCATGGTGAAGAATTCGCCAGCCTTCTTTCCCGCTGTTGAAGCAAACTGTGAAATAAGTTCAATGTATGCAGAGCCCAAAATATCAACATCCGTTGAATCATAATCCATCTCGATTGTATCAAGTGTCTTAATCATCGTGGCAATCGCCTTTGAACGCTCTGAAACAGCTTTACCAAGTTTTGATGCCTTTAAGTCCATATCCTCAAATAAGCCGTCAAAATCTGTCTGTGAATCCTGTCCCTGTGTGGATTCTGTAATTGAATTGATGATTTCCTCTAAATAATCAATAGAAAATTCACCTTTTTCAATCATCTTGATAACATTAGAAAATAAGTATTTAGGCTCAATAACATATCCTAAAATTCTTAATGATTCATCAATCAAATCCTGTCTGTATTCTTCATCTTCCCATGCTTCCTGATATGTTACGCCATCAGATTTAAGGGCATCATTCATATATTTTTCTGTTTTATCAGATAAGAATTTATAGAAAATTAAGCCCAAAATATAATTTTTAAATTCATAGGCTTCCATAGTTCCTCTAAGCTGGTTACACATAGTCCAGAGCTTTGAAGAAAGCTCCTGTGCAATATCTCTTTGTTTATCAATATTCATATTGTTATTAATTACTCCTTGATTATCCATATAGTATTTCCTTCTCTCTGTATTTTTTAGTTAGCATATTTCATGCAGTTTTCAGAAACAAAAACAATGATGTCCTGTCTCATTTGTCTTCTCTGTCTGAATCCCATGTTTTGACAAAGTTCTTTATCAACCCTTGTCTCTTCAATGATTCCAGAAAATTCATATTCGCTAATAAGCTCCTTTAACACATTTACATCTAATTCATGCTCTGTTGCATAGGCTTCAATTTCTTTAGCTCTGGCTTCATCCTCGTAATTTGCATATGCATCATCAATAGAATCGCCATCCTTCATTTTAGGAAGAACATCACCGATAAATGCTTTAATCAAATCGACCTTACGTTTTAAGTCTGGGCTATCTGTTCTATCCAATTCGTCATAAATGTGCTGAATGTCTTTTTCTCTTTGTTCTTTATTTTTCATATCAACATTTCTAAGTAATTGCATTATGTAGAAAACGTTAATACGGTCGGTTTCAATAATTTCAATATTGAAATCTATGTCATTTAGAATAGATGTCTTTTCTGAATCCTTTTGTTTCTTTAAGTTGTCGTGGATTGTAAAATATCTACTCTTTAAATCTTCGTATGTCTGCTGTGGAATATCCTCTTCTATGTCATTCCACTCAAAATCAGTAAATGTTTCAAGTGTAAGAAGGGTCTTTGAAAGCTCCCTGAACGCAATAACAAATTTCTTCTGGTCTTCTTCTGATTGAAGCTTGTCTACATCAGATGCCTCCGTTACAACTTCATGCATCTTGGCAACAAGTTCTTTAAATCTTTCAACATAATGTTCATAAGGTTTTAGAAGTATTCCAGAAATATCTCCGCCACCAGAGAATAACTTTAATGCATCATCTGTCTTTTTCTTAAGGTTACGATAGCAAACAATATTACCGAATTGCTTTGTTTCTTTCTCAACACGGTTCGTTCTGGAAAATGCCTGTAACAAATTATGCCATTCAAGGTTTTTGTCTACATACAAAGTGTTAAGAGGTCTTGAATCAAAACCTGTCAGATACATGTTTACGACAATAAGTAAATCTATCTCAGGCACTTTTGTAACCTTAAGACGCTTGCTGATATCAGCATTATAAGCGGCAAATGTATCAGTAGAGTAACCTGTTCCAAACATTTCATTATAATCTTTTATGATTCTTTCAAGCTGGTCTCTGCTGTGTTCTGTCTTATCTTCTAAATCTTCATTTGTTCCAAAACTAAATACAGCAGCAATCTTCATATTGTGATCTATCTCTTTGAACTTGTCATAATATTTAACAAGCATCGGAATAGATGAAGTAGCAAAAATAGCGGTATATTTATTTTTACCAATCTTTGCTTTACTCTCCCAATGGTCTACAATATGGTGAGCTACCAGAGAAATTCTTTCATCGGATTCAAGAACTTCCGCTTTGTCTATTGCTTCAACCATTGTTTTATCATTTTCATCGTACTGTCCTTCGTATGTAGAAATATATTCAACATTGAATCCTAAAACATTACGGTCAAAAATTGCTTCTTTAATCATATAGCTGTGCAAACATTCACCGAATACATCAACTGTAGTTCTGCCATCTTGAGATTTGTTCTCTGGGAAACGTGGTGTTCCTGTAAATCCAAAATACTGTGCATTTACAAAGTGTTTCTTGATGTCATTATGCATCTTTCCAAACTGGCTACGGTGACATTCATCAAAAATCATGCAAACCTTCGCATCAGCCCATTCATCCATAATCTTTGAATATCTTGGATTTCTTACAGCATTTGCCATCTTCTGAATTGTAGTACAGATTAATTTTGTATTTGGGTCTTTAATCTGTTTTACTAAGATGTCTGTTCTATCTGTGTAATCAACGCATCCCTCTTCAAAACGGTTAAATTCTTGCATTGTCTGGGTGTCAAGGTCGGCACGGTCTACCATAAAGAATACTTTCTTTATCTTATCTTCCTTACAAAGAAGCTGCGCACATTTCCAAGATGTCAAAGTCTTGCCCGCACCTGTGGTATGAAAAATAAAGCCGCCTTTGTTTGTATCTAATGCTTTTCTTACAAGTGCTTCTGTTGCAAACACCTGATATGGTCTAAACACCATCAAATTCTTATCAGTTTCAGAGATTACCATGTAACGATTAATCATCTTATTTAATCTGTTCTGATTTAAAAATGCTTCCGAAAAATCATTAAGGTTGTTGATTCTGTCGTTTGATTCATCAGTCCAGTAGAATGTGAGTGATTTCATAATCCTTTGCTGGTCTGTATTTGCAAAATACCTTGTTTCTACAGCATTACTTACAACAAAAATCTGCACATAATGGAATAATCCCTTATATGAATGGATTCTGTATCTGTCAATCTGGTTGATTGCTTCCTTAATATCTACACCAGCTCTTTTAAGCTCAATCTGTACGATTGGAAGTCCATTACATAAAAGTGTTACATCATAACGATTTGTATATTTACCCTCGACCGTTACCTGATTTGTCACCTGATAAATATTCTCATTGTCATATTGAGAAATAAATTTCATATACACAGATGTTCCGTCATCACGCTCTAAAACAAACTGGTCTCTAAGCTGTTTTGCACATTGAAACACACTTTTACCAGACAAATAGTTTATAAGTCTTGTAAATTCCGTATCAGAAAGGTCATTTCCTTTAAGAACGTCAGCATTGAATTTATTAATTTGTTCTCTAAAATTTTCAACAAGAGCATCATAATTTTCAATTTTTACATACGGATATTTCTGCGTTCCGAGCTTCTTAATCAAATTGTCTTCTAATTCGGCTTCACTTTGATAACCCATATTATTCTACCTCCTGAACTTTCTTCATAGTTTCTACTATACTCTTTGCCTTGTCCGATAAACAGTACTTGCCCTTCATACCATTGTACGAATCAACAAGCCCCTGTTCGGAAAAATACTTAAAATAAGAGTTCATAGTAATAGCACTGACTCCAATAATTCTGGCTAGTTCTGCTTGTGAGGTCGGAATATATTGCTCTCCGTTTGCCAATGTTATTTGACAATCATACATAGCCTCTAAAGTTTTATATATGTTGGTTGTCATCTTCTCCATTAAATCTTCCATTGTTAACCTCTCT
>ERZ791575.443-NODE-443-length-19626-cov-4.169434_pt1 | contig 19626 bp, 20 predicted proteins | sample MGYA00509970_ERZ791575 | MGnify/ENA primary metagenome ERZ791575 (study PRJEB30046, sample SAMN00791935) | human gut metagenome | study: EMG produced TPA metagenomics assembly of the A metagenome-wide association study of gut microbiota in type 2... | reverse complement strand
CAGGGTGTCCCGCGTTCGAGTCGCGGGTGGATCACCATTTTTATTTTATAGCCAAAGCACTGTAATCAGTATTGCAGTGCTTTTTTTATTTGCCGCCGCAGGCATAATAATAACCCCCTTCGCTTTAACAGCGGAGGGGGTTTTACTTGTATAAGCGGATTCTTTATTCGTACTTGTTTACTGCGGTTTATTTTAATTTGCTGTATTCTTCGTCGGTAACGGGCTCCAGCCATTCGTTGCTGCTGCCTTCAGCCGGTACTTCAATGGCAATGTGCGCAAACCAGCTGTCCGGTGCGGCGCCGTGCCAGTGTTTAACTTCGGGCGCAATATTTACAACGTCGCCGGGTTTAAGTTCCTGCGCGGGTTTGCCCCATTCCTGGTAGTAGCCGCGTCCTGCGGTTACCAGTAAAATCTGCCCGCCTTTGTGGTGAATATGCCAGTTGTTGCGGCAGCCGGGTTCAAAGGTTACGTTGGCTGTGCCCACGCGTTCTTTGGTCAGCGGGTTTAAATAGCTCTGGCCGATAAAATACTGCTGGTAAGCCACGTTTTTTTCGCCAAGCCCAAAAATGTTTTCTTTTGCAAATTCTTCAGGTATTGTTTGTTCCTGTGCCATAACGGCATTACCTCCCATAATCATAAATGCGCATAATGCTAATAAAAGTTTTTTAGTTTTCATATGCTTTGCTCCTCTTTCGTAAATTTCCGCCTCCGGGCGGATTTTTTTATTTGCGGAACGGGGAAACTTTTTTATTCTGCCGGTACAACGGCGTTAATGGCGCTGATAGCGTTGAGCGTGCGCGGATAGCCGATGTAGGGCAGCGCTACGGTAACGGCGTCAATTAAATCCTGACGGGTGTTGCCTACGCTAAGGTTGCCGTTAACATGTGCTTTGGCCTGCGGGTCGCAGCAGCCGAGCGTGATAATTGCGGTAAAGGTAATCAGCTCGCGCTGTTTTAAATCAAGCACTTTGCGGGTGTAGTAATCGCCAAAGCAGTTGCCGCTGAGCCAGTTGTTAATGTGCGCCTGGTCGCCTTTGCCGGAATTTGCAAAACCGCGCATACGGTCGCCAAAAATATCAACCTGCGTTTGTTCGCCTTTGGCAATGCGGTCGGCGTCGGTAGTTGTGCCCTGGTTTTCCAGCGGCAGTTTTACGCCTGCTTCTTCAAAAGCAATCTGCATTTCAATCAGCGCGGCCTTGCTGCGTGCAAAACCAACATAAGGCGTGCACTGGTAAAGGGTTTCGCGTATTTCTTCGGGCGTTGCCCCGGCATTTAACGCGCCTTTAACGTGAATACCGATATCTTCCGGAGTGTTGTTGGCAGTTAAAACCACCAGTGTCAGCAGCTCTTTTTGCGCCAAAGGCATTTTTACCTGATTGTTCACATCGCTGTAAATAAATTTCTGCATAATCTCGCCAAGTTCCGGCGAGCCTTTAATGCTGCACGGATTTTCCGTACCGTAAAGGGCTTTAACGGCAGCGGAGCTTTCTTCCATTCTGTCCTGTGCCATAGCGGCATTACCTCCTATAAGCATGCAAGCGCAAAGCGCAAGCAAAATTCTGGCTGTTTTTTTCATAATAATCCCTGCCTTTTTAGCCTGCCCTGGGCAGGATTTGTTTTTACGCCTTTATTATAAAAGTTGAAGACGGCTCTAAGTCAAGGGCTGTTGAAAAATGTTCATAAAAATTTCTTATAAATAGCATTAAAAATACAATTTGTTTTAAGTTTACTCTGTTATATATGATAGTAAATAACTAAAAACATGCTTTTATGCGGCAAGGCATGGCTTTGTAGCAAAAATAAGAAAAGTTTTTGAAAAATTTGCGTAACGGGTTGACTGAAAGTAAAGTTAAAACTTTACAATAAAAAATACGGTTCCTGAGAGAGGAGGGGCGGCTTATGCTGCTGAGGCAGATTAAATATTTTGTAACCGTAGTGGACACCGGCAGCTTTACAGAAGCGGCCGAAGAATGTTTTATATCGCAGTCGGCAATATCCCAGCAGATATTGTCGCTGGAAAAAGAACTGGGGGTACAGCTTTTGGTGCGCAGCACGCGCCGCTTTACGCTGACTGAACCTGGAAAATACCTGTACAGCCACGGCAAAAAACTGCTTGGCGAAACTGAAAAACTTAAAAACGGCACTATTGCCGCTGCTGCCGGGCAGGAAGGCAGCCTGAAAGTGTGTTACCTTAACAGCTTTGCCGATGACAGTTTGTATAAGGCGGTAAGCATGTTTAAACAGCAAAACGCAGGCGTGCACCTGAATGTAAGCGGCGGTACGCATGACGAAATTGCCGCGCTTCTGCGCGACGGCAAAACGGATATAGCCTTTAACCTGCAAAGGCATGTGGTATCGGAAGAATACGAAATGCTGCCGGTAGTATCGCTGCCGTGCTTTATTGAAGTATCTTCCGTTTACGGCGGCTTTGAAGGCGGCCGCGCCGAGCTGAAAGATTTGGAGCAGATTCCCTGCATTCTGGTAGCGGATGAAAAACAGCGTGAAACGGAAAAGGATTTTTATACGCAGGTGCTGGGGTTTGAAGGCAGTTTTGTTTTTGCGCGCAGCGTAGAAGAAGCGCGCATTATGGCAGCGGCAGGCAACGGCTTTTTGTTTGGCGGCAGTGCCGCACCCGATACTAAACTCAGTGAGGGCATCCGCATTTTGGCGCTATACCAGGGCGGCAAGCAGGCACAGATAAAATACTACCTCTTTTGGAAAAAGGCCAACGCCAATAATTACATTAAAGACTTTGCAAACGTAATTCTGGAAGCCTTCCGCCCGCAGAAAAACGCCGGCGATTGATAAGCACCGCTAATAACTGGCATTAATTATTGAAATTGCAGATTAAACTGGCCGTTTATATAATAAAGCTGTGAAGAAAGACTGGCCGGTCAGGCCGGTTGTTACTTTGCCCGGGAAAAGAAGGTTGGGAACATGAGATTTTTCTCCATCCCTTTTGGCAGTTTTAGCCGGAGTTTTTCACTGTTCCGTATTGCAAGTACGCCTTCTTTTTTAAGGCTTTGCCAATTCCTCAGGGGCAAAGCCTTGGCTTAGTTATATTGCGCAAAAGGCACAGGTTAAAGGCAGGCGGCAAAACAGGTAGAGGAAACCAGGAGACTCGCACCGTAAGTTTTGGCAAAAGCCGGTAATTTGTACCTCCGCGCTTTATAAAATATAAAGTGTTTTTCTAAAAGGAGGAAAACAAAATGAAAAAATCCTTAGTATTAGCAATGGCTATGGCTCTCGGCGTAACTGCATCCGCATATGCAGCTAACCCGTTCAGCGATGTACCGGCCGGCCACTGGGCTTATGATGCTGTTAACAAACTGGCAGCAGAAGGCGTTGTAGACGGTTATCCCGACGGCACCTACGGCGGAGATAAACTGATGACCCGCTATGAAATGGCTCAGATTGTAGCAAAAGCAATGGCAAAAGGCGCTAATGTTGATAAATTAGCTGCTGAATTTGCTGATGAACTCGACAGCCTCGGCGTCCGCGTTGCTAACCTCGAGAAAAAATCCGACAACGTAAAAATCACCGGTCAGATTCGTGCATCTTATCGTGATGTTGATGGTGACCGCAAAGGTCATGAAGGACGTCTGCGTACCCGTTTGTTCCTGAATGGTCAGATTAATGAAGACTGGACCTACACAGGACGTTTTGAAAACAGCCAGTATTATACTGATGCTGAAGGTGATGATAATATTGATCTTAACTGGGCATATGTAACCGGCCGTGTTGGTGGTGTTAAGATGGAAGCAGGTCGTCAGGACTTCGTTAAAGGTGATGTAATGGATCTGCGCGGCGATGGTGTAAAACTCAGCTATGGCGATAAGGTAAAAGTATTTGGCTGGGCGTTAAAAGCCGCTAGTGATAGCTCTGTTTCTGGTGATTTCTTGGATGATGAAGATACAGAAGATGTATATGAAGGTTTGCTTGAAGATGGCGACCGCATTTATGTAGCAGGCGTTGAAAGCCAGATCGGCGTAGTTGGTGCTGATGTTCGTTACTACAACGCTGATAACTGGAGAGATCAGGATATCTGGGAACTTGCTCTTGACGGTGAAATCGCGAAAGATCTTGTTTTAAGAGGCAGCTATTTCTATGGCGACAGCGATACTGTTGATGGCGATGACAGTGGTTATTTGGTAGGTCTTGCTTACCGTGGTGCCAAAGCATCTCAGCCGGGCAGCTGGGGCGTATACGCTAACTACAGCGACCGTCCGCTTGCAACCTTCTTAATGCCTACTTTCTTTAGTGGTGGATATGGTGTGCTTCCGTATAGTGATCCTCGTGTAGGTGATGGCTACGAAGGTTATGATGTAGGCGCTAATGTAACTCTTGCCAAGAACATTGTAGCAGGTGTTAAATATTCTGATTTCGAATCTCGTGAAGGTAATGCAGATAATCAGACCTTGTGGTCCGAAGTAATCTTCACTTTCTAATTTAAAACTTCAGTTCTTCTGACACATAACTCTTTGAGGACGGCTTTTCGCCGTCCTCTTTTTTATTAATATAAAGTGCGAAATAGCTGCCTAAAATATTAGCGTACCCTCTTTTTTGCTGCTTTGGGCAGGTGGTAAAGTCTGCCTTATAAATTTGAAAAATATTAAAAACTTATTGCCTTAAGGCTTGACTTGGAAACGGCTCCAGCAGGTATAATTTAGGCAAATCAAATTTATTGTATGCCGTTATGGCTTAAAGGGGGGCATTGATATGGACAGGCTTTCACGCAAAGACTTTTTAAAACTGGCAGGCTTTACGGTTTTGGGGCTGGCAGGCTGCAAGTTTGGCGACGCGGCCACGCAGACAGCGTCAACTGCCGGGCAGCCGGTTAATGCTGCGGCAGGCAGTGCGGCGGATGGCATAAGCCGCGCCAAAGTGTATTTTACGGATAAAATAAATGAAGACAGCATGGTAAAGCTGTATAAATTAATCAACAGCGATATTTATGGCAAAGTAGCGCTTAAAATACACACCGGCGAGCAGGGCGGCAAAAACTTCCTGTCGCGCAGTTTTGTTAAAGCCGTGCAGGAACAGATTCCCGGCAGCGTGATTGTTGAAACCAACACTGCCTATGGCGGCGGGCGCAGCACTACGGAGCGCCACCGCGAAACCATTATGGCCAACGGCTGGGATTTTTGCCCGGTGGATATTATGGACGAGCACGGCGCGGTAATGCTGCCGGTGCGCGGGGGTAAGCACTTTACGGAAATGTCCGTAGGCAAAAGCCTTGTGGATTATGACAGCATGGTAGTGCTGACGCATTTTAAAGGGCATAGCATGGGCGGCTACGGCGGTTCGCTTAAAAACATTGCCATTGGCTGCGCCGACGGTGAGGTTGGCAAAATAATGCAGCACGGCAGGGGTTTTAGCGTGCGCAACGCCGCTTTTATGGAAAACATGGTTGAAGCGGGCAAAGCCGTAACGGACTTTTTCGGCAAACACATTGTTTATATTAACGTTATGCGCCGTATGTCCGTAGACTGCGACTGCGCCGGACGCAGTGCGGCGGAACCCACTATCGGCGATATCGGCATTCTCGCTTCAACGGATATTCTGGCGATTGACCAGGCCAGCGTTGACCTTGTTTACAACAAGCCGGGCGGCGATAACAAAGACCTGATTGAACGCATTGAAAGCCGCGAAGGGCTGCGCCAGTTAAGCTATATGCGCGAGCTGAAAATGGGCAACCCCAATTATGAACTGATAAATGTGTGAAACTTTTTAAAACAGCCCTTTTTGTACAGAATGGCACAGTTTTTGCCGTTGACTGCAAGTGCACTTTAACACCTATAATGAAACTGTAAGGTATGCTGATGCTTTTATTATATGGTTTGTTAAAGGGGGTCGTATCAATGGATAAACTGACAAGAAGGGACTTTTTAAAACTTGCCGGTACGGCGGCAATCAGTGCGGCGGCGTTCAGCCTGCCTGATTTTGGCAGGGCATGCGCGCAGGCGCCGGTTATTGGCAGCAGGCAGCTTAAAGCACCGCTGGCTGCCGGCAGCAGCGCCAAGGTGTACTTTACAAAACACATTGATGCCGAACATTTTGTAAAGCTGTACGAACTGGTTAACAGCGAAATTTACGGCAAGGTTGCCATTAAAATGCATACCGGCGAAATCGGCGGCAAAAACTTTCTGCCGCGCGAATTTGTTAAAGCCGTACAGCAGCGCATACCCGACAGCAACATTGTAGAAACCAACACTTTATATAAACGCGGCCGCCACACAACGGAGCTGCACCGCAAAACCATTGCCTATAACGGCTGGGATTTCTGTCCCGTCGATATTATGGACGAGTTTGGCAACGTTGCCCTGCCGGTACGCGGCGGCAAGCATTTTAAAGAAATGTACGTCGGCAAAAGCCTGCCCACTTACGACAGCATGATTGTGCTGACGCATTTTAAAGGGCACGCTTCGGGCGGCTTCGGCGGCTCGCTGAAAAACATCGCCATTGGCTGCGCCGATGCCAAAGTAGGCAAGGCCATGCAGCACGGCGGCGCCGATTTTTCCATCCGCGGCGCGCATTTTATGGAACACATGGTTGAAGCCGGCAAAGCCGTAACGGACTTTTTCGGCAAACGCATTGCTTATGTTAACGTTATGCGCCGTATGTCCGTGCGCTGCGACTGCGCCGGGCCTGATGCGGAAGAACCGACCATCGGCGATATCGGCATGGTGGCTTCCACCGATTTGCTGGCGATTGACCAGGCGTGCGTGGACATGGTTTATGACAAACCGGGCGGCGACAACAAAGACCTGATTGAGCGCATTGAAAGCCGCGAAGGCCTGCGCCAGTTAAGTTACATGAAAGAACTGAAAATGGGCAACCCCAATTATGAGCTTATCAGCATTGATTAAGGCGCTTTGTTTAGTATAAGTAAAACGAAGGTTAGCCCGAGATTAAATTTTAAATAAGGCTTGACTTAGAGTTAGCTGCAAGTGTTACTATATATGTAGCAAAGCATAAAACTTATAATAAAGCGGCTGCAAGGAGGAATTATTATGTTTGGTTTAGGCTTACCCGAACTTTTGCTTATTTTGGTTATAGGGCTTATCTTTTTCGGTCCCGGCAAACTGCCGGAAATCGGTTCTGCCCTTGGCAAAAGCATGAAGGAATTTAAGCAGGCTGTAAACAGCACGGAAACAGAAATTAAAAAAGCAGGTGAAATTGCCGAAACCGCGGAAACCAAAGACGCTGCGTCTGCCGGTGCGGAAACTGTACAGGCGGAAGCCAAAAAGTGACGGCGCAAGCTATGGATAATGGCCGTCCGTTAGATAACAATGATGAGGCAATGACCTTAACGGAACATCTGGGTGAACTGCGGCGCAGAATTCTGCACAGCCTGGCGGCGCTTGCCGCCGGTACGCTGGTAAGCAGCTTTTATATTGATGAAATTGTGGCAGTGCTGACGGCGCCTGCCACCAATTTGTATTATATGCGCCCGGCGGAAGCGTTTTTTATTTACATAAAAATAGCGCTTGCCTGCGGCGTGCTGCTTGCGGCCCCGGTTTTGTTCTATGAACTGTGGGCGTTTCTGGTGCCGGCCCTAACCGGCAGGGAGCGCTCCGCGCTGATGCTGTTTGTGCCTTCGTCGGTGCTTTTGTTCTGGGCGGGTATTGCTTTTGCATACTTTTTTGTATTTCCGCAGGGGCTTCACTTTTTTACAACCTTTGCAGGCGGCAATATTGCGCCGATGCTTTCGATAGAAAGTTATCTGGACTTTTTCCTGATGCTGGTTGTGCCTTTCGGCTTTATTTTTAACCTGCCCATGGTGCTTATTGTGCTGGCGCAGATGGGTGTGGTAACTTCTGCTTTGCTGAAGCGCGGGCGGCGCTATATGGTGGTTGCTTCGTTTATTTTAGCGGCAATTATTACGCCGACGCCTGATGTGGTAACGCAGACACTTCTGGCAGTGCCGATGATTTTATTATATGAAGGCAGCAGGGTGTTTATTAAACTTGTGCTGCGCAAATAATATAAAACAAAAATCTTCTTCCTTTTCTGGAAGAAGATTTTTTTATGCCCTTTTTCAGTTTTGCGGCAGGTTGTCCCTTAAATGGGCTATAAACTTTTCTACGGCCGGTGTGTGCGGCTGATGGCGCTTCCAGGCTATAACGCTGCTTGTGCGCATTTCCGGCTGCAGCGGGCGCCAGGCAATGTATTTTTCATCCCAAAAGGTAATGCTGCTGCCGATAATAAGCGCATAGCCAAGCCCTTCTTTAACCATAATGGCCTTGTTGGCAGGCAGGTTGCCGCTGCCGGTAATAATAATATCCTTAAAGCTGCTGCCGAACCAGCTGGCAATTTCGTTGCGCACGGTGCCGCGGCTTACCAGAAAAACGGGCTTGCCTGCCAAATCCTGCGGGCTGATGGCGCTTTTTGCAGTCAGCGGGTCGTTTGGCGGCATAAGCACTACCCAGCGCTCGCAGTCTTTAAGGCGTATAAATTCGTATTTTTCAATGCTTACGGGTTCAAGCATTACGCCGATATCGGTCAGTCCGTCTTCAATGCGCTCTTTAATCTGGTCGGCATTGCCTGTGTAAATTTCAAAGGTAACATTGGGGTAAATTTCGCGGAAGGATTTAATAAGCGGCGGCAAATACTGCACGGCGTAAAGTTCGCCTGCGCCGATGGAAATTTCTCCTTCTACCATTTCGTCGCAGGTGCTGATTTCCTTTTCGGTTTTTTGCACCAGCCCCACTATTTCTTCCGCGCGGCGGCGCAAAATAAGCCCGGCCTGCGTAAGCGTTATTTTGCGCGACAGGCGGTTAAAAAGCTGCGCGCCTACTTCTTCTTCCAGCTGCATAAGCTGGCGGCTGAGCGTGGGCTGGGTTATGTGCAGCAGTTCTGCCGCCCGGGTAAAGTTTTCTTCGCGGGCTACTGTTAAAAAATACTTTAATGTCCGTAGTTCCATGGCGTAACATCCCCTTACATATTTACAGGCTGTATCTGTATTTTTATTTTATAATACATTAACGCGTGCGCGCAATAGCTTTGCCATGCCCGCTTTGCATATCGTGTTATAAAAGGTAAGTATTGGATTTATGCGGCTGCCGGTAATAAAATGAAATCAGAAAGCCGGGTGCCGCTGCCGTAGGCGCGCGTAAAAAACGGCAGGTGCCAAACGGTTTTTGTATTGCAATACAGTAAAAAATTACTGGAGGGAATTTTATGGCTGAAAATACAGATAATAAAGAAAAACAGCCGCAGCTGATGAGCAGGAGGTCATTTTTGCAGAAATCGGCACTGATGGGAGCAGCCTTTCTGGCGGCGTCTTCCGTAATTCCGCAGGAAACGGAAGCGAAAGGACGCAGCAGAGCCAATAAAAGCGGGCATATGAACATCAGCGGCAGGCGCACGCTGGGCAGCGGCAGCGCCGCACTGACGGTATCGGCACTGGGCTTTGGCTGCATGGGCATGAACTACAACCGCAGCGTATCGCCAAGCCGCAAGGAGTGCATTAAAGTAATTCGCGAGGCGGTTGAACGCGGCGTAACATTATTTGACACCGCCATTATTTACGGGCCGCTTATTAACGAAGAACTCGTCGGTGAAGCGCTTGCGCCTTACAAGGGGCAGGTTGCCGTAACTACAAAATTCGGGCACGAAGTTATTAACGGCAAAGCTACCGGCAGGCAGAACAGCAGGCCGGAAATCATCCGCCGTTACTGCGAGGAATCGCTGCGCCGCCTGCGTGTGGATTGTTTGGAAATGTTTTATCAGCACAGGCTTGACCGCAATGTGCCGATTGAAGAAGTTGCAGGTACTATCGGCGATTTAATTAAGGAAGGCAAGGTTAAACGCTGGGGCGTGTGCGAAGTAAGTGCGGATACCATCCGCCGTGCGCATGTCGTAACGCCGCTGACTGCCGTGCAGAGCGAGTATCACCTGATGTTCCGCGATGTGGAAAGCAATGGCGTGCTTGATGTCTGCCGTGAGCTTGGCATTGGTTTTGTGCCTTACAGCCCGATGAACCGCGGCTTTTTGGGCGGCGCTATTAACGAATATACACGTTTTGACCCCAACAACGACAACAGGCAGACCCTGCCGCGTTTTTCGCCGGAGAATATCCGCCTTAATACGCGCATTGTTAATGAATTACAGGAATTTGGGCGTAAGCGCGGTATGACTTCGGCACAGGTGGCGCTGGCATGGCTGCTTGCCAAAGCTCCTTTTATTGTACCGATTCCCGGCACTACCAAACTGGCGCATCTTGAAGAAAACCTGCGTGCTGCGGATATGCCGCTTTCGGCAGCCGATGTGCGCGAACTGGAAGCAGCCGTGGGCCGCTTCCCCGTTGTGGGCGACCGTTACCCGGCTGAACAGCAGCGTCAGGTTCAAAGCTGATAAAAAAGCGTCTGCCCTTGGCGGCAGGCGCTTTTTGTATAGAAAGGATTGTGATAACATGGCAGAAACGATGAAAGCGGGTGTGCTTGCAGGCCCGCAAAAAATAGTTGTGCAGGATGTGTCCGTGCCGGAATTAAAACCGGGCGAGCTTGAAATTGAGGTTAACGCCTGCGGCGTGTGCGGCAGCGATATTCATATGTGGAAAACAGGCAGGGGCTGGGCAGAGCAGGACGGCGAGTTCCATATGGGGCACGAGTTTTGCGGCGTGGTAACCAACCCCGGCAGCAGCAGCTTTAAAGTTGGCGACCGCGTTACCTTTTGGGCGAACCTGTACTGCGGCGAATGTGATATGTGCCGCGCCGGGCTGGAACACCTGTGCCGTTTTGTGGACGGCACCAATTACGTCGGCTTTGTGTGCAACGGCGGCTATGCGCAAAAATTTGTAGGCAGGGCAAGCAATGCCTATAAACTGCCGGATACCGTTTCGGATGTGGCGGCAGGCCTTATTGACCCGCTGATGGTAGCGTACCATGCCGTTAAACATTCCGGCCTGCGCCTTAACGATAAGGTGCTGGTGGTTGGCACAGGCATTATCGGGCACTTTATGTGCGATTTGGCGCGCAAGGCAGGCGCTTCGTTTGTGGCTATGAGCAAACGCCATGACATTAAAACCCGCAAGGCGCGCGAGCTTAACCTGTGCGATACCTTTTACGAAAGCAGCCCGGAAAGCGTAAAGCAGATGCTGGAGGACACCGAAGGCGGCTTCGACGTTGTGTTTGAAGCAGTCGGCGCTGCCGAAACGCTGAATATGTGCATTGAAGCGGTTAAGCCCGGCGGCGAAATCGTAATGGTTGGCAACTCCATTGACCCGCAAATCAGCGTGGACGTTAACCGCCTGGTACTGAAAGAGGTTAAGCTGCACGGCAGCGTATCGTGCACGCGCACGGAATTTACCGAAACCATTAACCTGATTGCCAGCGGCATGGTTGACGCCGAAAGCTTTGTTACCGATATAGTGCCGCTTGATGATTTGCAGCATACCTTTGAGCGCCTTACAGACCATAACGACCCGATTTTAAAAGCCGTTGTTAAACCGTAAAAATTTAAACAGCCAATGGCATAAAAAAACCTGCACCGTTAAAAGTGCAGGTTTAACTTTTTATGGGGTTTTACAGGTTCAGGCCTGCCAGCCATTTTTCGGTAGCTGCGGTATCGTCCGGGTAAGCGCGGATGCCTTCAATAACATTTGCGCCTTTAAACCATTTGTTAATGTCCGGCGTGCTGTCGCTGATGGGGCTGCCGCCGCTGGTGCAGAAGGTGATAACGGTTTTGCCGCTGAAGTCATAGCTGTCGGCAAAGGTTGCTACTGCCATTGGTGCGGTGTACCACCAGATGGGGTAACCTACAAAAACAACATCGTACTGGGCCATGTTTTCCACTTTGTTTTTCAGTGCAGGGCGGGCGTTATCGGCTTTTTCCTGTTTTGCAAGTTCCGTTGTTTCGCGGTAAACGGAAGGATACGGGGCTGCGGTTTCGATTTTGAAAATATCGGCGCCGGTTTTGCTCTGGATAAGCTGCGCTACTTTTTCGGTGTTGCCGGTATGGCTGAAGTAAGCTACGAGGATTTTTTTGCCGCCGTCAGCTGCCGGTGCAGCCGTTTGTGTTTTGGCAGCGGGTGCAGGTGCGGATTGTTCTGCTGCTCCGCCGCAGGCGGTTATGCCCAAAGCAAGTACGGCCATCATCAAAGCACAAAGAAATTTTTTCATATTCATCTCTCCTTTAAATTTTTTATTTAAGGCTGAACGGATTGCGGTTTTCCGTCAGCGGTTAAACTTTTACGGCGGCGCTTGAAATACACGCTGCTGCAGAGCCAGGATGCCAGCGCGAAGCCGCCAAGGCAGGTACCGCCGCAGCTGCCGCAGATACCCGTGCAGCCTCCGGCAGCGCCGCTTGCAGCGGTTCCAAGCGGTATACCGGCACCAACGGCTAAATTTAAAAGCTTATCTTTTGGCGTTGTTAAAGCATTCTTTTTCATAATCTGCCGCCTCCTGTTGTAATGGCTTTTACGGGGCAGTTATGCTGGCATACGCCGCATTTTATGCACAGGCTTACGTCATTTTTAATGCTGCCGTTTTTAAGGCTCATGGCGCGCATGGGGCAGTTTTTAACGCAACTGCGGCATTTTACGCATTTTTCGCGGTTAACCTGTATTTTGGAGGCTATGCCAAGTTTGCTGCCGATGATGAACAACAGGCTCTGCATTGCTCCCTGCGGGCACATAAAGCGGCAGTAGCCACGCCCGCCTTTGGTAAACAGCCCAAACAGCACCAGGTATAAAAAGCCTGTTGCGGCAAGCGGCACGGTAAACGAAATGGCCGCGCCGAAAAGGATGCTTACAAGGCTGTCGAACAGATAAAAGTTGCAGTAGGCGCAGGGGTAAAAGCCGTACCACAGCGGCAGCAGCATATAGCCAAGCAGCATGCCGAAGCGGATATAAGGCACCGGCACGTATTTTTCCCATTCAATCTGCCAGCGTTCCGGCAGCAGATGGCTGAGGCTTTCGGCAAAATAACCGGCCACGCACAGCCTGCCGCAGAAAAACGGGCCGAACAGCAGGCACAGCAGCCAGAAAAGCAAAGTTGATACCAGCATTAAATTGTTGAGCTCGAAAAATCCGCCGGTAAAAATTTCTGCCGTGGGTATGCGCGGGCAGAAAGCGTGCGGCAAAAATGCCGGCTGCACGTTTAAAACGTTTTCCAAAAAGCGGCGGTACAGTTCAAACGGGGCGTATAAAAGGGCAAAGCCAAGTAAATAGCCCGCTGCCCGCTGAGCCGTAAAAGAAAGGTGTGAAGGTTTGCTGTTGTTCTGCATAATTTTTCCCTGCCTTTAGTTTAACAGTTGAAGTACGCTTTAAGTCAATAGCAAAAGCACCGGCATGATGCTCCCGGTGCTTTTATTATAATGTAGGCAAAGGCAAAAATTCCAATGCTTATCTTTGAGATTGGTTCATGCTTAAAAAGCATTTTGCATGGCTGATGAATTTTTCGGCGGCGGGGCTGCCGGGAGCATAACGCTTCCAGGCAAGCAGCGTGCCGAAGCTGAGTTCAGGCTCCAGCGGGCGGAAGGTAACGCGCGTTCCGTCCAGTGCGGGGACGGGGTTTTCCAGCGTCAGCTGATAAGCAAGGCCGCTTGTTACCATTAAAATGGCGTTGGCGGCAAGGTCAGTGGTAAACACTATGTTTAAATTCCTTAGCTCGCGGCCAATCCAGTTGTTAAGTTCGTTGTTAATGGTGGCGCGGCGGCCGGTAATAAGCGGCAGGCCCGTTAAATCGCGGGCGGTAATGCTCTTTTTTGCGGCCAGCGCGCAGCCGGCTGGCATAATTACGCCCCAGCGTTCTTTTACCGGCAGGCGGAGAAAATCATATTTTTCAATGCTTACGGGCTCCAGCAGCAGGGCAATGTCAATCAGCCCCTGCTCAAGCTGTTCTTTCAGCCTGTCGGAATTGCCGGTATGCAGATTGAATTTTACTTTCGGGTAAAGGGCTTTAAAGTCTTTTATAATCTGCGCCAGCAGGTTAACGGAATTTAATTCGCCGCAGCCTATGGAAATAGTGCCTTCCACAAGCGCGTCCTGCTGCAGAAGTTCTTTTTCGGTTTTGTCTACCAGCGATAAAATTTCTTCCGCACGGCGGCGCAGCAGCATGCCTTCGGGCGTCAGCGTAATTTTGCGCTTGCCGCGGATAAACAGCGTTACGCCTGTTTCTTCTTCAAGCTGCACCAGCTGGCGGCTGAGCGTTGGCTGGGTAATGTGCAGCACTTCGGCGGCGCGGGTAATGTTTTCTTCGTGGGCAACGGTTAAAAAATAACGTAAAAGCCTTGTTTCCATGGCGTTCCCTCCTGTAAACACTGTATATTTATTATAAAATAGTGCAGCCTGCGCCTGCAAGCAAATTATGTTTATCAGGCATGGTAAATCATGAAATACAAGTATTGGACGCAGCTTTAAGGTGAGTTTTATAATTAAAGCAACAAAAAACTAATTCAGGCAGGCGGGTGATGATAATGAATAAAAAACCGGTTAATATAGATGAGCAGCGCACGGAGGCACTGGCTGCATCGTTAAGTAGCACCGGGCTTGATGACTTCAGCATCAGCCGTTTTTTAAAGCTGCTGGCAGAGGGCGGCTCGGCCGGGCCGATAAAAATTCTGCGCAGGCACCGCCTGGACCTTCTGGAAGAAATACACAGCAAACAAAAATCGCTGGATTTGATAGACTATATTATTTATAAAATCCGTCAGGGAACATTGTAAGGAGGGGCTGAAAATGACTATTAAAGAGATTGCCGCAAGAACCGGCGTATCGGCAGACACATTAAGATATTACGAGCGCATGGGCATTATACCCGCCGTACCGCGCACCAGCGGCGGCGTGCGCAATTATGACGAAAATTTTGTGGAGTGGGTTGCTTTTATTCAGACTTTAAAAGGCGCGGGCATGTCGCTGGAGGCCATTGCCGATTATATAAACCTTGCCAAGCTGGGCGAACAGACCTGCCAGCAGCGCAAAAAAATACTGGCGCAGGCGCGTGATGTGCTGCTGCAAAAAATTGAGGCTTTGCAGAACATGGCACGTTTGGCCGATTATCAGCTGATGAGCTATGACACGGTTTTGCGCCCGCGTACCGACAGCCTTGTAGGGGCTTTTACAAGCGCTTGAAATTTTGCTTGACATGGACTGAACTTAAAGTAGTAGGATATAACTGACAGCAAAATTATGGCTAAAGGAGCGAATGCAAAATGGAAAAAATGACAAGACGCGACTTTTTAAAAGCAGCCGGAACTGCCGCTGTCGGTGTTGCGGCGTATAATCTTGAGGGGGTAAGAAACGTGTTTGCAGCAGGCGAAGGAAGCGTAAAGGTTTCCGCAAACGGCGGCGCAGGCAGCCGTGCCAAAGTATATTTCAGCAAAAACATCAACGCTGATACTCTTATTAAACTTTATGATATGATTAACGAAGGCATTTACGGCAAGGTTGCAATTAAACTGCATACCGGCGAACCGCACGGCCCGAACATTCTGCCGCGCGAAATGGTAAAGGCTTTTCAGGCACATGTGCCTAACAGCAATATAGTTGAAACCAACGCTCTGTACGAAGGCGGGCGCGATACTACCGAAAAGCACCGCGCTACCATCGCCCTTAACGGCTGGGATTTCTGCCCGGTTGATATTATGGACGAAGAAGGCACCGTTATGCTGCCGGTGCGCGGCGGCAAGCACTTTAAAGAAATTTCCATGGGCGGTCATATCGTTAATTACGATTCCATGATTGTGCTGACCCATTTTAAAGGCCACGCCATGGGCGGCTACGGCGGCAGCATGAAGAACATTGCCATTGGCTGCGCCGACGGCAAAATAGGCAAAGCAATGGTACACGGCGTTTACGGCCAGCCGCTGCCGGAGGACTGGAACGCATGGCCTGCCAAAGAAATGCTGATGGAAAACATGGCGGAATCTGCCAAAGCAACCATTGATTATTTCGGCAAGCACATTGTATTTATTAACGTAATGCGCCGCATGTCCGTAGACTGCGACTGCGCGGGCGTTGCAGCAGCAGAGCCGACCATTCCGGATATCGGCATTCTGGCATCTACCGACCTTCTGGCGATTGACCAGGCCAGCATTGACCTTGTTTACGCCCAGCCGGAAAAAGACCGCCACGATTTGGTGGAACGCATTGAAAGCCGTCACGGGCTGCATCAGCTTGTTGCCATGCGCGAACTGAAAATGGGCAACCCGCAGTATGAACTTATCAGCATCGACTGATGATTGCAGCGGCTTATAACATCATAGTTTAAAGATAAAAATACCCCAAAGGCATAATGCTTTTGGGGTATTAATGTTTTGGGTGTAATTTTGTTAAACAGCGGTTTCTGCGGCAGGGGTAATGCTGCTTTTTACAGCTGCTGCGCGTGCCTGTTCCTTTTTGTATTTATTTACGTTAAGCGCGCGCACGGCGTTTAAAATAGCAATAACGGATACACCGACATCGGCGAAAACCGCTGCCCACATGGAAGCGTAACCCAGCGCGCCCAGTGCCAGCACGGCAATTTTAATGCCAATGGCAAAGATAATATTCTGGCGCACAATGCCCAGAGTTTTGCGGGCAATTTTGATGGCGGAAGCGATTTTGGAAGGTTCATCAGTCATCAGTACAATGTCTGCCGCTTCAATGGCAGCGTCGCTGCCTAAAGCGCCCATGGCGATGCCTACATCGGCGCGAGCCAGCACTGGCGCATCGTTAATGCCGTCGCCAACAAAGGCGAGCTTGCCGCGGCTGCTGCGTTTGTGCAGTGCTTCCAGCAGGCGTTCAACGTGTTCAACCTTATCCGCTGGCAAAAGCTGGGTAAAGGCCCGGTCCAGCCCCAGGCGCTTGGCAATTTTCTGCCCTACTGCGTCACTGTCGCCCGTCAGCATTACGGTTTCACGTACGCCGCAGGTTTTAAGCATTTTAATGGCGGCGGCAGCGTCGGCTTTTACTTCGCCTTCGATTAAAATATAACCGGCGAATTTACCGTCAACGGCGGTGTAAATAACCGTGCCTGCTTCTGTGCAGGGCGTGTAGTTAATTTTTTCGCACTGCATAAGTTTACCGTTGCCGCACAGTACGGTTTGCCCGCCTATAACGGCGCGCACGCCGTGGCCGGCAATTTCTTCTATATTTTTAACCATGCCATGCTTAATATCCTTGCCGTAAGCACGCTTAATGGAAAGGGAAATGGGATGGTTGGAATAATCCTCTGCATAAGCGGCAAGCTCCAGCAGCTCTGCTTTCGTCATGCCAACCGGCTTAATGGAAGTAACGGCAAAAGAGCCTTTTGTTAAGGTGCCGGTTTTATCAAAAACAACGGTTTCCGTATCGGCAAGCGCCTCTAAATAATTGCTGCCCTTAACCAGCACGCCGCATTTGGAAGCGCCGCCAATGCCGCCGAAGAAGCTGAGCGGAATGGATATAACCAGCGCACACGGGCAGCTGATAACGAGAAAGGTCAGCGCGCGGTAAATCCAGCCGGAGAACGGCTCGTTTAAAACATAGGGCGGAATGGTAGCCAGCAGCAGCGCCGCAAAAACAACAATTGGGGTGTAGAATTTGGCAAAGCGGGTAATGAAGTTTTCGCTGCGCGCTTTTTTCTCGCTGCTGTTTTCTACCAAATCCAAAATTTTAGCGACGGTCGATTCGCCAAACTCTTTGGTTGTTTTAATTTTTAAAATGCCGGTTTGGTTAATGCAGCCGCTGATAACCTCCATGCCTTCCTCAACCTCGCGCGGCAGTGATTCGCCGGTGAGGGCGGAGGTATCAAGCGCGCTGCGCCCGCTGATGATTTCGCCGTCGATAGGCACGCGCTCGCCCGGTTTAACGGTAATAATTTCGCCAACAGCAACTTCGTCGGGGTCTACCTGCACCAGTTTGCCGTTTCGTTCTACATTGGCGTAGTCCGGGCGGATATCCATCAGCGCGGTGATGGACTGGCGTGAGCGCGAAACGGCATAGCTCTGGAACCATTCGCCAATCTGGTAAAACAGCATAACGGCTACGCCTTCGGAATATTCGCCCAGCGCGAAAGCACCGGCGGTGGCAACGGTCATTAAAAAGTTTTCGTCAAACGCTTCGCCCTGACGGATATTGCAAAAGGCTTTCCAGATAATATCCCAGCCGATAATAATGTAGCTTATGCCGAACAAAGCGAATATAATATAGGCAGGAACTTCTGCAAACAGCGGCAGCAGCATACCGGCGGCAAACAAAACAGCGGCGGCGGTAATGCGCTGCAAAAGTTTTTTCTGTTTATTGGTCATATTAAAATCTCCTTACAAAAAGGCTGCAATAAAATGCACATTTTGTTTTATTGCAGCCTGAATAATATATTTAAATAAATGTTACAATGCCAGCGTTTCACCGTCTGCCGGGATATAAAAATCTTTGTCAAGCTTATTGGCGGTGATGAATGAGCGCAGGCCGTCACGGCTTAAGGTTGCATGCCCAACGGCATCCATATGGGTGGCAATTACTGCGGTATTGGGGGCATAGCTGTGCAGTGCGGCAATATCTTCCGTACCCATAATAATCGGGCCGCTGTGTATAAACTGTGCCGCCGCGGCGTTGACGATAATAATTTCCGGGGCAAATTTATCAACGGCATTTTTTACAAAATCGCACCAAATGGTATCGCCTGCAAGATAAACGGTTTTTTCGCCGGCGGCTTTAAACACAACGCCCATAGCATCCGGACGGAACCCGTATTTTTTATAATAAGGCATTGCCGCAGAAGGTTTGCCGTGGATGCATCCGGTTTTGTAAAGCGTTATGCCGTTAAAAACAGTGCCGGTTTCTTTTAAAATTTCCACATCCGTAAAGCCAAAATTACGCATAAAGTTTTCGTCATATTCGTCCTGAACAAAAATTTTTATGGCTTTTGGCAGGGCTTTGGCTGCAAATTCATCTATGTGGTCGATATGCGAATGTGTTACAATAACAGCATTAAGGTTTCTGGTTATTTCATCTTCAGGCATTGGCAGCTCAACAAGCGGCCAGCGTTTATCGGGTGTAAAGCATTCGGGGATTGGGTCGAAATAATCTTTGGGCGCAAACAGAGGGTCAATCAAAAACCTGCTGCCTGCGTAAGTAATAATTGCCGTTGCGTTTCTAATCTGCTGAAATTTCATAGTATAACTCCTTAAGCTTTAACAGTAACGTCGGGCTCGATTTTGTTGATGAGCTTAACGGCTTCGTCAAGCACCTGTGCGAATTTATCGTCCGGCGCTTCCAAAGTCATTTTTTGTGCCATAAAGCTGACGCTGACGCTGGTTACGCCGTCGATTTTTTTAACGGCGTCTTCAATTTTGGCGGCGCAGTTTGCACAATCAACTTCGATTTTGAATTTCTTCTGCATGATAATATCTCCTTTGGTTTTATGATCAATATTTTTTGAAAAGTAAGGGGTAACAAGAGTTGGGGGCGTTTTATTCCTCCACATGCTCCATGCCAAGCGCAATCATGCTGCGCACATGATCATCATCCAGGGAATAGAACACCGTTTTTCCGTCCCGCCGGAACTTGACCAGCTTGCTGGCTTTCAGCAGCCGCAGCTGGTGGCTGACGGCAGACTGGCTCAGCTGCACGGCGTCCGCGATATCCTGCACGCAAAGTTCGCTGTCATGTAAGGCGTACAAGATTTTGATGCGGGTGGAATCGCCGAACACGCGGAACAGG
>ERZ791575.437-NODE-437-length-19728-cov-2.506125_pt1 | contig 19728 bp, 17 predicted proteins | sample MGYA00509970_ERZ791575 | MGnify/ENA primary metagenome ERZ791575 (study PRJEB30046, sample SAMN00791935) | human gut metagenome | study: EMG produced TPA metagenomics assembly of the A metagenome-wide association study of gut microbiota in type 2... | reverse complement strand
GCGGGCCTCATCGTAGCTACGCTGATGGCAGGTGTCATCCTGGTACTGCTGGGTGTGTTCAAACTGGGAGCAGTCATCAAATTCATCCCCTATCCCATCATTGTGGGTTTTACAAGCGGTATTGCCGTTACCATCTTCACTACACAGGTGGCCGATGTATTCGGCCTTCAGTTTGGCGACGAGAAGGTGCCTGGCGACTTTGTAGGTAAATGGCTGGTCTATTTCAGACACTTTGATACAGTGAACTGGTGGAACACACTGGTGAGCATAGTAAGTATCGCTATCATCGCCCTGACACCCAGGTTCTCTAAAAAAATACCCGGCTCGCTCATCGCCATCGTAGTGGTAACGTTGGCTGTCTGGCTGATGAAGACCTACGGCGGTATTACCTGCATCGACACCATCGGCGACCGCTTCAGCATCCGTGCCGAGCTGCCCGATGCCGCTATCCCCGCATTGGATTGGGAAGCTATAAAGAACCTCTTCCCCGTAGCCGTGACCATCGCTGTGCTGGGTGCCATTGAATCGTTGCTTTCAGCTACCGTTGCCGATGGTATGATTGGCGACAAACATGACTCAAACACGGAGCTTATCGCACAGGGAGCGGCCAACATCATTACACCGCTCTTCGGCGGCATCCCTGCCACAGGAGCTATCGCACGTACCATGGCCAACATAAACAATGGCGGTAAGTCACCTGTGGCTGGCATCGTACATGCCATCGTACTGCTGCTCATCCTACTGTTGCTCATGCCGCTGGCCCAATACATCCCCATGGGCTGCCTGGCGGGCGTACTGGTTGTAGTATCCTATAACATGAGCGGCTGGCGTACATTCAAGGCACTGCTCCGCAATCCGAAGTCGGACGTCACGGTGCTGCTCATCACCTTCTTCCTGACCGTCATCTTCGATCTGACCGTAGCCATTGAAATGGGTCTGGTTATTGCTTGCGTGCTCTTCATGCGCCGTGTGATGGAGACAACGGAAATCTCGGTCATCAAAGACGAGATAGACCCCAGCAAGGAATCGGATATCGCCACGAGCGAGGAACATCTTATCATCCCGCAGGGTGTGGAGGTATACGAAATCAACGGTCCTTATTTCTTTGGCATCGCCACCAAGTTCGAGGAAATGATGGCGCAAATGGGCGACCGACCCAAAGTACGTGTCATCCGCATGCGTAAGGTGCCGTTCATCGACTCCACGGGTATTCACAATCTGGAGAACCTCTGCCGCATGTCGCAAAAAGAAAAGATAACTATCGTCCTCTCGGGCGTCAACGAGAAAGTACACAAGGTACTGGAGAAATCGGGCTTCTACGAACTGCTGGGCGAAGAAAACATCTGTCCCAACATCAATGTAGCGCTGGAGCGGGCCAAGAAGCTGTTGTAAACAGACAACCTCGCATATAAAGAATGTGCCAAAAACAGGAATTACTCGTTTTTGGCAAATTCTTTATATGTATATCACTACCAATTATTGCGCATCCGCAGGCTTCTCGATACCTTCACTTGTGGCGCGCTCTTCCATGCGCTTGATACGAGTATCAAGATCGGGATGGGTAGAAAACAGCTGATTCAGCTTATTAGTCTTCTGCACACCCGCTTCTTCCTGCATCGACTTCAATTTACGGAAAGACAAAGCCATCGACCAAGGATTCTTTCCTGCCTTCTTCAGAAACTCATAACCATAGTCATCAGCCTCGCGCTCCTGCTTCTGCGAATAAGTGGAGTTAACTAAAGCTTCACTCAAGTCGCCCAACTGAGAATCAGTCAACGTAGCGGCCTTTCCGCCTTGCGAAGAAATACCATCCTTCAAAGCCGAAGTGAGTAACGCAGTACGGAAGCCATCCTTAGAGTCACGATGAGCCACATGGCCAATCTCATGCCCAATAACACCCAACAGTTCTTCATCGGTCATAATATCCATCAACGAGGAGAAAACGCGTACACTACCGTCAGCACAAGCAAAAGCATTAACATCGGTCACATAATAAACTTTGAAGTTCAAGGGAATACCGTCGGCATCACCTAAGCCTTCAGTCAGTTTGCTCAAACGTTGGGTATAAGGACTATTGGAGTCACATACCTGATTGTGGGTATCCATCCAGTCGATATACTCCTTGACGTACTCTGTCATCTGTTCATCGGTCAGGGTAACGGCTTTTACAGCCTTGGCGGCACCGCTTACGGCCTTCTTTAAGTTGAACTGTGCCATGGCAGGCATTGTCAAAGTTAAACAACCCAACAGAAGCATGGCTCTCAAAAACGTTTTCTTTTTCATGTCAATTGATATTTATAAAGGATTAGGAATTTGTCATTCTAAGCGACGGCGTGACTTCAGTAACAACCAGAAACCAACCATACACAAAAGGCCAACAGCCAGCAACGTCACCCAGATACAACGTTCATTGCCAGGAAGACGGATATCATGCGGACGATCAGGATGGTAAAGCACCTCGAGACTGTCACCTTCCCTACGGAAAGGCCAGTAAGACTCCGTCGAAGCATACATCTGACCATACCGTTCGGTTTCATAACTTATCTGCATATGATGACGGATACGCATCTTTCGATGACGGTACTCTCGCTCTGAACGGAGGCTTTTGACTACGCCAGTCGTATGCACAAACGTTTTCGAGGCTTGTGTCAGTGACATAAATCCATACACACCTCCACCTATCAGAAGAATACCGACTCCAAAGAGTAAAAAACAGATAAATTTATCGCGCAAAGGTTTCATAGTTATCACAAAGGTAATGTAAAGTCAGCGAAATACAAAGTGAAAGAAGCGGTTTTCAATGTGCGCATCCAAAGTATATACTAAAATACCCACAACTGTCCCAAAGAAAGAATTTCTATATCGACCACTACTCCTCGAACTGATCCAGCAGTTCCTTGCACCTTTCCACATGCTTTTTATATTGCAACAGAGCTATCACAATAGCAACAATGATGGAAACAATGCCCGACACGGTAATAAGCTGTACGGTAGCAGGATCGTCCGCTTGAGCATACAGGCGCATAAAGATGTAGGTGAGCATGGCGGTCAAGGGAATTATGCCAACAAGGAGCGACCCTGTGTAGAATTTGCGATAGCCTGTAATCTTTTCTGTAACCGTCCGCACATCGTCGTCCAACAGATGGTTCATACCCAATTTGCGGCTGACCCAAAAGCTGACACCCAAATCGACCAAAGCCCACAATGACACCAATACGCCAAACAGCAGGGGCCAATCTATGTTGACACAAATCACAATAATCATGGGTATCGTCAAGACATCGCCCAACATTCGGTCTCTGATTTCCTTGCTGATGGCCATCGCAGGCCGTTTCCTGAGAGATTTGAAAAACTTTTCGTTCAGTGTTTCCTGCTTTTCCAACCCTTCCTTAAACACGTTATACTCCGATTTCAGTGTCTGAAGTTCTTTTTCGATATTGATTTCCATACGATTCGCTTTTTAGATGTTAGACATTTTTTTGAGTTGTTCCTTGATGCGAACCAACTTGAACGAGACATTCTTGACAGAAATACCTAGGATAGCGCCAATCTCGTCGTAGCTCAGGCCTTCGAGCCACAACAGAACGACACTTCTGTCGACCAGTCCCAATGCATTGATTCGCTTATAAAGCTGCTTTATCTGCAAATTCTTTTCCAGACTTCTCCCTTCCGAAGGAAAACTCGTGCCCAAGTCCAGCCGTTCGCGCTGCTTCTTCTGGCGGTTGCTGAAGTTGATACAGTAGTTCAGGCTGACGCGATAAATCCACGTTCGGATATCGCTCTTCCCCTCGAAGGCATCGAAGCCCTGCCACAAGCGGACGAGAATGTCCTGATAGAGATCGTTCACCTCGTCCGTATCGTTCGAAAACATGTAGCAGACGGTGTAGATAGTCCGCTCATGCTCTCGGATGATATTTATGAATTGTTGTTCTTTCGCATTCATTTCACATGCCGTTTTTACTTATTAGACCACAAAACGACCCGAAAACTATACGTTCATACCCATTATTTTGATTCATTCATGTCCATCCAATGAAGTTTCAAAGTAAGCGTCTCATAACAAACAAGTTATGGTGAACGATTCACATAGAAAAGGACTTTATCTTTTCAAAAGACGGGATTGCGAAACAAAATAAATAGCTTTCACCTGAAAAAGCAATGCTTTACGAAGGATAAAACGATGTTTTACGGAAGGTAAAACTATGCTTTACGAAAAGCCATAAATACCCTTCCGCCTCACAACCATGAACATGGTTCTCGTAAAGTGCCACTTTAGCTTGCTAAAGTCCCTCTTTACGACACTCATGTTGATATTTACTGACGACAAACAGGCATTAACCTAAGCTTAACGTAGCCTTAACCTGAAAGCTCCTTGCGTCGCCCTACCTTTGCGACATCGAAACAAGAAAAAAGGAATGTCTAACTATAAAAACTGAAACGAATATGATTACCAATCTCATCATGGCCATTTTTATTTCGGCCGCAGGCGTATCTACCAACTTGGTGTATAACGTAAAAATGGAAAACAATCGACTGGCGAACAAGGAAGTGTTCAGCGTGGAAAACGGAAAGTACCTGAAACGCCTCTTCAAGATGGACTTCACCTACAATGCACAAGGACAGGTGACAGACAAGAAGACCTACGTGTGGAGCGACGCCCGCCAAAACTACGTCCTCCAACAGACGGAAACCTTCAATCCGACCGACGACAGACAGGCTGAATAACCCCGCTTGAAGTTTGACTTTACATACACTTGTCCCCCGAAACGCATCATTTGTAGACAGCCGTTTCGGGGGACAAGTGTATGTAAACAAAGGACAATTTATCCGACTACGGTCACAATCACCCGACAATAGCGCGTCAATGCAGGCGTACCTGAGTCGTGAACCTCACAAATCAGATGGATAGTATCGCCCACACGAGCATCTTCGGGCACCCGAAATGAAAACTTGGGTGTGGAAACTCCTTCGACATGACCCGCATAACTTCCTGCCTCGGCATAATGCCACCAGCGGAAAGACAACGTATCGCCATCGGGGTCGATACTGCCTGAAGCATCCCATTCGATTACTTCGCCAACGCCTGCAGAGACGTCCAACGAAGCCTGAGCCAAGCTGACGACAGGCGGATGATTGGCCGACTCATACTCTTCTACACACCAATCCGCCCGTGCCGCAAAGTCATTCTGAATGGCGTCCAACCATCGCCAGAGGGGCTTGAAATAGTGGGTACGGACATTGATTTCCGCCGTATCAGTCGCATGCTCCAAACGTTTCGACCAGCTGTTGGCAATCCCCCACTGGCCCGAAGGATGTACATAATCCGATGAAGGCAGAGGATCCATCCACACATTTCCCCTGACCCTGACATAGCGTCCTCCCCAACCTCCATAGGCAGGCGACTCCCTGTTGCGCAAACCTGTAGGAATGGTATGCAGAAAAGCGGGCGTGTCGCCCTCGGCATTGAAGGCTCCCTGCTTGTTGGGATAGGCGTCGCACAGAGGTCCATGTCCCTCCAGTATCCGAGCCTTCATCCATGCCTTCTCAAAATAAGGTTTAACCTCGCTTGGCAGCACCTTCGGCCATATATATGCCATGCAGTCGAACTGGTCGGAAATAATGGTCGGTATGCCATACGGCTCCCATTGAGGGCGGATATATTGCTGATAAGTCTCGTCCTGCTCCCAGATGAGATACAGGCGGAGGCGTGAAGCCACTTCGGCCATACGCTCAGGATGGTCTTCCTGAATGATTTTCAAGGCAGCCGCTATCGTATTGCATCCACCCCAGGCCTGCAACCAGATGGGACGGCTGTCTGAGTTGTCCAAGAGGATATCTGCAATAAAGCGGGCCCCTTCCGTGCGGGTTGCATACTCGCCTATCGCACTGATGTTACCCACCTTCCAACGTGCCAGCAGCTCGTCGGGCGAAGGATAATCCTTACTGTGCTTCAACAGATTGGGATAAACCTGTGCATAATATCCGATGTACTCTGCTATCCACTCGACGGGATGAAAAGTATTCCATCCTTTACCACCCACCCAATGGAACTCCGAACTGCTGTTCACTATGGCTTCGACATCAAACTCATTGGACATCAGCAGAAAGCGTACAAACGAAGCGCGATCGTCCGCCTCACCATCGGTTGTGACAATGATGCGAGGCCTGTCTTCCATTCCCCTAACAGATGTACAACAACAAATGACCAGCAAGCAAACAATTCTAATAAATCTCAATCCAATCATACTATTCCAATAATAACGCCAACAAAGATACAGAATGTTTTCCTATTCTTACAGACAGAGTCAGTGTTTATGACCGTCGCCTGTTAACCTAACATTAACGTAACGTTAACCTAAATCCCCACTATCCTTCCCTATCTTTGCATCAACAAAAAACAAAAAGACAAATGACAACAATGAAAAAGACACTCGCACTCGTGATGCTCCTTTGCATCACTCTCGGAGCTCAAGCACAACTGTTATGGAAAATATCGGGCAACGGACTCGACCGCCCCTCGTACGTCATGGGTACCCACCATCTGGCTCCCCTCAGCATCAAGGACAGCATTGCAGGCATGAAGCAGGCGATGGACGAAACGCAGCAGGTCTATGGCGAACTCGTCATGGAGAATGCCATGAAGCCCGACATGCTGATGAAGATGCAACAGGCCATGATGCTGCCAGCCGACACTACGCTGAAGAGCCTCTTCACGCCAGCCGAATACGACAGCATTGCTTCGGTCGTAAAGACATATATCGGCATGGACCTTGCCCTGTTCGACAAGCTGAAGCCAGCCGCCCTTACCACCCAGCTGTCCGTAGCACTGGCTGCCAAATCGGTAAAGGGTTTCAATCCGCAAGAACAACTCGATACTTGGTTTCAGGCACAAGCCAAACAGGCTGGAAAGAAAGTGGGAGGGCTGGAAAGTATGGAGCAGCAAATCGACGTACTCTACCGCTCGCAAAGCCTGCAACGCCAGGCCCACCTGCTCTATTGTGCGGCTACCACCATCGATTACGCTACCTTACAGGCCCAACGCATGACAGAAGCATACATGAACCAGGACCTCAATACCCTACTTGAAATCATGGAAGAGAAACAAAACGACTCTTGCGACAGTACACCTCAGGAGGAAGACACCCTGATATTCGGCCGCAATGCCGACTGGGCCCGCCAGATGCCCGACATCATGAAGCAAGCCCCCACCCTGTTTGTAGTAGGTGCTGGCCATTTGCCCAGCCAGCGAGGTCTTCTGAAGCTACTCGAAGACCAAGGATACACGGTAGAGCCAATGAAGTGACGCTAATTTTCCTTCCTTTCGATAAGGCAGAATACACCTCAGCAAAAAAATCAAGCAAGCTTTGTTATTTCTGCTTTCGACTTTCACTACCTTTGGAGTCTGAACAAACGAATTCTTATGGCAAGAAGAAAAGCTAAAAAGAAAGACTCCAAAGGTCTTCTGTATTTTATTCTACTGGTTTGTGCCGCCTTCATCGGCTACGGCCCGCTAAGCAATGCCTGGAAATCAGGACTTATTCATCTCGACCGCCTGCCACAAAGCATAAAGTCCGCTGTACAGACAAGTGAACCTGAAACACAAACAAACCTCTCCACTACCCAAGGCCTCGAAATACCTGCCCCATTAAAAGGCATAAACGAAACCATTTTGAAACGGAAAGGGTATACAGTATCTTATAATCGTACATTAAACCTACCCAACTGGGTAGCGTGGGAGCTAAATCGCGACAAACTGATAGAACGCGAAAGCCGCACGGATAAATTTCTACCTGACCCCGACCTGCCTGAAAGCGAAGCCGTCACTACCGACGACTACAAAGGTTCGGGCTGGGATCGCGGTCACATGTGTCCTGCTGCCGACAACCGCTGGCACTGGCGCGCCATGCAGGAAAGCTTCTACATGACCAATATCTGTCCTCAGCACCACAACCTGAATCGCGGCGACTGGAAGGAACTGGAAGACCGCTGTCGCGTATGGGCTGAACAGGAAGGTCGTATCTACATCGTCTGCGGCCCCATCCTTTACAATCAAAAACATCGCACCATCGGAAAAGAGCACAAAGTGACCGTGCCCGAATCCTTCTTCAAAGTCATCCTATGTGCCGACAGCCGCCCTCCGCGTGCCATCGGCTTCATCTACAAAAATACTTCAGGCAACCATCCGCTAGACAGCTATATCAATTCCGTTGACCAAGTGGAGCGCATCACAGGAATCGACTTCTTCCCTGCCCTACCTGATGATGTGGAGAAACAAGTAGAAGCAAAATGTGACTGGAAACAGTGGAACTAAGACTGATGTTTACATACAATCGCCATAAATTCCTCTCCCGTAATGGTTTCCTTATCCAGCAGATAAGCAGCGGCTTCGTGCATAATGTCCAAATGATCGGCAATGAGCTTGCGAGCTTTCTGATGAGCATCACCAATCATTTTAAGCACTTCGCGATCAATGTCGGCCGCCGTTTCCGATGAACAAGTCAACGAAGAATCACCACCTAGATAGGCATTATTCACTGTTTCCAACCCCATCATATCATATTTTTCACTCATACCATAGCGAGTTACCATAGCACGTGCCAGACGGGTAGCTTGCTCAATGTCGTTCGAAGCACCTGTTGTAACACGCCCCAAGATTACTTCTTCGGCCGCACGTCCACCTGTTAACGTAGCGATGCGATTGAAAAGATCCTCTCGACTCATTAACACCTGCTCACCCTTGTCCACTTGCATGGTATAACCCAATGCACCCGAAGTACGAGGCACGATTGTAATCTTGTGGACAGGTGCCGAATGGCTCTGCAAAGCGGCTACCAAAGCATGACCTATCTCGTGGTAGGAAACAATTTTCTTCTCTTCGTCTGAAATCACTTTTCCTTTCTTTTGAGCACCTGCAATTACCGTCTCTACACTTTCTTCCAAATCAGAAGTAGTGACTTTGTTACGTCCCATACGAACAGCACGCAAGGCTGCCTCATTGACTATATTGGCCAATTCGGCACCCGACGAACCTGCCGTAGCACGAGCCACTACATCCATATCTATCTTGTCACATTTCACTTTCTTAAGATGTACATTGATAATAGCCTTGCGCCCTTCAAGATCGGGCAACTCCATCTGAATACGACGATCGAAACGACCTGGACGAAGTAATGCCTTGTCCAAACTTTCAGGACGATTAGTAGCAGCCAATATTACCACACCCTTGCGCCCATCAAAACCATCCATTTCGGTAAGCAACTGGTTCAAAGTCTGTTCACGTTCGTCGTTACCTCCTATACCTGTGTCGCGACGTTTGCCTATAGCATCTATTTCGTCGATGAAGATAATACAAGGTGCTTTTTCATTGGCTTGTCGAAAAAGATCGCGAACTTTAGCTGCTCCCATACCAACGAACATCTGTACAAATTCCGAACCTGAAATGGCAAAGAAAGGAACTTTAGCTTCACCTGCCACAGCACGTGCTATCAATGTCTTGCCTGTGCCCGGAGGGCCTACCAGCAAAGCACCTTTAGGCAAGGAAGCACCAATATCAGTATATTTTTTAGGATTATGCAAGAAATCTACAATTTCGTTTAATGCCTCCTTAGCTTCATCCTGCCCTGCCACGTCAGCAAAAGTGGTCTTCACATCCGAATCGGCATAAATCTTGGCACCACTTTTACCAAAGGACATGAAATTATCACCTCCACTACCCATGCGTGCTTGAATGGCTTTGCTAGTTTGTCGCCAAATAAGATAAAAGATAAGTCCTGGCAACACCCACATCAATACAAAATTAAGCAATGGAGAATTTTCCTGAGGTATTACCTGATTGAAAGAAATTTTGCCATCTTCATTAGGACTCTTTGCTTCCAACAATCTATCTACGAGCTGTGGATCGTTGATGGCTCCTGTCTGATAAGCAGAAGTTTTATTTCCTTCTTGCGTAGTAAAATAAATCTGCCCGCTCTCAATAACTACATCCTTTACCAACCCACTGTCTACTTTGGCTATGAATGTACCATAGTCAGTTGATTTTATCTGCCTGCCTGTCAATGTAGGTACAAGCAGGCCATTAAGAAAAAGGACAATTAAAATACCAACCAAAAGTCCCCAATATGGGTTCATTCGTTTGGGTTGTTGATTCTGACTTTCTTGCTTCATTATTATGTTGACTTCTGTTTTATCTGCAAATATCGCAAATAGTATAACAGAAAATATTATCCAAAAAAGACCAAGAATGTTCTAAAAGTCACCTGGTTTCTTTTTAATGTTTAAAGAAAGTAAGAAAGTATTTAAACAAGCTCATTTCTAATAGGATACACTTACTTCAATTCCTGCTTCCTTCACCAGTGCGGCAATACGGTCAAGCTCTTCGTGCGTAGCCTTCAGCAGATCGTGATCGGGTGTCTCGCGGTCGATGGTATAGATCATCACCTGGCGAGGAGCTATTTCCTTTACTTTCTCCAGCCAAGGAAGGACATATTTGTCTGACGTGTTGTCCATATCCTTGTCTTTATATCCACCTTTAAGAAACATTGTCTGAATGATACAACGGCCTTTGAACGCCTTCATACCTTCGATGATATCAGCCACGGCATATTTGCCTGTCGGACGGTCAAGGTCGCGAATATAGTCCTCGTCTACTGTATCGAGTTTCAAGATATTGTTGTCTATCTTGTTCAATGCATCAAAGACGGCAGGTTTGTGGATAAAGGTGGAATTGCTGAGCACACTAACTTTGGCATTTGGGAAATAGCGGTCGCGCAAAGCCAACGTATCATCAATGATTTCAGCAAAATGTGGATGAGCCGTCGGCTCTCCATTACCTGCAAAGGTCAGGACATCGGGAGCAGGACCGTTGGCCTTCATATCCTGTAGGCGGGCTTCGAGTGCCTGGCGCACTTCTTCACGTGTCGGACGAGGAAGTTTCGGACGAAAATCTTCGTTGAAACCACATTCACAATAAATGCAATTGAATGTACATAGTTTACCATCGGCAGGCATCAGATTGATGCCCAGCGAAACTCCCAAACGACGGGAATGAACAGGCCCAAAAATGGGCGAAGGATAGATGACAGTCATACCAATCTTCTATTTTAACCAATCACGAATAACAAAAACAAAGGTAAGCAAAATGAATGAATTCTTTGTTTTTCCTTCAAAAATAAACAATCTTGCTCCACTTTTCAACAAAATCCTCTTTACAATCCATAGAAGTTACCTACATTTGCAAACAACAATTAGCATAAACTACTGCATATGAAAACTTTTAAAACTCTTGTATCCGTATTCGCCTTGTCGGCTCTGTTTGCCACAAGCAGCTGTACGAAACAACAAAATCAAAAGGAAATGGATAATCACAGCAACGTATTCATGTATGAAAATGACATGGAATGGGAACCTGCAGGCGAAGGTGTGACCCGCCAGATTGTAGGTTACAACGAAGACATCATGATGGTCAAGGTAAAATTCGAAAAAGGAGGTGTCGGTACAGCCCATACCCATAAGCACACACAAGTGACTTATGTCGTAAGCGGCGTATTCGAATTTACCATCGGCGACGAAAAGAAAGTGGTAAAGGCAGGCGACGCGCTCTACATGGAGCCCAACGTAGAGCATGGTTGTGTATGCCTCGAAGCAGGTCTTCTCATCGACTGCTTCAACCCATACAGAGACGATTTCTTGAAGAAATAAACACACTTTTCATACGCTAAAATTTAAGTCGGACTTGTATTTGCAGGTCCGACTTTTTGTTTCCTCGTATCAAGTCATTGCCCGAACCTATCTCATCCCTATCCTGATAGATGGTTTGTCCGAATTTGGCTATCAACATCAGCCAGTTACGAAAATCATAACGTAAATGAGCGGAGAGACGAAAGCCGCGACCATAAAACGAAGGCGTATAGAAAGTATAAAGCAACCCTTTCTCGTAAGCATAGACGCGCGAGTCATAATCGTCGGTATGGAAATAGGTGCCTTGCAACGAAGCGGCCAAAGGAAAGAAAGGCAATCGTACACTACACGATTGCGTCGCCTGCCATCCCTGACTATATTGCAAAGGAGGCTGGCTGAAATGATTGTAATCAAGCGTAGTACGCAGGCTCCAAATGTCTTGCACGAAATTGAGTCGATAGCGCACTTTGTGATGGTAAGTGGGCAATATAGTTTCTCCTCCGCTACCTGTCACATCCCTTTCCTTCCGCTTGAAGCGATAGTTGGCATACATCGACCATCGCTTGTTGGGCGTGAACGTAGCTTGAAACAGGCCGTCCACTCCTTGCGAAGGCTTACTGATGCGATACTTCCACCAGGGAAACGAAAAAAGATCGATCGCACCAAAGAAACGCCATTGGGCAAAAAGCGATACTTCGCCGCCCAGAAACCAGCCGTTTTCGTTCTGCAAAGCACTGCTTTCTCCAAACGAATGGGCAAACATCCCCCAATAGTCGTAGGAATAGAAGCGATGGATGAGCATCACCTTGTAATCGTTTCCTACCTGATAGCGCAACTGATTGAGAAACGCATAACCTTGTTTTCCTTTGGCAGCCTCCCCCACCCAAGCAAACCTGCCCAAGCGAAGTTTATAATCCACACCCGCGTTATAGAAATGATTGCCTCGCAGATTGTAGCGGGCATACTTCCCCAAATTAGGTTCATAAGGACGGTCGAAGAAATAATATACACCCGTCATGCCCACTTTCAGATGAGCGTTTTCGTAAGAAACGTTTCCTCCTGCCACCTGCATCACAAAGGCATGCTTCTTGGCCGCCTCGCTTTCCGAGCGATGCAAGCCTGTCTTATAGATGGAAGTGATCGATCCATCTTCTACCACGCCATCCATCCGCCGATGCGAATAAAAAGCCGATGTCTGCCAACGAGATGCCAAACGGACGGTAGCCCCCACCCCTCTGAAATAATTGTATTCGTCCGATGAACTATGTTTACGAAAACCTTCTGTGCGGTTTTCAGTAGTTGCCAACGAGAAAGTCTTGCCAAATCCGAAACTATTGCCCAACACCAATCCTTGTCCGAAACTGGCTTTATAGTTACCTATAGCCAAGGTTTGCAAGCGTCCACAATCTTTCATCAACAGATAAAAGGAATAATAATCGTATCCCTGACGGTCGTGCAAGGCAAAAAAAGGTTCGCCTGCATCTTTCTCGCCCGTTACGCCCACTTGCAGACGGTCGCTATAACGGAAATTGTAACGTAACGAATGGTAGAGCGAAGGACCCAGATAGCTTGTCTCATATCCTTTGCGCGTATAGAAAGGCACATCGAAACGAGTCGTCGCCTCGTGCTTTCCATACTTCAAAATACGCCTTAACGAAGGAAACCTCTCTTCCTCACGCGAAGGAACCACACAGACGAAAGGAAGCAACCGTTCAATAGTCGCCTTGTCCATCTCCTCCACCAGCTGGAGTTCGTACAACGTCTGCATATCGCCATGCACATACACGTATGCCAACAGGTTTTCCACCTGAATGTCCGACAAGAAAGGAAACATCTCCAACTGTTGTCGTGTAGCCGTATTCAAGTTCAGTTTCTGAGTCAGTCGATGAGAAAGTTCCTCCAGTTCGTCTTCCCAATCCGTGCTTTCAGCTTCGGTAGCCAGCTGCTCCAAGTTTTCCTCCCAAAGCATCAGATTGGTATTCTGAGCCTGCACGGCAGAAGAAATCAATCCTATCAGCAACCACACCCCTATCTTTATGTTTTTCATAGGATCGATGTAATTTTTTGTTTATGTGCCAACGAAGTTACCTTAAATAAGTTAACAATGCAAGGAAAAAGAAAGGTATTCAAAAAAAATATCAAAGAATGCTGTACTTTTGCAACGTGAACGGAAAGCTTTTCATATTAACCATTATCCTGTTAATAACCGCTACTTTCAACGGTTACGCCCAACAGAAGAAACAACAACCTGGTAAGGTGTATCTCACTCCCATGACCATTTACGAAGGTGACACCATCCCTTACGTAAAGTTACCAACCGTCTATATATTCAAACCACTAAAGTTCAAAAACAAAAGAGCCCGTACACAATACTACAAACTGATACGCGATGTCAAGAAGGTATTACCCATTGCCAAAGAAGTCAATCAGATCGTCATCGAAACCTATGAATACTTGCAGACGCTTCCTCCCAAAGAAAGGTCCAAACACCTGAAGAGAGTCGAGAAAAGCTTGAAAGAACAATATATGCCTCGTATGAAGAAACTCACTTTCTCTCAAGGCAAGCTGTTAATAAAGTTAGTGGACAGACAAACACATTCTACAGGTTATGAACTGGTGAAAGCCTTCCTTGGTACTTTTCGTGCAGGCTTCTATCAGACGTTTGCCGCCCTCTTCGGTGCCAGTCTGAAGAAGGAATACGATGCTACAGGCGATGATGCTCTGACCGAACGTGTCATTCTGCTGGTAGAGAGCGGACAACTCTGATTCATGTTTATATCTTGTTGAAACAGCGGTTAACTATTCAAATAAGAAGAAAACAGTTCGCTATAAATCAAACGATTAATCCTGTTAATAACTTATGAACCATGCTGCCCCCTACAAGCGGCTTTTTTCCTCCGTTCCCTATACGTAGAAACAATCGTTTCCAGCATTTGGAAACAGTCGTTCCCATTATAAGAAACGACCGTTACCTTATAAAGGTAACAACTGTTTCCTCTATGGGGAACAAACTTCACTTAGTAAGATATCTCAGATGATCTTCCTATAAAGAGGCAGAAAATTACAATGTTTTGAGTTGTTTGAACAAGTCCCAAATAACGATACCTGCCGTTACCGACACGTTCAACGAGTGCTTGGTGCCATATTGGGGGATTTCAATACAACCATCACTATGATCGATTACTTCTTGTTGAACACCTTTCACCTCGTTTCCCAACACCACAGCATAACGTTTCCCTTGCTCTAACTGTATGTTTTCCAGCATGATACTGTTTTCAGCTTGTTCTACAGAAAACACAACATACCCCTCCTGACGCAAGTTATCAACAGCTTCAACCGCGTTATTAACATACTTCCAATCTACAGTGAATTCGGCTCCCAATGCCGTCTTATGCATTTCAGGATGAGGAGGAGTGGCCGTAATACCACACAAGTAGATACACTCCACACGAAAAGCATCGGACGTACGAAAGACTGAACCGATATTGTGCAAGCTACGCACATTGTCAAGTATCACAACCAGAGGCAGTTTGTCTGCCTTCTTGAACTCTTCAGCACTGATTCGGTTCAGTTCGGTGATCTTCAGTTTACGATGCTCCATACGATTCTGTTTTTATATCTTTGGCAAAGATACTACTTTCCGTTCATATAGCGGTTAACAACCGTTGAAAACATGTGGAAACTCAATGAAAAGAAAATGAAAACTTTTTCTTGCACGATTCAAAAGAAACTATATGCTCCATGAGTTATGAATATCCCAAAAAAGTTAGCATTTAATTTCCAAGCAATCTTAAACAGATTTTTCAGCATCATTCAGACAGATAATCCCCCGAAAGTTATTAACTTTGCAATATATGAACAAGAAGTTAATACAGAACAAAAGTATGCTTGTTTTCAAGGATTAACCTCTTTCCTGCCCGTTGATAAGCATGGGATAAACAGAAAGAAGAGACTAATAACTTCACAGGCAAGAAAAATCGTATTTATTTGTCCACCGTATTAACAGCCTATTATCACTACTATAAGGATTTAAAAAAAGAAAGAGAAATAAAATTATTATTATGGATAATCTTGTAGAAGCTATCAACCGATTAAAGAAAGAGAAGAATGCCTTGATTATGGGTCACTATTATCAGCGCAGTGAAATACAGGAAATCGCCGACTATATCGGCGACAGTTTGGCTCTGGCCCAACAAGCTGCCAAGACGAAGGCCGACATTATTGTAATGTGTGGTGTTCATTTCATGGGTGAGACGGCCAAGGTTCTCTGTCCTGAAAAGAAGGTTTTGGTACCTGACATGGCTGCCGGTTGTTCGCTGGCTGACAGCTGTCCGGCTGATAAGTTCGAACAATTTGTCAAGGAACATCCGGGCTATATCGTCATTTCGTATGTTAATACCACGGCGGCCGTCAAGGCATTGACTGATGTAGTGGTCACTTCTACTAATGCTCGTCAGATTGTAGAAAGCTTTCCAAAAGATGAGAAAATAATCTTTGGACCTGATAGAAATTTGGGTAGTTATATCAACTCTGTTACAGGTCGTAATATGTTGGTGTGGGATGGAGCCTGCCATGTACACGAACAGTTCTCAGTTGAAAAGATAGTTGAAATCAAGAAGCAGCATCCCCAGGCCGTCATCCTGGCCCATCCCGAATGTAAGGGAGCTGTGTTGAAGCTGGCCGATGTTGTAGGTTCGACCGCTGCCCTGCTGAAGTATGCCGTAGCTCATCCTGAAAAAGAATATATTGTAGCTACTGAAGCGGGTATCCTGCACGAGATGCGCAAAAAATGTCCGCAGACCACCTTTATCCCCGCTCCTCCGATGGACAGCACCTGCGGATGCAACGAGTGTAACTTTATGCGTCTGAATACACTGGAAAAACTCTACAACTGTTTGAAAGACGAAACTCCCGAGATTACCGTCGATCCTGCCATTGCCGAAAAGGCTGTCCGTCCCATCAAGCGCATGCTCGAGATATCGGCACAACTTGGATTATAACTTTTTGAATAATAGGTTGTAATATATAAAAAAGAGTGCTGACATTCTGTTATGTCGGCACTCTTTTTTGTATAGTCTGTGTAGTAACTTGCATCAAATGGACTTCAGGAACTTGCAGAGCTTCTGCGTAGCCTTGGCCCTGTGACTGATTTTGTTCTTTTCGGCATTACCCATTTCCGCAAAGGTTTGGGTATAGCCTTCGGGCACGAAGATGGGGTCATAACCGAAGCCGGAAGTCCCTTTCCGTGCCTTGACAATTTCTCCCTTGACGATGCCTTCGAACAGATGTTCCTTTCCGTCGATGATCAGGGCAAAGACGGTGCGGAACTGAGCCTTGCGGTTCTCCACGCCTTCCAATTCCTGAAGTAGCTTCTTCATGTTGGCTTCGGAGTTGTGGGCATCGCCTGCATAGCGGGCCGAATAGACGCCCGGAGCGCCGTTCAGTGCCTCCACCTCGAGACCAGTATCGTCGGCAAAACAGTCCATGTGATAGTTTTCGTAAATGTATCTTGCCTTTATCAAGGCGTTTCCTGCCAGGGTATCAGCCGTTTCAGGAATGTCTGCCTGGCAGTTGATGTCCTTCATGCTGAGAAGTTCTATCTTGTCACCTAAGATGTCTTTCACTTCTTCCAGCTTGTGGGCATTGTTGGTTGCAAAGACATATTTCTTCATATCTTGATAGAATTTATTTTCCTTTCAGTTTGTCGAAACCTTCACCATACACACCGATGACCGAGCTTTGCGAGATAAAGGCATTGGGGTCGATATCCTTGACCAGACGGAAGATCTCGACCGACTGGCGCTTGTAGGCCAGGACTACCAGTACCTTGACATGACCCTTGCTGTACCAGCCTGTACCGTCGAGCACCGTTACGCCGCGATGGGTTTCCTTGGTGATGCGGTCGGCTATCTTCTCGTATTCTTTGGAGAAGATGAGGAACTGGACCGACTGGCGGGCACTGTTCACAATGTAGTCGAGCACAAAGCCGATGACGAACAACGTTACAAAGCCGAATATCACGCGGCGCCAGTCGTGGAAGATGAAGTAGCACGAACTGATGATGACCACGTCGCAAGCCATAATCATGCGTCCCAGCGTCACGTCGCGATACTTGTTGATGATGGCGGCGATGATATCCGTTCCGCCCGTACTTCCGTTGCAGTTGAACACCACACCCAGGCCCAAACCGCACATCGATGCGCCGATCAGGCAGGCCATGAAGTCCTGTCCAGGTCCCAGAATCTGTGGCGGTATACCGTCAGGACCGTTCACAATCTTCTGGAACAACCACAGAAAGAATGTCAACATAAAGATGGCATAAGTCGTCTTGATGCTGAATTTGGGACCCAGTATCTTGATGGCAAAAGTCATCAGTACAGCATTGATGAGGAAGTAGGACCATTGGATGGGGAAGCCGGTGGCATAATAGATAATGGCTCCGATACCTGTGGTTCCACCTGTCGTTATCTGGTAGGGGATCAGAAAAGCTGCCCATGCCAGCGAATAGCTGATGAGTCCGAGGGTAATCATGACATAGTCTTTCAACTCCCTCATCAATGCTGCTTTACTTGGTTTACTGATATGCATAGTTTACTGATTTATTTCACTACCACGTTCACAATCTTCTTCGGCACGACGATGACTTTCACTACCGACTTGCCTTCCATCCACTTGGCCGAGCGTTCGTCGGCCAGTACTTCTGCCTGGATGGCATCCGAAGCGGCATCGGCGGGGAACTCCATGTTGAAGCGTGCCTTTCCGTTGAAGGAGATGGTGTAGTTTACGGTGTTTTCCACCAGATATTCCTCGTTGTAGGCCGGCCAGTGGGCGTCGCATACGGAACCTGTATTGCCCAGTGTTTCCCACAATTCCTCACATACGTGGGGAGCAAAAGGAGCCAGTACTATAATTAGTTGGTTCAACACTTCCTTCTTGTTGCACTTCAGGGAAGAAAGCTCATTGACGCAAATCATGAAGGCACTGATGCTGGTGTTGTACGAGAAGGTCTCGATGTCGCCCGTTACTTTCTTGATAAGCTTGTGGAGCGACTTCAGTTCGTCCTTCGTGGCAACTTCGTCGGTCACGAGATACTGGCCCGAGCGGTCGTAGAAGAGCGACCAGAATTTCTTGAGGAAGCGGTGTACACCGTCTATACCGTTCGTATCCCAGGGCTTGGACTGTTCTACAGGGCCGAGGAACATCTCATACATACGCAGCGTATCCGCACCGTATTTCTCTACAATCATGTCGGGATTAACCACGTTGAACATGGATTTGCTCATCTTTTCAACAGCCCAGCCGCAGATATATTTGCCGTCTTCCAGGATAAACTCTGCGGTAGCGTACTCAGGACGCCATGCCTTGAATGCTTCCGTGTCGAGAATGTCGTTGGACACGATATTGACATCCACGTGGAGCGGGGTAGTGTCGTACTGGTCTTTCAGGTTCAGCGATACGAATGTATTGGTATCCTTGATGCGATATACAAAGTTGCTTCTTCCCTGAATCATACCCTGGTTCACCAGTTTTTGGAACGGTTCTTCAACGGCGGATACGCCGAGGTCGTGCAGGAATTTGTTCCAGAAACGGGAGTAGATCAGGTGTCCGGTAGCATGTTCCGTACCACCTACGTAGAGGTCTACGTTGCGCCAGTATTCATCCACTTTCTTGTCGATGAGTGCCGTATGGTTGCGCGGGTCCATATAGCGCAGGTAGTATGCGCTCGAACCTGCAAATCCCGGCATGGTGTTCAGTTCCAGCGGGAAAACGGTTATATTGTCAATCCTTTCATTATCGACCACGCATTTGTTTGCCGTGTCCCAAGCCCATTTAGAGGCATGTCCCAACGGCGGTTCGCCCGTTTCGGTGGGCAGGAATTTAGCCACTTCAGGAAGTTCCAGCGGCAGGCAGCTTTCATCAATCATATAAGGCATTCCGTCCTTGTAGTAAACCGGGAACGGTTCGCCCCAATAGCGCTGGCGCGAGAAGATGGCGTCGCGCAGGCGGAAGTTTACTTTTACGCGTCCCAGATTATGTTCTTTCACATATTTC
>ERZ791575.427-NODE-427-length-19872-cov-3.679619_pt1 | contig 19872 bp, 19 predicted proteins | sample MGYA00509970_ERZ791575 | MGnify/ENA primary metagenome ERZ791575 (study PRJEB30046, sample SAMN00791935) | human gut metagenome | study: EMG produced TPA metagenomics assembly of the A metagenome-wide association study of gut microbiota in type 2... | reverse complement strand
AATTTCAGCCGCCGCAGTTTTGGCGCTCACTTAACAGCATAAATCATTCGCCTCATATTTTACATAACTCTTTTAAAATAAAAATTGACTGCTTTTATATTTTATACAACTATAATATAAATACGCAATGGGTAAACCTTTGAAAATTCAAGGCAAAACAACGGCGGCTTCATTTTAAGTATTTACAAAAATGCGTGAACCGCAGCGCAGCCGTGTTCACGCACGTAGGAGCCGTTGCATTTTGCTGAATTTGAAAAGATTTATTCATTGCGTATTCAGCTTTACATAAAAATAATACCGCCCTCACCGTTTAAGCAAGGGCGGTAAAACATTTTAATGCTTATTTAAAATAATTTACGCCGCTGATAAAGATTTTCTGGTCTTTATTGCCGCTGATGTTTTTAAACAGGCCCGGTACAAAACGTTCGGTATGGCCCATTTTACCCAAAATTCTGCCGTCGGGGCTGGTAATGCCTTCAATAGCATACAGCGAACCATTGGGGTTGTACGGCATTGCCATGGTGGGTTTGCCGTTTTCATCAACATACTGCGTTGCAACCTGCCCGTTGGCAAACAATGCTTTAATTGTTTCTTCCGGCGCATAGAAGCGGCCTTCGCCGTGAGATACGGCAACGGAGTGAATTTCGCCCGGTTCAACGGCGCTGAACCACGGAGATTTATTGGAAACAACGCGGGTGTTAACAATCTGCGAAACGTGGCGGCCGATATTATTGAAGGTAAGAGTCGGGCTGTCAGCAGACATTTCGCGGATTTCGCCATAAGGCACAAGGCCGAGTTTAACAAGTGCCTGGAAGCCGTTGCAGATGCCGAGCATCAAACCATCGCGGTCGTTAAGCAGACGTTCGATAGCTTCTTTAATGCGCGGATTGCGCAGCATGGTAGCAATAAACTTGCCGCTGCCGTCCGGTTCGTCACCGGCGCTGAAACCGCCCGGAAGCATTACAATCTGGGCATTGTCAATCATTTCAACCATTTTGGCAACGGATTCTTCTACTGCCTGCGGGGTAAGGTTGCGCACAATAAATGTTTCAGCCACAGCACCGGCGTCTTCAAAAGCACGGGCGCTGTCGTATTCACAGTTAATGCCCGGGAATACAGGAATGAATACGCGCGGTCTGGCAATGGTTACCGGTGCAGTTAAAGGCAGTTCTGCCTTATAAAGCGGCATGTCGATATCCTTATCGTCTTTTTCATCAGTTTTGGACGGGAAAATGCCTTCCAACGGAGTGCTGTAAGCCTTTTCTGCTTCGTCCATGGGAATAACATCGTCATTAATGGCGATAACCTGTTTTTCAGAAGTATGGCCAAGCAGCATGTAGTCGAGCCCTTCAAACAGGTCTTCGGGTTCTGTGCCTTCTGCAAGCTCAAGCACCATGCCTCCAGGCTGCAAAGTAAACAGTCCGTCAGTATCGTTATAGGGTTTAATAAATTCAAAACCAAGGCTGTTGCCAAGGCACATTGTTGTTACAAGCGCTGCAATTCCGCCTTCTTTAACGGCTGCCGCAGCAGTAATTTTACCCGCAAGAATAGCTTTATGCACTGCGGTAAGATTTGCTTTCAGCGCGCCAAAATCCGGTACTTCCGTAGTTTCGCGCGGGCAGGAAAGGAATACAACCTTGCTGCCGGCATTTTTAAATTCTGCCGATACGGCTTTGTCGCCGTCGATAACGTCAACTGCGAAGGAAACAAGCGTCGGCGGAACGGTTTTATCCATAAAGGTGCCGCTCATGCTGTCTTTACCGCCGATAGCAGGCAGTTCCAAAGCGTCCAGCGCGGTAAATGCGCCCAAAAGTGCTGCAAAGGGCTGGCCCCAAAGTTCGGTATTATGCAGTTTGGGGAAGTATTCCTGGCAGGTAAGGCGCAGTTTTGCCGGGTCTGCACCAAGTGCAACGGCACGGGTTACAGATTCCACAACCGCATACAGTGCGCCGTGGAACGGGCTCCAGCAGGCAACATCCGGGTTGTAGCCGCACGCCATAACGGATGCCGCCGTGGTTTTGCCGTGCAGCACGGGCAGTCTGCCAACCATGCCTTCGGACGGAGTAAGCTGGCGTTTGCCGCCAAACGGCATCAGCACGGTGCCGCGGCCGATAGTGCTGTCAAAGCGTTCGGAAAGCCCTTTCTGGCTGCAAACATTAAGGCGTCCGAGGTTAGCAAGCCATGCGTTTTTCAAACCGTCTGCCGCAGCAACTTCTGCCGGCAGTTTATCAAATACGCATTCACCTTCAACATTGCAAACTTTAACGTCTGCATGCTGGGCAACGCCATTGGTATTCAAAAAGTCGCGGGAAAGGTCAACAATTTTATCGCCGCGCCAGTACATTACAAGCCTTCTGTTATCGCTAACCTGCCCGATAACGGTTGCTTCAAGGTTTTCCTCATCGGCAAAGGCAATAAATTTCTTAATATTTTCGGGAGCAATAACAAGCGCCATGCGTTCCTGAGATTCAGAAATGGCAAGTTCCGTACCGTCAAGGCCTTCGTATTTTTTCGGCACTTTGTCAAGGTCAATTACAAGGCCGTCGGCAAGTTCGCCGTTGGCAACGGATACACCGCCTGCACCGTAGTCGTTGCAGCGTTTAATCATCGGCGTAACTTCCGGGTTGCGGAACAAACGCTGAATTTTGCGTTCTGTCGGCGGGTTGCCTTTTTGTACTTCCGCACCGCAGCTTGCCAGCGAATCAACGGTATGTTCCTTGGAAGAACCTGTTGCGCCGCCGCAGCCGTCACGGCCGGTTCTGCCGCCGAGCAGCACTAAAAGGTCGCCCGGTTCAGGCACTTCGCGTTTTACAAGATTACGCGGAACAGCGCCTACAACAGCGCCTACTTCCATGCGTTTTGCCACAAATTTATCGTGATAGTATTCCTGTACATGGCCGGTTGCCAGGCCAATCTGGTTGCCGTAAGAGCTGTAGCCAGCTGCCGCGCCGATAGTAATTTTGCGCTGCGGCAGTTTGCCGGGCAGAGTATCTTCCACAGGTACGCGCGGGTCGGCAGCGCCGGTTACGCGCATTGCCTGATATACATAGGCACGGCCGGAAAGCGGGTCGCGGATAGCACCGCCGAGGCAGGTTGCAGCACCGCCGAACGGTTCAATTTCCGTCGGGTGGTTATGGGTTTCGTTTTTAAACAGCAGCAGCCATTCTTCGGTTTTGCCGTCAACTTCAATAGGCACAACAATGGTGCAGGCGTTAATTTCTTCCGATTCGTCCAAATCGTCCAGCTTGCCTTCGGCACGCAGTTTTTTCATGCCGATAACGGCAATGTCCATCAGGGTAACAGGGCGTTTGGTATCGGCGCCGTACACTTCGTCGCGCGCTTCCATATATTTGTCAAGGGCAGCCTGTACCGGCTGGGTATAAAGCCCCGGCTCAATTTCAACATCTTCAATCTGCGTCATAAAAGTGGTATGGCGGCAGTGGTCAGACCAGTAAGTATCGAGCACTTTAATCTCGGTAATGGTCGGTTCACGGTGTTCTTCATTAAAATATTTCTGGCACCACAGCAAATCGTCAAGGCTCATGGCAAAGCCGTTGGCAGTGCGGTAAGCCTCCATTTCTTCTTTGGTAAAGGTTAAAAAGCCTTCCACGCTTTTAATTTTCTGCGGTTCCTCGCAGGCCTGCACCAAAGTCTGCGGTTTTTCCCAGGCAGCTTCGCGTGCTTCAATCGGGTTAATGCAGTAAGCCTTAATTTTAGCAAACTCATCATCACTGATTGTGCCGGACAAAATATAAACTTTGGCAGAAGATACCAGCGGGCGTTCTTTCTGCGTAATAAGCTGAATGCACTGAGCAGCAAAGTCTTCCCTCTGATTATACTGACCCGGCAAAAATTCTACCGCAAAAGCACGGCAGCCTGCAGGTACTTCCAGTTCTTCTTCAACGGTATCAACCGGCGGTTCGGAAAGCACCAGCGCTTTGGCTGCGACAAATTCCTCATCCGTTACGCCCATAACATCGTAGCGGTTAATAACGCGGATGCCGGTTAAGCCTTTCATACCGAGGTTGGTTTGCAAATCAGCCAAAAGGCCTCTTGCTTCAACGGCAAAAGCTTCTTTCTTTTCTACAAAAATGCGTCTGATTTCGTCCATTAAATCAGCCTCCCTGCTCAATTTTCAATAGTACTCGTTAATATAATTACGGCATTTGGTAAACAACGCCTGCAAAAAACCGCTTTTCTGCGGATTATGAACTTTAATTTTTCCGGCACGCACCAGTTCTTCAAAGCTGAAAGTGCCGAAATACAGCTGCGTAAAGGCTGCGCTGTCCATTGTAATTTCTTCGTTTTCAATGGTGCTGGCCTGAGTTAACGCGCCGTTTTGGGCAGTTATTTTTAAAAGCCCGTTATTCAGCGGCAAAAATTTGTCGGTAATTAAAAGCACCGCTTCGCCTCTCACATTCTGCGGCACCGGCAAAAGCTCCAGCGCTTTGCGGATATTAATGCAGCGCGCCATCATAAACGGCTTTAAACTGCCGCTGCAGGTGCTTCCGGCAAAATCAAGATACGCCATATTGCCTGGTTCTGCCAGCCACTCAAAATTAGCGGCATCACTTAAATGCCCGGCTGCATAACGCAGAAGCGCCGTTTGTGCCTCATGGCTGAGCGTAAGCAGCTCCTGCACTTTAAAAGTGCCTGCATCAAGCGAATACAGCATATAACCGGCAGGGGTGGCATCTTCAAAAGCTACGGCAAGCATTACTTTTTCGGCTTTATATCCGTTTAAAAGCTCCTGCCATTTTGTCCTGCTGCGTACTGCCATGCCGTTTAACTCCTGCCCGCAGGCTTCGTAAACAGCGGCAAGTTCATCCAAGCCCTCTGTAATATCTGCACAGCGGGTTATTTTTATATTATGCACCGGCGGCAGTTTTTTCAATTCTGCCAGCGGCATTTGGTAATAATGGCGGTAATAGCAGTAATCAAAGCCATAGGGCTTATAAATTGCCGGGTTAATGGGCATTAAAAGCGCAAAAGCCGCTCCCTGCGCGCGCAGAACGGTAAACGCCGTTTCCAGCAGCGGGCGCGTAAGATGCTGCCCGCGGTATTCCGGCGCAGTTGCCACGCCTACAATATACGGCAGGCGCAGTGTTTGCCCGCGCAGCGTAATTGCATACGGGTTCAAATGCAGCATGCACGCTAATTTATCGCCGTCAAACCCGCCTATAACGCTGTTTTGCTTTAAACAGTACTCGCTAAAATACCATTCGTAAAACGGGTCACCCTTTTTTTCAAAGCAGTAATCCCATAATTCTGCCGCCTGCGGCAAAAAAGCAGAGTTTAAAAGCCTGAAATCCATACAAACCTCTGTTATTTAAAAATAGTGGAATATTTTTTTATCATAAATTCCGGTTTATACGATTCTTTTGCCATACGCAGGCCTTCGTGCCCCATATCTTCCTCGCGGTTAAGATAGGTAACGTCGCCCCACGCGTTTTTGGCAAAATCACGGTTAATAACGGCATAAAGCCCGCGTATTTCCGGATTGGCCTTTTCTACATGCAAAACGGCAGTATCGTCATTAATTTTTTCGCCAAAGCTAAAAGCTTCAACCTTGCCGTCAATACGGATAACGCCGCCGCGCAGCTTTAAGGCTTCAAAATTATCAAGCGCTTCGTGGATAGCGCATTTTTCGCATACCAGCGAAGGGTCGTCAGACATGCGGCGCTCGCACCACATATCGCCAAAAGCAAGGCATTCTTCAATATTGCTTCTGTTCATTTCTTCGTAAACATAATCGGGATGCTCTTTTACAAAAGCATTGCAGTGGTTCTTTTTGCCGTGGTATTTGCGCCCGGCAAGCGTGGCCAGGTTCTGCTGCAAATACACATAGTCCCAGTTATCACGGTCATCGGTAATTTCCAAATCAGGAAACGCTTTTAACAGCCTTTCCCTGCCGTCATCATAAATGCCGTGTATTTCAAACGGTTTGCCGTTATGGTATTCTTTAATTTCTTTCATTAATAAAGGCAAATCTTCGTCTTTGCCGCCAAACGGCTGTAAAAAGAAGTCAACATCATTTCTTTTTACTTTCAGCACTAAAAAGCCGTGCGCTTCTGTCCAAAAAATATCATAGCAGGTCTGCCACATAAACAAATTGCCGAAAGCACATTCAGAGCCGCGGTAATAAGGGCGCGACATGTAGCTTTCAAACAATGCCTTATCGGCAACCGAAATCTCTTTAAGTTCTAAAATAAAATGACCCCCAATTTCTTCTTATTAAATTATTATACCATATTGAGTGAAACTTTCTCAAAGTTTCTGTCACATTATTTATAAAATTCGCTGAAATAAACAAAAAACCTGCCGCATTTTTACGGCAGGCTGTATTTGTTTATTATTTTCTGTGATGTGCGTTGTAGCAGTCACGGCAGTAAACCGGACGGTCTTCGGAAGGTTTGAACGGAACTTCGGTTTCTTTGCCGCATTCAGCGCAAACCGCCGGATACATCTGGCGTTCCGGACGCTCGCTTACAATGCCAAGACGCTGTTTGCGTGCCTGACGGCATGCAGGGCAGCGGCCCGGTTCGTTGGTAAAGCCTTTGGATTCATAAAATTCCTGTTCGGAAGCGGAAAAAACAAATTCTTTGCCACATTCCTTGCATACTAAAGTTTTGTCTTCTTTCATTGCTTATCAGCTCCTTACATTAATCATACCCCATGAGGACTTCATAGATTTGCCACGGCTTCGATAAAAATGCAAGCAGCATTAAAAAGAAGATATGAACCCTATATGAACCGGCTGAGATATACTATTTAAAGTATATCTTTTTAAAATACAAATGTCAATATATCATGGCTGTTTTTTACATTATTCTAATAAAATTTAACGCAAATAATACGTTTCATTGGTACATTCAAGCACAGTATTGTAGCCGCGCCATTTTGCCAGTGTAGTTGTACTGCAGTTGCCAACGCTGAAATTCCATATTTTGTTTAAATCCACGCCCAAAAACAGGCACAGCAACACGCGGATAATGCCGCCGTGCGAAACAACGGCAATATCTTTTTCGTCCATTTCCGCAAGGCAGCGTTTAAAAAACGGCTCTACGCGTGCGGCAACATCCGTAAAATTCTCGCCGCCCGGCACATGGCACAGCGCCGGATTTTTAAAAAATTCGTCAATCTTCCCAAGGCCGGCGTCATTAATCTGGTTATAGGTAAGCCCTTCCCACTTGCCAAAAGCAATTTCCTTAATATCTTCAACCGGCTGCACCTCAAGCCCGTGTACAGCCGCCAGCGGTGCCGCCGTTTGCCGTGCGCGCGTTAAACTGCTGCTGTATACGGCATCAAGGCGGATATTTTTAAAATGCTCTGCCAAAAGTTCAGCCTGTGCCAGTCCTTTTTCGTTCAGTTCAATATCGGTTTGCCCTTGAAAGCGGAAACTTTTGTTGGAATCGGTTTCCCCATGCCTGATTAAATATAGCCTGCCCATTATTTTGCCCCCTGTTTGCCTGCCTTAATTTCTTCTGCGTGCGAAAATTCTTTTACCTCAACGTGTACACCTGCTTCGGCAAAAGTTTCCATTTCCTTATAAGCCTTAATGCCTGCGTCCAAAAGGCTGAGCGCAAGTATTGCGCCTTCGCCGCGGCATATTTTAATATCAAGCCTCAGCGGCGCAGAAAGCCCCAATTTTTGCAGCAGTTCTTCCATGCCCGCTTCTGCGGATACATGCCCGGCAAAAACGTAATCTGCCGCAGCGGCATTATATTTTACTGCCGCAAGTGCTGCAAGGCAGGATGCTGCACCGTCAAGCATTACCGGCACTTTTAAAGCCGCAGCCTGCAAAACTGCACCTGCCATAGCGGCAATGGTTCTGCTGCCAAGCTGATTTAAAAAATCATAGCCGTCAGCTTCAAAGTTTTCTGCATTATATTCCGGCACGCTGCTGTCAACGCAGCCAAGTGCCAGCACCTGCTGGCCGCCGTTTGTGCCTATTGCTTCTTTTGCCAGAAGCGCACCTTCAAGCAGTGCTTCTTCAATGCTTTCAGACGTTACCAAAAAAGTCTGGCTTTTAACGCCGGAATTTTCCGCAAGCACGCAGGCAGGTTTCGTGCCCTGCATATATTCTGCCGCCGTGCCGGCATCGTCAGTCCAGAAAAGCACTGTTTTACAAGGAAAATTTACGTCATTTTTATCTGCGCTGCCGTAAATTGCCGCATAGCGAGTAGCCATTTCTTCAAGCTTTGCCAGTGAACCGACCGGTTTAATTAAATTATCAAAACGCTCCTGCGCTTTTGCTGCTATCGTTTTATCAACAGGCTGCACCGTGCCAGCCAAAACATCTATTTCCATTTTGCACCATCCTTAAAACAAACTAAATATGCTGTGGTAAGTATAAAAGCCAAGCACCAAAAAGCGTCCGCCAATTATCAGCGTAAGCAGGTACAGCACATTGCCGCACTCCGTCAGCGCGCCGTAGGTGTCGCCCGTCAGCCCGCCCAGCTGGCTTTGCAAAAATTTGGCAATGCCAAACACCAGCACAAAAGTAACTGCCATCACCAGCAGGTAATGCACGCCGCACAGTGCCGTTATGCCAATGCCAAGCGCCAGCGCGATAACCGTGTAGCTTTTTTTAGCGTACATGGTAAACATATGCCCGATGCCGGTTTTGCGCGCGTAGGGAAAGTTAACGATAAAAATTACCATAAAAGTGCGCGTTGCCACGCTCATGGCAATCAGCGCCGGCGTTAAGAGCTGTGGGTAAATGGCAAGGTACGCCGATACTTTCAGTAAAATAAGCACTATTACAGCCAGCACGGCGTTGGAGCCTACATGGCTGTCCTTCATAATTTCCAGCATGCGTTCGCGGCTGCGCGCCGAAAAAACGCCGTCGGAAGTATCCATAAAACCGTCGTACATCAGCCCGCCGGTTATAATAATTTCCGCTAAAATCAAAAGCGCGGCACGCATAAAATCAGGCGCGGCAATCATTACCAAAGCGTAATTAACCGCACCCAAAAACGCGCCGATAACCAGCCCCACCAGCGGAAAATACGGCACACTGCGCGAAAAATCTTCGTCACGCCAGTCCGTGCGGTGGCTGAAACGGATGCGCGTTAAAAATTCCAGGCAGGTAATAAAATCACGCATTATGCTCACCTGCGGTTAAGTTTTTGTATAAATCAAGCGCCGACTGCAAAATTACAATAGCCAGCGAAGCGCCCGTGCCTTCGCCGAGGCGCATGCCTGCATCGACAATAGGTTTTAAATTTAAAATTTCCAGCATTTTGGCGTGAGAAATTTCCGCCGATAAATGAGAGCAGAACATATAATCCGCGCAGGCAGGCTCAATTCCGTAAGCAAGCAGCGCCGCAGCCGTTGCGTTCACGCCGTCAACCATGGTCGGTACGCGTCGGCGTGCGCCTTCAATAATCATACCGGCAAGCCCGGCATGGTCATAACCGCCAACTTTACATAAAATATCCATGGCATTGCCCAGTTCAGGCTTGTTTACTGCTAAACCGTCCGCAACAATCTGGCGTTTAACCTTCATGCGTTCATCGTTAATGCCGGTGCCGCGCCCAACGGTCAGCTCCGGCGCAAGGCCTGTAAATGCCGATACGATAGCAGCGGTGGAAGTTGTGTTGCCGATGCCCATTTCTGCCGTTACCAGCATGTTGTAGCCTTTATCAATGCACTCGCCGGCAACCTTCATGCCGCGTTCCAATGCAGCTTCGGCCTGCTCGCGCGTCATGGCAGGGCCTTTGGTAAAATCTTCCGTGCCCCAGGCAACCTTTTCGTTGCGCACTTTGGGCAAGTGGCTCAAATCAAAAGTTGTGCCCATGTCAACAACAAACACATCCGCACCGGCGTGGCGCGCCATTACGTTGGCACCGGCAGTGCCGCGCATATAGCCGTTAATCATCTGCATGGTAACTTCCTGAGGATAAGCGCTGACGCCGTATTTGGCAATGCCGTGGTCGCCGCACATTAAAAGCATGGCGCTTTTTATTTTGCCTTCAAAATCAGGCGTGCCGCATATAGCGGCGTATTTTTCAACCATTTTTTCAACTTTGCCAAGCTGATACGGAACCTCATCCACAGCCTGCCAGTTTTTATACACAATTTCTGCCGCTTCCTTGTTCAGCGGCGGAACTATAATATCCTGCATTTTATTCCTCCTCAAATTTAAACGCCAGTTTCTTCATATCAACTGCCTGTCCTGCCACGCAGTAAAATACGCTGTCAGCAGCATCTGCCACCTGCTGGTTTACCCAGCCTGCAATGTCGCGGTATTCACGCGCCATTGCATTTTCCGGCACAATGCCCGCGCCAACTTCGTTTGTTACAAACACCGTAATTTTGCCGCCTGCTTCAGCAGCTTCAATCAGTTTGGCAATTTCTGCCTTAACAACCTGCGCTTTTTCTTCCGTTGTGCCCTGCGGCGCGTTTTTGCCGTACAATAAATTACTCATGTAAAGCGTAAGGCAGTCAAACAGCACTGCATCAGCCTCTCGCGCCGCTTCGCACAAAACCTCGTGCGCATTATAGGGGGCTTCAAAATTTATCCAGCGCGTCCGGGGGCGGCGCGCTTTATGCAAACGTACACGTTCAGCCATTTCTTCGTCCAGAATTTCGGCGGTAGCAATGTAAGCGCATTTTGCGCCGTAATGCAGCACATATTTTTCGGCAAATTCGCTTTTGCCGCTGCGTGCCCCGCCGGTTACCAAAACAATTTTAGCCGGCATACAAAAACTCCTTTCTATAAACAAAAAATCCCCTTTATAACAAAGAGGATATACTTCAAAAACGATATGCAAATACCCGCCTATCCCCCGTAGGCTGTGATACTCGTAACAGGCAGGTCTCCTGGCTCAGGTTCATCGCCGTGCTGCGCCTTCCCAAAGCATTGCTTCAGTGACATTTTGCAGACAGCTCGCCATTACAGTAGCGGGACTGCGCCGGATTTGCACCGGCTTCCCTATTAAGATTGCGGGGTTAACCGCCTCACCTGTTGATTTTTTCCGTTAAACTATATTCTATGCATTTCAAAAAAATCCTGCTTATGCAGATAAAAAATTAACGGCAGCCGTTAAGCCGCCGTTTAAACGCTTTATAAATTTATTTAAGGCTGTTTTTGTAATCCTCAAGGAACTGGGCAAGGCCTTTATCGGTAAGCGGATGCAGAAGCATCTCTTTTAAAACTTTGGTAGGAATGGTTGCTATATCCGCACCGGCGAGCATAACTTTTTCAACGTGCTCCATATTACGGATGCTGGCTGCAATAATCTGCGTATCGAGATTGTACTGACGGAAAACCTTAACCATGTTTTCTACCAGCGCCACGCCGTTTTCGCCAATATCGTCCAAACGGCCGATAAACGGGCTTACATAGGTTGCACCGGCACGCGCTGCCATAAGTGCCTGCGGCAGGCTGAACACCAGAGTTACATTAGTTTTAATGCCTTCTTTGGCAAGAATTTTAACGGCTTTTAAGCCTTCGGCAATGCACGGAATTTTTACAACAACCTTGTCGGAAATTTTCATCAGTTTGCGCGCTTCCGCAACCATGCCTTCGCAGTCGGTGCTGATAACTTCGGCGCTTACAGGCCCGTCAACAAGGCTGCAAATTTCAGGAATAACTTCGGCCTGAGTTCTGCCGCTTTTGGCAATTAAGCTGGGGTTGGTGGTAACGCCGTATACAACTCCCAGCGCTGCCATTTCTGCAATTTCCGCAACATTGGCGGTATCCATAAAAATCTTCACAATTCATACCTCTTTCATATTGTAATTTTTGTTAATAAATCTATTAATATGAATCGCCGGTTTAAACACCAATTAAGGAACTTAGATTTTGCTCATTATTCAATTGCAAAATCTGCATAAGTTCGCTGGCACATTTATGGGCTTCGCTTTCAGCCCGTCACTAAATGGCGACTCACTTAAAACAGTACCGTCTGGTCGCTTCCGGGAGGTAAAAAAACATCATGCCCCCTGCCCTTGCGGTTTTTATTATTTACCCAGGTACCGCATTTCGGGCACTGCATTTCTGCCGCAGGCAAAGCCCATGCAAGCTGCCTGCCGCATTTGGGGCAAATAAAAAGCACCTGCATATTTGCTCCGGGCTGATATTTTTTCATACTCCGTCAACTCCTTTGCGGCCTTACCTGTCTATTATACACTATCGCAGAATTTTTTGCAGATTTTGTTGCAAGTTTATGGACAAACAACGTAAAATTTTATATGCTATTATTAAATAAAGTTTAAAAGGTGGTTACACTATGTCACTGCAAAAAGAATTTGAAGCGCTTGGCTGTTGGAGCGCACCTACCGAAGAAGAACACATCAGCGTTTACGGGCTTGATTTTGATAACTGCTATATTATTTTTACCGACCTTGACGGCAAAACACCGGTAGACGCCAAAGAGCCCGTTGTAGCCGCCTGCTACGATGACCGCGACGCTTTTATGTGGGGCAAGGAGCTGAAAGATTTTGCTGCTTTAAAAGCACTGCGCGCTGCCCACACGGATGATGAAGCTTTTATTGCTGCCGTTGAAAATTATACGCTGCCGAAGGAATGAAAATTTAGAATTACACGGTATAATATAAGTAAAACATCAAATTAATAATCAAACTGACAATCAAAATATTTAGTTATCAGACAGCACATTATATCTGCCATCCGGTTATTTTTAATTTATCAATACAAATAAAAAGAACTGTCTGGCTGCCAACTCAAAAATTTTCCGCAATAATTTTAGTATCATAACAGTTCAAAGCACTTATTCACTGCGTTCAAAAAGTGTTTTGAACTGTTATTTTTTATTAAATATTGCAATTTTTGAAAGTTGACTGCCATGCAGCTCTTTATTATATTTACGCTTCAGTTAAAATTACGGTTCAATAAGTTTTTGGTACCGCAATGCTAATTTTTAAAATAAAATCATAACACCCACCCGGGAATGTAATATAAATTATCAGATGCCGGTAAGAGGTCATCAATTAAGCACACTATACCGCCTGCGCCAATGTTTATTTTAGCGTCGCTGCTCACAGGCTCCAGTATCGCAAAGGTTTTAATGGCTTTATTGGGGTAGGCACTCTTTTTGATTGCCACCGGGTATGCAGTGCCGTTCTGCCAGATAATGAGTTCTATCTCTTTGCCGTTAAAATTGCGCAGGTAGTACAGCGGCGGCACTATGCCTTTATTGGCATAGCTTTTGTAGATTTCCGTTACAACCCACGTTTCAAAAAATTCACTGCTTGCCGCCCCTGCTTCCAAAGCATCGGCATTAAGCCAGCGCGTTAAGTATGCCGCAAGACCGGTATCAAAAAAGTACAGCTTCGGCGCTTTTACTATGTATTTTGCTCCCGGCGGCATAAAGGGCTGAAGTAAATAAATTATTCCTGCCGCTTCTAATGTCTTTATCCATTGCTTTGCCGTCGGTGCGGATATTTCCGCTGCTTTGGCAAGTTCTGCGTAGTTTATCATTTTGCCTGTCTGTCCCGCAGCGGCACATAAAAAGCGGAAGAAGAGCATTTCATCATTTATTTGCAGCAGTTTCATTACATCGCGCTGTAAAAAGGTTTGTACGTAGCTTGCGTAATAGCTTTGCCATTCCTGCTCGGCGCCGTTGTACATAGCTGGCATACTGCCCTGCCAGATAAGCTTGTATATTTCTTTCAGGCTTTGCTTTTTTGCGTTGTTCATGCGGTTAAACAGTTCGCCTACTTCCGGCAGGAAGGGATCTGTATTATCCATACCGTTAATTTCATTAGCGCTTAACCCCTGCAAGTCGATAATGCCGACTCTGCCGGCAAGGCTTTCCGTTACGCCCTGCATTAATGGCAGACGCTGCGAGCCAGTAAGCCAAATATCGCCGTTATTCGCGCCGTTATCGGCATACATTTTAATGTAGCTTAACAGCTGCGGCGCATATTGAATTTCGTCAATTAATAACGGCGGCGTATAACGCTGCAAAAACAGAGCCGGGTCGCTTAACGCCAAACTGCGCACGGCAAGGTCATCAAGCGTAACGTAAGTACGGTTACTGTTTTGTGCTAAATGCTTTAACAACGTCGTCTTGCCAACCTGCCGCGCACCGGTAAGCAGCAGCACCTTAAACTGGCTTGATATTCTATTAATTGTTTGTTCAATATTGCGTGTGATATACATAAGAACCTTTAAAAATTAAATTTGAGTTTAATTTATTGTTATGTTAAAATAATCTTAAATTAAAGTATTTACTTTTACTATTGGAGCAATACAAACTTTATGAATATTGAAATTATTAAAAATCTTTGCCTACAAAATAAACTACAATGGACCAATCACATATTAGTCCGCCTGCTGCAAAGAAATATAAAAATCAGCGATGTTAAAGAAGCAATTTTATCCGGTAAAATAATCGAGGAATATCCTGACGATTACCCTCACCCAAGTTGTTTAGTTTTAGGTATCACTTTAAATAAACAAAAACTGCACGTTGTTTGCGGCGTAGATAAAGATTTATTATGGCTGATAACGGCCTATAAACCTTCTGCAACAGAATGGGACAGCACATTTACCATTAGAAGGAGGACACAAAAATGACTGAATGCTTTATGTGCAAAGGAAATTTAGAAAATAAATTAACTACTTTTATGGTGGATTTAGGTTCGTGCATTGTTATCGTTAAAAACGTACCTTCGCAAGTATGCATCCAATGCGGCGAAGTTTCCTACTCCGCCGAGGTTGCCGAACGTTTGGAACAAATCGTTAACAGCTTAAAAAACTCGGCTACAGAAATTGCCGTTATTTCTTACAAACAAGCGGCGTAGGTAATAATTTTATTTAACCACATCATTCAATGAATGATGTGGTTATTTTTATTCCGCTTTTCTGCCATAAACATCGTCAAAACGCACTATATCATCTTCACCAAGGTATTTGCCGTTCTGCACCTCAATTATAGATAACGGCAATTTGCCAGGGTTCTCCAGCCTGTGCCGCACGCCTATCGGTATATAAGTGCTTTCGTTTTCCCTGAAAAATACTTCCTTATCGTCCAGCGTCAGCTTGCCAGTACCGCTTATTACCGTCCAGTGCTCGCTGCGGTGGTAATGCAGCTGAAGACTTAATTTTGCCCCGGGGTTTATCGTAATCCTTTTTACCTTATATCCTTCCCCTTCGGCAAGTATTGTGTAACTGCCCCAAGGGCGGTACATGGTGCGGTTTTCGTCAACTTCTTTGCGTTTTTCCTTTTTCAGTTTATTTACAAGCTGTTTTACATCTTGCGATTTACCTTTTTGCGCCACCAAAAGCACGTCCGGCGTATCAACTACCATCAGGTTCTGCAAATCAAGCCCGGCAATTAAACGCTCCTGCCCTAAAATCATGGTATTAGTACAGTTTTCGGCAATAATATCGCCGCTGTACATATTACCGGTACTGTCGCTAAAGGTTTCGGCAATGGCGTCCCAGCTGCCAATGTCGTTCCAGTAAATCCCGGCAAGCGGAACTAATGCCATCTGCGCAGATTTCTCTGCAACGGCGTAGTCGATAGAAATATCCGGCAATTTTTCAAAATCTGCCAGCATTGCTTGGTAACCACCGCTGTAAGCAGCATAAATTTCCGGCGTATGTTCTTTTAGCTCTGCTTCCATAGTTTGCAGGCTAAACATAAACATACCACTGTTCCAATAATAGCAGCCTGCTTTCACATACTCTGCCGCTGTTACTTCATTCGGTTTTTCCTTAAAAGCTTCCACGGCATAAGCGTTGCCGCTAATTTGTTCTGCAGTTTTTATATACCCATAGCCTGTTTCCGGCTTATCCGGCACAATGCCGAAGGTTACTATTTTGCCGTCCTTTGTCAAAGCTTCAGCACCGGCAACTGTTTTTCTAAATTCTGCAGCAGGTTTTATTAAATGGTCCGCTGGGGAGATAAATACCGGTTCATTCTCCGCAATGCCCTGCATTTTTATATATGCCATAGCAAGGCTGATGGCAGGCGTAGTATTACGCCCGACTGGTTCTGTAATAATGTGCGCAGCTTCAGCATTTGCTTCTTTAAGCTCTGCCTGCACGTGGTAAATATAATCTTTATTGGTCACAATAATAATGTCTTCGGCCTCAGCAAGCCCTAAAAAGCGCTCAACCGTCTGCACCAAAAGCGATTTTTCGCCTGCTATATGCAAAAACTGTTTTGGGTAACAGCTGCGCGATAGCGGAAACAGCCTGCTGCCGCCGCCACCAGCAAGAATTACTATTTTCATATTTTTAACCCTTTATGCTTTCAAGAAATTCATGTATAGCTTTTACAATTACATCTAAATCCTCATTAGTTAATCCATGATGACATCCAACATAAAACCCATTGTTGTCTATCCATTCTGCAACAGGATATTCTTTTTCAATATCACCAAAAATTTTCTTATATACAGGCTGATTTAACAACGGCAACATTGGGCGTGTTTCAATATTATGTTTTTCCAAATATTTAACAATGTCATCACGTTTAAAAGGAGCATTTTCTTTTATCACTATTGGAAACATCATAAAAGAATGTTCAACATAATCAGGATAATAAGGTAACTGTAAAACATCTTCAGTATCTTTTAGATGAATAAATAAATAAGCAGCGTTTTCTTTGCGTTTGCTCATAATTAAATCTCGATTTTCAAGTTGTGCCACACCCAAAGCTCCTTCTAATTCTCCGATGCGGTAGCTATATCCTAATCTAATCATCATAAATCTTTTATCCATTTGCGTTTCCATACGCAGCTTGCATACTTGATTAGGATTATATGCAATACAACTTTCACAAGTACATGCTCTGCCATGAGCAATTAAAGAACGAGCCATTTCAGCAAGTTCAGTATCATTTGTTGTAATAACTCCACCTATACCGGTAGTTATTGTATGAGCGACATACGTACTTGAACCTGCAATATCACTAAAACTTGCAACCGGCTGTCCTTTGTATTTTGCAAAATGAGCCTCAGCACAGTCTTCAACTATTTTTAAGCCATATTTATGAGCAATTTTCAAAATAGCATCCATTTCACAAGGCTGTCCAAAAGTATGAACTGGCATTATTGCTACAGTTTTTTCTGTAATTTTTGCTTCTATTAAATTCGGGTTAATATTATATGTTTTCGAATCAACATCCACGAACACTGGTTTTAACCCAGCATGTAAACAAGCATTTGAAGTAGCAATAAAAGTTATTGCTGGCACAATTACTTCACTATCAAGCTGCCAATTATATTTTTCTTTTAAAGCCTCCAAAGCTACATGCAAAGAGGAAGTACCACTATTACAAGCTATGCCATAACGCTGATTATGTAATTTTGCAAAAGTAGTTTCAAACTGATGCACAAAAGGGCCAGGAGATAATCGTCCGGCATCTAAAGCCATATTTACATATTTCTTTTCTAAATCAGTAACCAGCGCATAACCAACGCCTATTTTATGCATTTATGCCATCTCCTTTATTTTCACATAATACATTTTGACAATAGTATTCAACTGTTTGTTTAATTCCATCTATAATATTTGTTTTAGGTTCCCACCCAAACTCTGTTTGCAATGTTATATCTACAAGTTTGTTTTTCATGCCAACAGGTTTGGTTTCGTCAAATTTTACTTTTCCCTCGTAACCAACAGCCTCAAAAATAAACTTATAATACTCTTTAATGCTATAATCTTTGCCTATACCAACATTCATTATGTCTGGTAATTCATTAAAGTTTTCTATTGAATACCAAATACAATCTGCTAAATCACCGGCATACATAAATTCACGTCTGGCTGTACCATCACCCCACATTTCTACAAATGGAAGATTTTCTATTTTTGCTTTTATTACTCTGCTAATAACTGCCGGTATCATATGAGCACGGTCAGTTTCAAATTTGTCCCATTTACCATATAGATTACAAGGAATTAACGTTTTATATTTTAAACCTTTCTTTTTCTCCGTTATATAGCTACATAATTTAGTTATTGCAATTTTAGCTAAAGCATATCCTTCGTTTGTTGGTTCTAATTTCCCGTCTAAAATCATATCTTCAGTAAGTTTCTTATTTGAATCTTTAGGATACATACATGAAGATGCTAAATTTAAAAAATTAGGTATTTTTTCTTCATAAGCTGCCATAACTATATTCTCACCCATTTTTAAATTAGGACAAAAATAATCAAAGTTATGTCCATTATTAGCTACAATACCACCAACTTTACCAGCCGCATGGATAATTAAATCCGGCTTCACTTTTTTCAAATACTGTTTAACTATATCATAATCCAATAAATCTAATTCTTTGTGACTTGGTGCAAATAGCTCATAATTAGAGACTTTATTATGGCTGGAAATATTTTTTCCAACCATACCATGTCCACCTGTTAAAAGTATCTTTTTTATTTCACTCATCTTTTATTGCTCTTTTCTTTTTATATTCATCAATAGTCATACCAGTATATTTAAGCACATCTGCCTCAACCATCATTGCAACTAATTGTTCAAAGTTTATTTTTCTTTTCCAACCTAATTCTTTTTCTGCTTTACTGCAATCACCTAAAAGCAAATCTACCTCCGCCGGGCGGAAATAACGCGGGTTTATATCTACCAGCACTTTGCCGGTCACATTATCTATGCCTTTTTCCTCAATGCCGCTACCCTGCCAGGTAATTTCAATGCCAACCTCAGCAAAAGCACGCTCTACAAATTCACGCACGGTATGCGTTTCATTGGTAGCAAGCACATAGTCGCCTGGTTTATCCTGCTGTAATATGCGCCACATGCCTTCAACATAATCACCGGCAAAGCCCCAATCACGCTTGGCGTTTAAGTTGCCAAGTGAAAGTTTTTCCTGCTTGCCAGCCAGAATGTTAGCAATGGCTATCGTAATTTTGCGCGTAACAAAGGTTTCGCCACGGCGCGGAGATTCGTGGTTAAACAAAATGCCGTTGCAGGCAAACATGCCGTAAGCTTCGCGGTAGTTTACGGTAATCCAGTAGGAATACAGCTTTGCCGCGCCATACGGGCTTTTGGGGTAAAACGGCGTTTTTTCGCTCTGTGGGGCAGTTTCAGGCAAACCGCCAAAAAGTTCGGAAGTAGATGCCTGGTAAAACTTGCAGTTTACGCCGCTTTGGTGAATTGCATCAAGCAGACGAATAGTGCCGACACCGGTTGCTTCAGCAGTATATTCCGGTACTTCAAACGATACGGCAACGTGCGACTGCGCGCCAAGATTGTATACCTCATCTGGCTTAATTTTTAAAATGAGCGACGTTAAATTGCACGAATCCGTTAAATCACCATAATGCAGAAAAAAGCGGCCTTTTAAACTCTCATCGTAAAATAAGTGGTCAATACGCTCCGTGCAGATTGTACTGTGGCGACGAATAATACCATGAACTTCATAACCCTTTTCCAGTAAAAGTTCTGCTAAATACGAACCATCTTGCCCAGTTATGCCTGTTATTAGTGCTGTTTTCATTTGGAACCTCCTGATTTTATAAAATAAACTAAATTTGTATTTTCTGTTTAACTATACCAATAATATTAGTTACATAACTCAATAACTCTCTAAATTCTTCGGTTTTGTAAAAAACGATTACATTCACAAGCATCATAAATACTGTTGCTAAAATTCCTTCTAAAATCAATGAAGTATAACTTAATGGCATATTTACAAATGTTATAACCTGCCTAATTATTAAAATTTCAGCAACAATAATTGCACTATATATTAAATGGCGAAATAAATATTTTGAAATACTTTGATTTAAAATATACTTAAATACAATAATAATTCTTCCATAAATTATAAATGCAAGCCCTGCTATCGTTCCTATCATTAAACCAGCTATGCCATATTCTTTTATAAAAAGCATTGCTATAACAACTTTGCTAATAGCTGATAAAA
>ERZ791575.417-NODE-417-length-20231-cov-6.647651_pt1 | contig 20231 bp, 20 predicted proteins | sample MGYA00509970_ERZ791575 | MGnify/ENA primary metagenome ERZ791575 (study PRJEB30046, sample SAMN00791935) | human gut metagenome | study: EMG produced TPA metagenomics assembly of the A metagenome-wide association study of gut microbiota in type 2... | reverse complement strand
TCTTTCTCATGTTTGGGCGGGTCGGTAATATAAAAGCTTTTTCGTGCATGCACGATCTCGCCTTGCTCTCCTCTACCTATGATGCCCCCGCGAATTGCTCCGCAGCTTCGCTGCTCCCGCAATTCTACAAACATTCGAATTCCGCTCATTTACTTCGTAAATCGCTTCTTTCTCATGTTTGGGCGGGTCGGTAATATAAAAGCTTTTTCGTGCATGCACGAACAGCTTTTCTACTTCCGACCCTGGGGCATCATATTTCACCTTCATCTAACATCTTATCCAATGTCAGCTTAATGGTGTTTACTGCCTGTTCTGTGGTGCAGTCGGTGAGCTGGGCTCCGGCTATGCTCATATGGCCGCCACCGCCAAGCTTCTCCATAACAAGCTGTACATTTACCTCGTCTATCGACCTTGCGCTTATATACAGCTTATCCTCGTAAGCTGTGATAACAAACGATGCCTTTATGCCTGATATGTCAAGAAGCTGGTTTGCAGCTTTTGCGCCGCCTATTGTCGGACTTTCAAGCCCTGCCCCGTCAAATATTGTTATGGCAAATGCATCTTTATATACCTCTGCCTTACTTACCGCTGATGCTATAGCTTTATATTCATCCATATCATTTCTAAGCATTTTTCTGACACGCGTTACATCTGCGCCGTGTCTTCTTAAGAATGCTGCAGCCTCAAATGTACGTGGACCTGACTTGCTGTTAAAACCATCTGTGTCTATCGATATACCTGCATACAGCGCATCCGCCTCAAATGCTTTTAACTTAATTCCATCATCCACATACTGTATCATCTCTGTAACCATTTCGCAGGCTGAAGATGCATATGGGTCTACATATGAAAGAACCGCACCGGTTATAGTGTCGCTTGAACGTCTGTGGTGGTCGAACACTATCGTTGTCTTGCACTTATCAAGAAGTGATGGACATTCTGTTCTTTGTGCGCGGTTTGCATCAACTACTATGACAACTGTCGATGGCTTAAGATAGCTTTCCACCTCATCTTTCTTTATAAACATATCATCCGGATATTCTTCTTTATTTATAAATCTGTTCATAAACGGACGGACACTTGTTGACACTTCTCCAAAGACTATATGTGCCTCCTTGCCAAACTTCTTGGCTATAATATATATACCAAGCGCCGAACCAAATGAGTCGATATCCGGAAGACTATGTCCCATAATAAGCACATTATCATTGGCTTCAAGAATCTGCCTTAAGGCATGCGCCTTTACACGCACCTTTACACGCGTATTCTTTTCCATCTGCTGGCTCTTTCCACCATAATAATATATCTTATCTCCATCCTTAATAACAGCCTGGTCGCCGCCACGTCCAAGTGCTAAGTCCATCGCAGCCTTTGCTACTTCATAGTTCTTAGCATAATCACTTGCGCCTGTTCCAATACCGATACTTAGAGTAAGTGTCTTCTCATTACCTACCTTTACACTCTTTATATCCTCAACCAGACTGAACTTATCAGCAAGCAGCCTCTCAAGATACTTGTATCTGAACACTATAAAGTACTTATCCTTTTCTAACTTTCTTATAATGGCAGAGCCGGCTGAAAAGTACTTATTAACACGCTTATCGACAAGGCCTACGAACAGCGAACGTCTTACATCATCAACGCTTTCAAGCGCATCCTCGTAGTTGTCTATATATACAAGACCTACAACAAATCTTTCATCCCTAATTTTCTGTATATATTTGTTAACATCTGTCTCATCAAACATATACATAGCCACAAGCGATGAGTTATAATCCCTTGAAAGTATATTGACTCCCTGTGTAAGGACATCCGCACTTATTCTCTTCATCTCTATTCTGTAATCCCTGTCGTTAAGTGCAACCCTTACTTCCTTATAGTCATCAAAGTTACGGAATACATTTGTCGATAATTCCGGTATTATGGTTGAAATGTTTTTGTTGAATTCATTCTTCTTGTTAATACTGTGCTGCATAGTAGAGTTCATCCACAATATATTACCTTTATTGTCAAGCAGACAATAGGGAATACTAAGGTCATACAACAACTGCCTCTGAACCTGTGAATAATTAGAAGAAAACTCTACAATTTCTTTTATAACTCTAGGTCTGAAATACAGCATCATAAATGCACATACAATTATATATATAAGCACAAATACCATAACGACCGATGCCGCCGGCACACTTATAAAGTATAATGCAAAATCAACTATTATTAGTAATATCCCTAGAGCTATAGGCCATATAAAAACTGAATTAAGCCTTCCCGATGGCCGAAATGACTTTCCCTGCTTATTATTCATAATATCTCCATTCTCGTTATGGTGCGCTGCGCCTACGATAATACAATTCACTAGAATATATAAGTAATATAATATATGTTCTATTCTACATAATGCTAAAGCATATCAGCATTATAACACAGATTGTTAAAATAGGGAATATGGGGGAGTGGTTTGATTAGTTTGTGGGGTGCGGGGGTTGATTGGTTTATTGATTTGGGAACTTATTTATTATTGAATGGTTGAAGTTGTAATGAGGATTAAGTTTCTAATGATGTGTTTTAATGACTTAGGTTGTTGGTTTGGGATTGTTGTAGGGATAGTTTAGTTTGGGCCGCGGTTATTATGCCGGAGGCATAATAACTGGCGGCTGAATTGGCATGGATTGTGGCTTAACTCGTAACGATGAGTTAGAGAGATATTATGGCTTTGCCATAATATCTCTCTAACAGTCGCGGTGCTCCTCGAATATAAAAACAAAGACCCAGTTATTCCTGCAAGCAGGATAACTGGGTCTTTGTTTTTATATTCTCATCGTTACTCGCGCTTATTCTACTGTGTATGGTAAGAGTGCTACGTGTCTTGCTCTCTTTACTGCTACTGTAAGAGCTCTCTGGTGCTTTGCGCAGTTTCCAGTGATTCTTCTTGGAAGAATCTTTCCTCTTTCAGATACATACTTCTTTAATAAAGCAACATCCTTATAATCTAATGCCTTGTTTGCATCAGCACAAAATGCACATACTTTCTTTCTTCTGCGCATTGGTCTTCTTCTCATCTGACCCTCTGGTCTTTCAGCCTTCTTATCTGGCATGTTAAGTTACCTCCTATCTTAATTGAAAGGTAAACCCTCGTCTTCCACGCTATCACCATCAGGTATATTCATAAATCCATCACCTGCTGCAGCGCTTGGTTCTGGTCTTGATGGTGCATATGCTGTTGCACCTGCTGCGGAAGCAGCGGCTTTACTTTCTGCGAATTCCTGTTCTTCAACAACAACATCAGTAGTGTAGACTCTCTGTCCGTCCTTGTTAGTATAACTACCAGTCTGGATACGTCCTGTAATGGCAATCTTTGTTCCCTGATGTAAATACTTCTCAGCGAACTCAGCGGCTCTGCCAAATGCAACACAACCTATGAAGTCTGCTGACTGTTCGTCACCAGCTCCATTATTACCTCTAGCACGTCTTCTGTCTACTGCTAATGTATATCTAGCGATTGCCATAGCTCCATCTGAATTCTGTGAATAGCGTACATCTGGATCTCTTGTCAATCTACCCATTAAAATTACTTTGTTCATACTTATTCTCCTCTTCTATAAAGAGTTGTAAGCCTAAACGTCAACTAATTATTCCCCATCTTTTACGATTAAGAATCTGATTACGTTTTCCATGATACGAATTCTTGACTCAACTTCTGCTGGTGTAGTTGCATCAGCTTCAAACTTAATGAAGTTGTAGTATCCTTCGCTCATATGCTGGATTTCGTATGCAAGCTTCTTCTTTTCGCAAGTACCTGGATCAGTAATAGTACCACCGAAACGAGTGATTAATTCCTTAACCTGCTCTACTGTAGCATTTCTTACTTCATCCTCGACGTTTGCGCTAACAACTAATGCTAATTCATACTTATTCATTCTACGTCGCACCTCCTTCTGGTCTTTTGGTCCCTTTTATTCAAATATAAAAAGAACAAGGATTATAATCTCACGAGGTTTAATTTTAGCATAGATTAATCCATATTACAAGTCTTTATTTTCATTTTTTTGTATTTTTTTAATATTCTTTTCTACAAGAGACCTCTTTAATATAATCTCATGTGAACATCCACAACAACGCAGCTTAATATCTGCGCCTGTCTTTAGAATCTGCCACTCATAGCTTCCACATGGGTGCTTTTTTTTCATTTTAATAATGTCACCTGCATCCAGTTGAATCATTCAGTCCTCCATTCACGCATATATATGATACCAGGGGCAAAAGGTCTAAACCCACATGAGCCTGCTCATAGTTGGGGGTTTTTGGCCCCAACATTTTATATATTATACTATAACCATAAATGCTTATTATTCTCTTATAACAACACCAAGTATACTGCAGCCGTCTGCCTCTAACCTGTTTACCTCTTCATTCATATCCTCAACCGAATATGCCTCTTCGTCTTTTATTATCATAGTTTTATCACAATACTGTGCAAGAAGACCGTCTTCATCTGTATCGACAACTATATAATCGTAATCATTACTATACTTCTCAAGCAGATTTTTAAAGACCTCTCTCTCATCACGTGTGACAATTTCATCATCATTAATACCTGTAAATATTATATCCAGCCCTTTATGATTAGTAACACATATAATTTCGTGATTTTTATTTGGATTCTTAAGATAATCTATAACACCCTTTGCATTCTTTCCAAGCTTGTACTTTCCAAGAAATACATCCCTCTTTATATCCCCATCAATAAAAAGCACCTTATTTCCTTTTTCCATAATGCCATAAGCTATCCTGAAAGTATCAACCCTGCCGCCTATAACAGCCACCGACTTATGCAAATTAAGATTACCTGTTATGTCTTCAGCAATATGCTCAAAATCCTTCTTTTTATCGCTGTCTACATTTACAAGCTTATCGATATTAACTCTATACATATAATCTCACCCCTATCCTACTTTCTTATCGTACCTATTATACGGTAATTCTTCTTAGAAGCTTCCTGTATATCTGCAACATCAGATGAAAATGTTTCTGCCGCCTCCTGTAACACTTTTTCTACTGTCTGGTCTTCATCTATAGTAGCAGCAGCCTGATCTTCTATTTCTATATTTTTCAATTCCTCATCAGATAACTTATCAGCTTTTCTTATAATCTCTGACTCTATATTATCATCTGCTTCTACTGCCGTTGCTTCCCTCAGCGCCTTATACTCTTCATCAGTTATCTCTGCTTTGTATACAACATCTGTTACTGGCTTATCTGTATCTTCCTGCTTTTTATCTGCTTCTTCATCACTATATGGTACTTCCATTTCTGGCTTTCCACTGTGTACATTCTCAACTTCTGGCTTTGTAAATGCTGCTTCTTCCTGTTCCTCATCCGCCGAATCAATGCTATTTACAACATCTGAACCTTTATTCTCTGTTTCTTCCTGTTCTACATCCACTGCATCAGCACTATATGTTACATCCATCTCTGGCTTTCCATTATGTACATCCTCAACTTCCGGCTTTGCATATACTGCTTCTTCCGCATTATATACTATTTCAGATGTTTCATTCTTTATAACTTCCTGCTCCTCATCTGCTGTACCAATACTATTTACAGCATCTGAACCTTCATCCTCTATAACTTCCTGTTCCTCATCTGCTGCACCAATACTATTTACAGCATCTGAACCTTCATCCTCTATAACTTCCTGCTCCTCATCTGCTGCACTAATACTATTTACAACATATGTCTCCGGCTGTTTTATAATATCATCCTCTGACTTGCCAGATGACTTCTTACGCTTTCTGCTCTTCTTGTTCTTTTCTTCCTTGCCTTCATTAAAATAGTCGCTGACTTCATGTTCAAGCTTGTCCAATACTTCGGCTTCATCAACATTTGCAGCACTGACTGCTTTAGCCTGCTTGTCCTTTCCATCCTCAATGAGCTGTGGCTTATGGTCTATATAATCCATATGCCCAAAACGTCTTTCATACTCAAATTCATGATTATAATCATCATCCTTAGACTTAAATGCACTCATAAAAAGGCATACTATCACTTCAATAAAAAGGCATATTGCACTTGCTATACCTGTAATAATAGCTATATTTCTGTATAAATCCGGCTTAAAAGCTACACCGCTTGATGTACCCTCCGATAATATCTGGATAGAATTAACCGGTATAATAGAGGTTGTCTTAATAGCTGTTGCCGCAACCGCATCTACATACTTCTTGGCAGTATTCTGGTCTGGATTGACACATTTAATCTCTACTATATTACTGTTAGCCGGTGATGATACCTCAAGATACTGCGCAATATCTTCGGAAGTTCCTGCTATTTTCTGTGCTGCTGATATTACAACATTACTTTTAAATATAATAGTAAAGTCTTCCTTAAGTCCGCCATTACTAGCTCTTATAGAAGCCTCATTTTCTTCACCCGGAACAACATACAACTGTGTTGTCGACTCATACATAGGTAAAATCTTCTTATTCTCGTACATATATCCTGCCACGCCGCTGATAATCGCAACAAGAATTAATATTAATACACATCTTGAAAACTTCTTCATCTATCATTCTCCTTCTTCTGGATAATAGTACCATCTGATGGCAGTTATAATGCCACTGTCATCAATATCAAATGCAATCTGTGCAAAGTCATCGTTCACAGTGGCCACTCCCGACATATAATCAGGCGAAAAATATGTGAACTCAATGATATAATTCTCAGCACTTTCTTCGCTGTCATATCCATTATAATTAATAAGTCCATATGATATGGCATCTTTTGTATTCACTTTATCAAGGTCATCTATAGTAAAATCACCATAAAGATACTTTCCCAGAACTGCCGTCTTATCAGGTGTCTTACAATAATTATTCTTGTAGTTAGTATCCCTGTAGTATACGCTGAGTATCGAATCTACCGACATTCCGACCTTAAGTCCTCTTGCAAATACATCATTGTCACTGACAGATGCTGCTGCTGTAAGCTTATATGTTCCTGCCTGATTTTTTCCTGCTGTTTTCCCCTCATCATCAAACTTAACAAAAATGAGTGTAAGGTCATTATATGAGCATACCTTTTCTACATATAAAGCATCTGCATTACTTTCCTTTTCTGTCGACTCATATTCAGAAACCGGATTGCCATATATGTTCTTTACATCACTTTCATTCATCATATACCTGAGGGAATTCACAGTAAGGTCAGAATACTTAAACTTCTCTGCCTTACTAACCTCAACTGTAGGATATTCCTGATAACTTGTTATATCCTCCGACTCATCGGTTATTACAGCTTCAACTCTTCCTCCACACGAGGACATTCCTAAGAGCACTGCCATACTCAACACAACTCCTGCACTCTTTTTAAATGCACTGAATTTTCTCATCGTTTTCCCCTTTTTATAGATAATTTAAAATGTTTAATGACAAAATGCTATTATAAATATGCCATTCTTTTCTATAACCAAATATAATTTAAATTCCACATTACCGAGTTCTGGCAGATACAATCTGTCAGAACTCGCATGTAATTGGCATACTCTTATGCCAATTACATTATTACATTGCGTCCTTGATAGAGAAGCTGATTCTTCCCATCTTATCCTTACCCATACACTTGCACTTTACATGATCGCCAAGTGTAAGAACATCTTCAACATGGTTGATTCTCTCATTAGAAATCTTAGAAATGTGAACCATTCCTTCCTTGCCAGGAGCAAACTCTACGAATGCACCGAATTCCTTAATGCTTACAACCTTACCTTCATATATCTTGCCTTCTTCGAAGTCTTCTACAATAGTCTTGATATACTTCATAGCCTTATCCATTCCTGCCTGCTCAACACCACATACAGAAACGAATCCATCATCAGTAATATCAATCTTGACACCGCACTCATCAATGATTGCGTTGATTGTCTTACCACGCTGTCCAACTACTTCGCCAATCTTAGCAGGGTCAATAGATGTCTGGATAATCTTAGGCGCATACTCACCAACAGTCTTTCTAGGCTCAGCAATAGCAGGCTTCATACATGTATCCATAATGAAAAGTCTTGCTTCTCTTGTTCTTCTTATAGCCTCTTCAACGATTGGTCTTGTAAGACCGTGAATCTTAATATCCATCTGGATAGCTGTAATACCTTCTGTTGTACCTGTTACCTTGAAATCCATATCTCCAAAGAAATCTTCAAGTCCCTGGATATCAGTAAGTACAATATAATCATCATCTGTCTCGCCTGTAACAAGACCACATGAAATACCGGCTACCATTCTCTTAATAGGAACACCTGCTGCCATAAGTGACATACAAGATGCACATGTTGAAGCCATTGATGTAGAACCATTAGATTCAAATGTCTCAGAAACGGCACGGATTGCATATGGGAACTCTTCCTCTGATGGAAGAACAGGAACAAGTGCCTTCTCAGCTAATGCTCCATGTCCGATTTCACGACGTCCTGGTCCTCTTGATGGCTTAGTCTCACCTACAGAGTATGAAGGGAAATTATAGTGATGTATGTATCTCTTAGTAGTTACATTCTCATCAAGACCATCAACCTTCTGTGCCTCTGATAAAGGTGCAAGAGTAACAACATCACAGATCTGTGTCTGTCCTCTTGTAAACATTGCAGAACCATGAACTCTAGGAATAATATCAACCTCAGCTGCAAGTGGTCTGATCTGGTTAATAGCTCTTCCGTCCGGTCTCTTGTGATCCTTTAAGATCATCTTACGAACAGTCTTCTTCTGGTACTGGTAAACAGCTTCACCAAGAACTGCAAGCCATTCCTCATTATCTGCAAATGCTTCCTTCATCTTCTCAGTTACAGCATCAATATTCTTCTCTCTTGTCTGCTTGTCATCTGTGAATACAGCAACTTCCATCTCTTCTGGAGATACAACCTGCTTCATAGCCTCAAACATCTCTGCAGGAACAGCACAGCTTACATAAGAATGCTTTTCCTTGCCAACCTCAGCAACAATCTTATCAATAAATGCAATGATTGTCTGGTTGATATCATGAGCCTTATATATAGCCTCAATCATCTTGTCTTCTGGAATCTCATTAGCTCCTGCTTCAATCATAATAACCTTCTGCTTAGTTGAAGCAACTGTAAGCTGAAGATCTCCATCCTGCCACTGTGCCTGAGATGGGTTAACGATGAATTCTCCATCAATCATACCAATCTGTGTTGTAGCACATGGACCGTCAAATGGGATATCTGAAATAGATGTTGCAATAGCAGAACCAATCATAGCAAGTAATTCTGGTCTGCAATTCTCATCAACTGACATAACCATGTTATTAAGAGTAACATCATTACGATAGTCCTTAGGGAATAATGGTCTCATAGGTCTGTCGATAACTCTTGATGTAAGGATAGCATTCTCAGATGCCTTACCTTCTCTCTTGTTAAATCCACCAGGAATCTTTCCTGCTGCATACATCTTCTCTTCATATTCAACGCTTAATGGGAAGAAATCAATTCCTTCTCTTGGTTCTTTAGATGCTGTTGCTGTTGAAAGAACAACAGTATCACCATAATGCATTAATGCAGCACCGTTAGCCTGTGCACACACTCTGCCGATATCAACTCTTAAAGTTCTTCCGGCGAGTTCCATTTCATACTGTTTAAACATATGAACTCCTTCCATAAAAAATATATATTTAACAGAAGGTCCGAAACAACTGAAAAACACACCATAAACTACCTCCATGGTATACATTTCAGTGGTCTCGGGGTATCCCTTCTGCCATTAACAACGCAATAGGGCGGAGTTATACACTCCGCCCTGATTAATTACTTTCTTAAGCCTAAACGCTCAATAAGATTTCTGTAAGATTCAATATCTGTATCCTTAAGATATGCAAGTAAAGCTCTTCTCTTACCAACCATCTTAAGAAGACCTCTTCTTGAGTGGTGATCCTTCTGGTTAACCTTAAGATGTTCTGTTAACTCAGCGATTCTTTCTGTTAAGATAGCTACCTGAACTTCTGGAGAACCTGTGTCTCCTGGCTTTCTTCCATAAGTAGCAATGATTTCTGCTTTCTTTTCCTTAGATATCATGTCTAAATCCTCCTAAATATTAATCTCCTGCCACTAAGCTTCAGGTCGGAGTGTCCTATAGCTGGGTGACGGCTCATACTTGATTATTGTAACACAGGCATTAAACCTTTGCAAGTATTAATTATCCAATAAGAAACATATTTCTTGCAAAATCCGAATCTGCCGCAATCTGTCTCTTCAACCCTTCTACATCTTCAAACTTCATCTCTGGTCTTATAAAATGTATGAATTCAACATCAACCTTCTTGCCATACACATCCTTGTCAAAATCAAAAAGAAATGTCTCAACACTTATCTCCGGCGCATCACTTACTGTAGGCTTAGTTCCTAAGTTAGTAACCCCGTAAAATTTTTCACCATCAATAGTCGTCTGGGTAGCATATACTCCATTAGGTGGCAGGAGCTTATACTCCGTCGGATATATGTTAATAGTAGGGAAATCAAGCTTCCGTCCAAGCTGGTTTCCTATCGAAACCACACCTGTAACATTAAACGGTCTGTTAAGAAGAACATTTACCGTTTCCATATGGCCAACCTTTAATTCTTCTCTTATATATGTACTGCTGATTTCCTTATCCTGATATTTTTCTTTTTCAACAATAATAGTTGTAAAGCCAAGTTCTTCTCCTGCTTTTGCAAGCATTGCTGCATCACCTGCCCTGTCTTTTCCAAAACGGTAATCAGTACCTACAACAACATACTTTGCATGCAGCTTATCAATAAGAATCCTGTGTATAAAATCTTCAGGCTCCATATGCATGAACTCATCTGTAAAAGGATATTCAATCTCAACATCTATGCCAAAGCCTTCACACAGACTGCGTCTTTCACTGCTTGTAGATATAAAATGCTGATACTTCTGTGGACATATAGAAAGTGGAATACCGTCAAATGTAAACAGAACTGCAAGCAGATTCTCCTCATCTGCTTTCTGTCTTACAATTTCAATCAGCTTCTGATGTCCGGTATGTATCCCATCAAACTTTCCCAGAGTAACAGCACTGCATTTATTCAATTGAAAATCATCTGTTCCATGAATATATTCCAAAGATGATCACGCCCCTTTACTTGTTGTCTTCGTAAAATATCTTAACCGGATAAAGCACTTCATCCCGAAATTCATATACACCGATAAAACATTTATCAGAATCATACACTCTGTATTTCTCATTATCATTGATTACAACATCTGCAGGTATCTGTTCTCCTGACAGCTTATTGCCATTGTGAAGATACCTGCTGTATTCCTCTGCAAATGTTATCTCCTGATAATCACTGAATATCTTATCTATGCAGGTTATCCTGTCTTCTATTTCACCCTTTAACACAAGAGCCGATATCTGGTTAAGCGTAAGTGTGTCGTCAAGCATGAATTTACCTACCCGCGTTCTTGTAAGCTTCATCATACATGCACCACACCCAAGCTTCTTACCTATATCATCACATAATGACCTGATATAAGTTCCCTTTGAGCAGTCAACAGTAATAGTAACCGTTTTCTGTTTATCTGAAAGATTGATATCATTCACCCTTAATGTATTAATATGGACAGTTCTTGGTTTTCTTTCAATCTCAATACCTTTTCTTGCAAGCTCATAAAGCTTCTGTCCATTATGCTTTAAAGCTGAATACATAGGCGGTATCTGTTCATACTCACCTATGAATTCATTACATGCTTTAAGGACATCCACTTCACTCACATTAACCTCTGACTGGGCAACAATTTTTCCTGATATATCAAGAGTATCTGTAGTTGTGCCAAGAAGCATTACAGCCTCATAAGTCTTTCCCCAGTCAGTTATAAGGTCACACAGCTTTGTAGCCTTACCGATACACACAGGAAGCACACCGACCGCATCAGGGTCAAGTGTACCTGTATGACCAATTTTTTTAGTTTTAAGTATTCCCCGAAGCTTTGCAACTACATCATGAGATGTAAATCCCTGCTCCTTATATACATTTAAAACACCATTCATGCATTATCCTCATTATACTGCTGCTCAATCATTTCGCCAATCTTATTAACGATACTGTGGACATTGCCCTTGGCAGAGAATCCTGCTGCCCTCACATGTCCTCCACCGCCAAAGCCAGCAGCGATTCTTGCAACATCAATCATTTTCTTTGAACGAAGACTTACTTTGTATTCGTCCTTATCTGTTTCATAAAGGAATATAGCCACTTCAACTCCGTCTGTTAAGCGTAACTGCTCAATGATTCCACCAAGTTCTTTGCCAGTGACACCATAGAAATTCATTTCTTCAATAGAAACACTTGAAAATATACATCTGCCATCATAAAATAACACACTTTCAAGCAAAGCTCTTCCAAGAATCTGATTCTGTATATAACTCTTCTTATAAAAGCTGTTATCAATGATATCAGAATAATCAATTCCCATCTCCATCATCTTTCCGGCAATATCCATTGTCCTTCTTGATGTACAGCTGTACTTAAACACACCAGTATCATGGATTATCCCTGTATATATGCACTCTGCAACATTTTTATCGACCTTATCCTCGTCAAATGTTGTATAGAGAACTTCACATGCCGAACTTGACTGTGGCTCTACATAATTAACATCCGCAAACGAATTATTGCTTATATGATGGTCTATGCAGATAGTCTTATCAGCATTTTCAAAGCAGCTCATAAATGGTTCAATTCTATCCATTGAGCTGCAGTCAAGTACTACGAATAAATCAAAATGCTTATCCTCGGCCTCATGCTTAATATCATTAACACCAGATAAATAATTAAATTCATCTGACGGCTTTTCAAGATAAACAGTAACCTCGCACTCAGGAAGATTCTTCCTGATATAATTATATAAACCTAATGTTGAACCAACACAGTCACCATCAGGACGGATATGTCCTGTGATACCTATAACCTTTGCATGTCCGATTTCTTCAATAATATTCATGACTAACCTCTTTATTCTGTCTCGTCTTCAACCTCAACGTGCATCTTATTATCATGTTCTGTAACTTCATCAATAAGCTTAGACATATTAATACCATACTCAATTGACTGATCAAGAATGAATCTGATTTCAGGAGTATTTCTTAAATTGACAGTTTTTGCAAGCTGTCTTCTTATATATCCTTCTGCACTCTTAAGACCTGTAATCGTATCCTTCTGTGACTTTTCATCACCAAGAACACTTATATATGCCTTACATGTCTTAAGGTCAGGAGCGACCTCAACCGCTACAACCGAAGTCATAGGGTTGATTCTAGGGTCTTTAATCTCACTTCTGATTATATTACTTAATTCTTTCAATACCTCGCCGTTAATACGGGTATTCTTCACACTATTTTTACGCATATATTCTCCAAATAAAAACTAAATCCTATCTTGGCACTTCAACCATGATATGTGCTTCAATCATATCCTCTGGCTGGATATCATTGAACTTTTCAAATACCATACCACACTCAGTACCTGCCTTGATTTCCTTAACCTCATCCTTGAAGTGCTTAAGAGATGCAATAGGTCCTTCATAAACCTTCTCACTTCCTCTTGTTATACGGACAACAGAATCTCTTGTAATTCTTCCCTCTTCAACGATACAGCCGGCAATATTACCAACTCCTGAAGCCTTGAATATCTGCATGATTCTTGCATGACCGATAATCTTTTCTTCATAGATAGGCTCAAGCATACCCTTAAGGGCTGCCTCAACATCTTCAATAGCATTGTAGATAACGCTGTAAAGTCTTAAATCTACCTTTTCTCTCTCTGCAACAATTCTTGCCTGATTATCAGGCTTAACGTTAAATGCAATGATGATAGCATTAGAAGCTGATGCAAGTACTACATCGGATTCATTAACATTACCAACACCACCATGAATTACCTTGACAACAACCTCTTCATTAGAAAGTCTTACTAGACTTGACTTAACAGCCTCAACAGAACCCTGTACATCAGCCTTGATGATAATATTAAGTTCCTTCATATTACCAGCCTGAATCTGTTCAAAGAGTGCATCAAGAGATACCTTATGCTTAGTATCATCAAGAAGCTTCTTTCTTCCCTCGCTGATAAATGTCTCTGCTGTACTTCTTGCTTCCTTCTCTGAATCAGCAGCCATAATGATTTCACCTGCATTAGGAACATCATTAAGACCAAGAATCTCAACCGGAGTAGATGGTCCGGCAACCTTTACTCTGTTACCCTTATCATCAATCATGGCTCTTATCTTACCATAGCAAGAACCTGCTGATACAGCATCTCCCACATGAAGAGTACCCTTCTGTACAAGGATAGATGCTACAGGACCACGTCCCTTATCAAGCTCAGCCTCAATAACAATACCTCTTGCCTTTCTGTCAGGGTTAGCCTTAAGTTCATTAACCTCTGCTGTAAGAAGAATCATGTCAAGAAGCTCATCAATACCCTGCTTAGTATGTGCTGATACTGGAACAAATGTAGTAGAACCACCCCAGTCTTCTGCAATAAGACCATACTCAGTAAGCTCCTGCTTAACCTTCTCGATATTAGCATTAGGCTTATCAATCTTATTGACAGCAACAATAATCTCAACACCTGCTGCCTTTGCATGGTTAATAGCCTCAATTGTCTGTGGCATTACACCATCATCTGCAGCTACAACAAGAATAGCAATATCTGTAGCCTGAGCACCACGCATTCTCATAGCTGTAAATGCTTCATGACCCGGAGTATCAAGGAATGTAATAAGATTACCATTTACATTTACCTGGTAAGCACCTATCTTCTGTGTGATTCCGCCTGACTCCTTAGCTGTCACATGAGTTTCTCTGATTGCATCAAGTAATGAAGTCTTACCATGATCAACGTGTCCCATAACGCAGACAACTGGTGGTCTTGGAACAAGCTTATCCTCTGGTTCTTCATCTTCCTTAAGAAGTTCTGCAATAACATCAACCTTCTCTTCATGCTCACATATGCAGTTGAACTCGAGAGCAATCTCTTCTGCTGCATCGTAATCTATCTCTTCGTTAATAGTAACAACCTTACCCTGTAAGAACAGCTTCTTAACAAGTGCTGCAGGAGCTACCTTCATCTTATCTGCAAGTTCCTTGATAGTAAGAGTATCTGGAAGAACAAGCTGCTTGATTGTCTCTTCTTCCTTTTCCTTCTTCTCAGGCTTTGTCATAGGCTTCTTATCAAATCTGCTGTTAGCGAACTTAAGATTTTCCTTAGCCTCATTATCTCTCTTTCTGTCATTCTTCTTGCTGTCTATTCTTGAATCATGTCTTCTTGAATCTGGCTTAGCTGAAAAATCAAACTCTTCCTTAGGTGCAGAATCTCTTCTGTCATTATTTCTTCTCTGACCTCCGTTAAATCCTCCACGGTTCTGGTCATTATCCTTTCTGAAGCCGCCATTTCCAGACTGTCCGTTTCTGTCATTTCTGAAACCGCCGTTATTGTTGCGGTCATTGTTTCTATAACCGCCATTATTATCACGATTACCATAACCACCATTGTTGTTACGGTCATTATTTCTGTAACCGCCATTATTGTTACGGTCGTTATTTCTGTAACCGCCGTTGTTATCACGGCCGCCATTACCTCGGTCATTGTTTCTGTAGCCACCGTTGTTGTTACGGTCGTTATTTCTGTAACCGCCATTGTTATCACGGCTGCCATTATTACGGTCATTATTTCTATATCCACCGTTGTTACGGTCATTATTTCTGTAACCACCATTATTATCACGGTTACCATAGCCGCCATTACCACGGTCATTATTTCTGTAGCCGCCGTTGTTATCGCGCTGTCCGTCTCTGTTATTATTGTTATCTCTTCTAGAATTCTTATCCCTTGAACTGTTCTGTGGGAAATATACCTGTGAGATATGCTTCTTATCATCAGCATTGCCAGACTTATTCTGTGTTCCCTGCTGTGACTGCTTTGGAGCCTGATTCTGCTGTCTGTTGTCCCTGTTATCATTCTTTACAGGCTGTGACTGCTTTGCTGGCTGTGCTGCCGGCTTATTCTCAGCCTTAGGTGCAGGCGCAAACTTCTTTCTCACACTTGTAATTTCTGCATCTGTAAGCCCGCTTACAGGCTTATAAGTCTTCTCGCTGTTGCTAAGCATATCAGTAATATCCTTAGATGTTATATTTAATTCTTTTGCCAATTCATGTACTCTCATATTTGCCATTTAACCTCTTTTCCAAATAACAGCACTGCTGTTATTCTAAACCCTGTTCAAAATATTTTTCTATGGTTTTTGCAAATCCTTCATCAAGGACTGCTAATGATGCGCGGAACTCTTTTCCTATCGCGTGGCCAATGCTTACCTTGTCACTGAAAAAATGTATTGGAACCTTGTAATAAGTACACATATTCGTAAACATTTTCTTAGTGTTATCTGAAGAATCATCTGCAACAATAACTGTGTATGCCTTTCCGGTTTTAACAGCCTTCTCTGTTGAAAACTCTCCGCTTGCAACCTTTCCGGCTTTCTGCGCCAGTCCAATCATATTAAGGATTTTCTGTTTATTTTCCAATATTATTCAGCTCCTTTGCTAACTCATCATAGACAGCAGAATCTACTGCCATCTTAAATGACCTTTCAAGTCCCTTATTCTTAAATGCTTTAGACAGGCAGTCTTCATTCGCACATATATAAGCCCCTCTGCCATTCTTCCTGCCTGTAGCATCTATAACAATTGATTCATCCTGTGTCTTCAGAATACGGATTAAGTCCTTCTTATCCTTCATCTGACCGCAGCCAATACACTGTCTTTGTGGAATCTTCTTTACTGTAGCCACTATGCATCACTCCTAATAATTATTCTTCATCAAGGCTTATTTCAGATGGTTCAACATACTCTTCGTCTAAATTCTCTTCTTCTGTATGTTCTTCAGGTTCAGCCTCACTCTTAATATCAATTCCATATCCTGTAAGCTTTGCAGCAAGTCTTACATTCTGTCCCTGCTTACCGATTGCTAATGAAAGCTGCTGTTCAGAAACAACAATCTTAGCCTTCTTCTCTTCATCATCAGCTACTGCTGAAACAACCTTTGCAGGGCTTAATGCGTTAACAATAAGCTGTGCTGAATTGCTGTCCCACTCAATGATATCTATCTGCTCATTGCCAAGCTCATTAACAATAGCTTTAACTCTTGCACCGTTAATACCAACACATGCACCTACAGGATCTACATTTGCAACATTGGCTCTTACTGCCATCTTAGTTCTTGATCCGGCTTCTCTTGCAATGCCCATGATTTCAACAACACCATCTTTAATCTCTGTAACTTCTTCTTCGAAAAGCTTCTTAACAAGCTCCTGTGACTTTCTTGAAACTCTTACAACAGGACCACCCTTTTCTCTGTTAATTACATCAACAACATATAACTTGATTCTGTCGCCCGGCTTGAACTCTCTGTCCTTAAACTTATCATCAGCCTTAAGTACTGTCTGGAGTCTTCCAAGATCGATTGTAAGGTCACCGTTATCAGCAACTCTCTGTACAATACCTGTAATAAGCTCCTTCTCCTTAGAGTGGTACTCATTGTAAAGTGCATTCTTTTCCTGCTCTCTTATAGTCTGTACAATAGTATTCTTTGCATTCTTGGCTGCCTTTCTTGAGAACTCCTCAGACTTAACTTCAACTGTGATAACATCACCAAGCTGGCAGTCAGGCTTAATCTTTCTTGCATCCTCTAATGATATATCTGTACCTGAAACATATTTTTCTTTCTTATTCTCTCTGTTCTCAGGAACAATAACTTCCTCAACAACAGTTCTGTCAGAATAAATGTGGAAATCACCTGTTCTTCTGTCTAACTCAACGCGTCCGTTGTCAGCCTTATCAAATTCAGCCTTGTACTCATCCATAAGAGATTTCTCGATAGCTGCAAACATAATCTCTTTATCGATTCCATTCTCCTTCTCAAGAGCATCAAGTGCCATAATTAATTCCTTATTCATTGCTTTTAATTTCCTCCAAAAATATATTATACTTCATCCACAAATGCCCATCTGATCATAGCCAGATTGCTTCTGTCAAATGTTTTAGTTACATCATCAATACTGATTGTTACCGTATCTTTATCATATTCCTTAAGAACCCCGGAATATTCCTTAGATTTATCAACAGGACTGAATAATTTAATCTCAATCATTCTGCCGATACTCTTTTCATAATCCTTCTCTTTCTTAAGAGGTCTTGTAAGACCCGGAGAACTCACCTCAAAAATATACTGGTCATCAATGTAATTCTCCCTGTCCAGTATCTCATTGAAAGCCCTGCTCACATTCTGGCAGTCATCAATAGTAACTCCGCCTTCTTTGTCAATGTAGACACGCAGATACCAGTCGCTGCCTTCTTTCACATAGTCAACATCAAAAAGTTCCACGCCGTTAGCTTCAACAACCGGCTGTATAAGTTCTGTTGTCTTAGCTTCATAGCTTTCTCTTTTCCCCATGCAGTACTCACCCTTTCTAAAAGTATTCAGTTTTCTTATATATGAACGAAAGAGTGGACATCTCTGCCCACTCTTTCCGTATCACATATAGTAGCTTGTAGGGGAATCGAACCCCTGATTCCGCCGTGAGAGGGCGGCGTCTTAGCCTCTTGACCAACAAGCCATAACCTGTGTTGTCTTGCAGTTGTGTACCGCAGCAACAATGATATCTTAACTCAATTATCAGAATCCGTCAAGCACTTTTTTGAAATTTTTCCAAAAATTTTCAAAAAATATTTCAAAACCTTCAAAAAAGCGCTTAAATACTGGATTCCCAGCCAATCAATAATCTTATGCAAAACTAAAAATTGCTGTAAATACTCCTGCACTTGCGATTCCCATAATCACTCCTGCAAGCAAAACTCCTAATAAAACAGCTATTACACTCTTCTTAAATCCCATATCAAGAAAACTTGCTGCAAGTGTTCCCGTCCATGCACCTGTTCCCGGAAGCGGAATTCCAACAAAAAGTAATAATGCTACAAAAAGACCTCTTCCAGCCTTCTCCTTAAGCTTCTCTCCACCCTTGTGTCCTTTTTCGATACAGAAGGTAAAGAACTTTCCAATATATTTCTTATCCTTGCCCCACTCCAGCACCTTTCTTGCAAAAAGGTAAATAACCGGTACAGGAAGCATATTGCCTATTACACACACAATGTATGACTGTAATAAAGGTAACTGGAATCCCTGTGATACAGGAATAGCACCTCTTAATTCAATAAGTGGAACCATAGAAATAAGAAAAATATACAAATACTTTTTTAACATACTATCTCCTATTTAATTTAATAATAAACAGTTATTGATGATACATAACATTTGTAAAAAAATCAAGTATATTATATATTCTCAATCTGCCAGTCAATCGGTTCTACCCCATTAGCCTTTAAAAATTCATTGCACTGGCTGAAATGTCTGCATCCAAAAAAGCCTCTGTACGCAGATAACGGACTCGGATGTGGTGCTTTAAGAATAAGATGTTTCGGATTATTAAGCATTGATGCCTTTCTCTGTGCAGGCGAACCCCACAGCATATACACAATAGGTCTGTCCTGCATATTGACAGCATTAATAACTGCATCCGTAAACTGCTCCCAGCCGTGTCCCTGATGTGAATTAGCCTGATGTGCTCTTACAGTGAGTACTGTGTTAAGCAGAAGCACTCCCTGGTCGGCCCATTTCTTAAGATATCCGTTATTAGGAATATAACATCCACAGTCATCATGCAGTTCTTTATATATATTCTTAAGTGAAGGCGGTGCTTCCTCTCCAGGAAGTACTGAAAAAGACAGTCCATGTGCCTGATGTACATTATGATAAGGATCCTGACCAAGTATCAGTACCTTAACCTTACTAAGTGGTGTAAAATGAAACGCATTAAATATATCATCTGCCGGGGGATATACAACATATTTGCTGTATTCATCCTTAACAAACGTAAATAATTCCTTGTAATATGGCTTGGAATATTCCTCCTTAATAGCAGGAAGCCAGTCATTATCTATCATCGACATATCCATATCCTCCTACATACGCATAGGAATACCATTATCTGCAAGGTATTTCTTAAGCTCCATAATATCAAGTTCCTTATAATGGAATAGCGAAGCAGCAAGTGCTGCATCTGCTTTTCCCTTAGTAAATGCATCAAGAAAATGTTCTTTACCGCCTGCACCACCTGAAG
>ERZ791575.411-NODE-411-length-20454-cov-5.468258_pt1 | contig 20454 bp, 15 predicted proteins | sample MGYA00509970_ERZ791575 | MGnify/ENA primary metagenome ERZ791575 (study PRJEB30046, sample SAMN00791935) | human gut metagenome | study: EMG produced TPA metagenomics assembly of the A metagenome-wide association study of gut microbiota in type 2... | reverse complement strand
TGAGGACAATATTTCCGAGGATGCTCCATACTGGTATCTGACAGAGCTGGCAGCAAAATGTACTGCAAAGCGTATGGTACCGGATTATATTTCTGCAAAGATCATGAAGGAATTAAAGCAGGGAGATGTTTACCCATGTATGGGATGCCGTTCTTTCCTGACAGTAGAAGACTCTCAGAGAAATGCAGATGGCAGCCATAAATATTATGGCCGTTTCAATCAGGGCGTTGTTACCATTAACCTGGTAGATGTAGCATGTTCTTCTGAGGGCGATATGGACCGTTTCTGGGAGATCTTAGACGAGCGCCTGGAATTATGCCATGAAGCTCTCAGATGCCGTCATGAGCGCCTTTTAGGCACGATCTCTGATGTTGCACCGATCCTGTGGCAGAATGGTGCCCTGGCAAGACTGAAAAAGGGTGAGAAGATCGATAAGCTTCTGTTTAACGGATATTCTACTATTTCACTGGGCTATGCAGGACTGTATGAAATGTGCATGAGAATGCTTGGAAAGTCCCATACAGACCCGGAGGCACGTCCATTTGCATTAAAGGTAATGCAGCGTTTAAATGATAAGTGCAAAGAGTGGAAAGCGGCTGAGAACATCAGTTATTCCGTATATGGAACACCTATGGAGTCCACAACTTACAAGTTTGCAAAATGCCTGCAGAAGCGTTTTGGCATTATTCCGGGAGTAACCGACAAGAACTACATCACCAACAGTTACCATGTACACGTATCAGAGAAGATCGATGCGTTCAGCAAGTTGAAATTTGAGTCTGATTTCCAGAAGCTGTCACCAGGCGGCGCTGTAAGCTATGTGGAAGTTCCGAATATGCAGAACAATATTCCGGCGGTACTGTCTGTTATGAAGTTTATTTATAACAATATCATGTACGCAGAGTTAAATACCAAGAGCGATTACTGCGAATGCTGTGGTTACGATGGTGAAATGGTCATCAAAGAGGAAGAGTCCGGAAAACTGATCTGGGAGTGCCCAAATTGTGGAAACAAGGATCAGAATAAGATGTTCGTAGCAAGAAGAACCTGCGGTTATATTGGAACACAGTTCTGGAATCAGGGAAGAACTCAGGAGATTAAAGAGAGAGTGCTTCATCTGTAAGATTAAATATAATATGGCAGGACATGGAACCGACCCCCAAAAGTTAGACTAAAAATCTAACGATTGGGAGGTCGGTTTTTTCATGTCCTGCCTTTATTCTAGTATTCTGAAAAATATTCGTGGTCACTCATGCCATAAAGTGCACCGAAAAGAAGAGATAATACAAGAGCCAGTATTACGAACATAACAACAAATCCAACATCATTGATTGTCATTATAAGTGCAAGTATTGTCCATATTGCGGTATATACGATTTTAACAATAAGATTGCGTTTTATGTGTTTTGGATTATGCGTTTTCTTATATAATGCCATGCCAACATAAGCAAATATTGTAATTATTATAAGTGGTAAAGCAAAAAGTGCTGCATATATAGCAATTATATATAAGAAAACAGATGCTGTGAAAGAAAGTCCACCATAAAACAAATGTCCCATAAATCTATATCCTGCTGTGTAATCATCAGGTGAATAGCTGCCAGCTTTAATAATACTGCCGCCGGCATTGTTCATAAGACCTCCTGCATATATAAGTAATAATATAAATGTGGCAATAAGTAAAACACTGAAAACAGTGTATATGATTGTCAGCACTTTATCAGTTCCTTTTGCAAATTTCATCATAATCTCCCCTCATGATAAATTGATAGTAAGACTATATCATATTTATTCATTATAAACAAGAAGTGACTATAATAATGGTGGTACATATGCCGATATATAATTAAACTAATATGAATCCCGAAAAGGAGTTTGGGATAGGATTATGACAAGGAGGGCATATGTCACTTACGATAAGAAGTACAATGAATAATCAGGCGGCTGCACAGGGGTTAAATGATGCAGGAAAAAGTGCTGAAAACACAGGTGAATCCAAGAACAGGAAAACAATTAATGCATCGGAACTTAATCTGAAGCCATATAAAGACAATCAGATTGATGCCAAGAGGCTCAGGGCAAGAAAGCAGGCTATGAAGCTTATATCTGATGCATGGAAATCTGCAGATAAGACAGATAAGAATATTGATGATATGAAGCTTGATAAACTCAATAAGCTTGATGAAATCACAGAACTTAAGAAGAAGGTCAGTGATTTGGAGAATGAAAAGGAAGCATACCGTGTGGACTATGGTGTAGATAAGGATTCACAGGAACAGAAAGACCTTGAACTGCTTGAAAAATATCAGAATAACCGTTATGGTTCGGCTGAGGACACATTTTCAAAGGAAGAACTTGATCGTTTAAAGGAATTACAGAATACTCCGCTTACAGAGTATCAGGAGAAGGTACTTAAGCTGAATTCATCACAGATACATTTTAAGGATGAAATTGGTCAGAAGGAGCTTAAGATTGCATGCACGACAGCTTCAATTGCACTTGCCGAAATCGACAGGGATAAGTCTCAGGAAATGCTAAAGGCACAGGACTCAGCAGACCAGATAATAGGTGCTGTTGAGGGTGAGGTTAAGAATCTGCTTGTAAATGAAGGTAAAGACAACATTGATGACAAGGTAGAAGAGAATAAGGAAAAAGCTGACGAAGCAGAGAAGAAACAGGAAGAACAGCAGGAAAAGATTGATGAAAAGCGCAAGGAAAGAAAAGAACAGGAAGAGATTATTGAGGGACAGGCAGAGGCTGACAAGTTAGAGATGAATGCCAATATAAGAAGTAATGATGTCGACCATGTAACTGAAGCCCAGAAGCAGATAGTCAGGATAATGAAAGATAATAAGATGCTTAATGAGGATATTAAAGGAATTGATATTGATTTGAATTTCTAGGAATGAACAGGGCGGGTGATTGATTCACCCGCCCTTAATAATTAAAAATCCACCTGCTGTACAGAACCGGCACTGCCGTCTTCATGAAGATACATGCCGCTGCTTCGTACTTTAGCTTTAAGATTGTTATCATCATCAGTTACATGAAATGTTGTTTTGGAGCTGCCAAGACAGATTGCACCGACATTGGCTTCCTTAAGTGATAAGAGCGTGTCCTTGCCATTCTCATCTTTAACCCAGACCTTTAACTGGTCATAGACTTCATCATTCTCATCAATCCAGCCGTTGCCGTCAGAATCGTATTCTGCAAGCTCGGAAAAGCCATTACCGGTCTTGGTTCCGAACAGCTCACTGCCGTCATTGATAATTCCGTCGCCGTTCTTATCAAGAGCAAGAAAGCCACTTTCAGGATTCATCTGTGCAATAGTCTCGTCTTTACCATCACCATCAATGTCAAAACTAAAGGACTTATCAGAAATAGAAACAGGATTGCATCCAAGATTAATAACAAGTGGATCTGTCAGTACAGTGTCAAAGCTGGAAACAAATTCAATGCTGTGTTCTTCCATGTATCTGCGCGACATGGTCATATCAAGATTAAAATTAAGTTCCCTGCCGTCTGCTGTTTTAACAGTTCCGGTTGTTGAAAATGATGTGCTTTCCTTTTCTTCATAGGTTGAAGAATATCTGGTTCTTACAGTCCACACAGTAGGAGAAATCTGGTTAGTAACAGAAAGGGTTTTTGAGGCTTTGTCAGATGAAGATGTGTCAGAGACTGAATTGCAGGATAAACTGTCAGTATCATGAAACATTCCACGGAAAGACAGAGACTGAATAAAATCCAACAGGGACATATAAACCTTTCTTGTTATTTCTGTGTAACTGAAGCTTACATTCTGCCGCATAGAAACTAAGCTGGCTTTGTTGTAAGCAGGTGTTAAAGCCTCCGTGCCTTCTGGTGATTCCTCACCAGCCAAATCCGTTTTAGAAGAATCGTCTGGGACATTAAGCCTTCCAGAACGATTGTAGAGTGGCATCATCAGAAACATGTCGTCATACTTTCTGCCCGGAGAATCAGAAGAATTACTAAAATATGATTCTTTCTGGCTTAAGCTGCTTCTTGCCTGGCTCATTCCAAAACTAAAGGAGTTACCAGAGCTGCCTGCTGCGACCATGCCGCTTGATACCTTTTGTGAGTAGTGTCTTCTTGAAGACATACTCATGTTGCTGTCTGCAATTATCATAAGTATACCCGCCTTTCATCTTCAGCAATGAACACGGTTATATATAATATCGGTTTAAGCACAGAATACTTAATAATAAAATGTCAACTAAAAAACTTTTATAAAATAACTTTACAAAAGTACTGGAAATTCTTATTTAACTGTTGTAATATGATAGCAGAGAAATATCTGCATAAGCAGAAATAAATTATTGAGCCGTAAACTGGCAGAAAGAGGTCATACATGTGGACAGCAGATTTAGGAAATGGACGATACAAGAATCCAATACTTTACGCTGATTATTCAGATCCGGACGCAATCCGTGTCGGTGATGATTATTTTATGATATCATCAAGCTTTTCTAATGCACCGGCTATGCCGTTGCTTTATTCTAAGGACCTTGTAAACTGGAAGGTTGTTAACTACATTTTGCCTGAAGTTCCAGAATTCAGATATAGAAATCCAATTCATGGATGCGGAGTGTGGGCACCTGCCATAAGATATCATGAGGGTACATATTATGTGTGCTTCCCAATGCCGGATGAAGGAATATATATGACTACAGCAACAGACCCTTATGGTGAGTGGAGTAAGCCAGTGAATATAAGACCGGGCGCAGGCTGGATTGATCCATGCCCATTCTGGGATGAGGATGGAAAGGCATATCTTGTTGCAGGAGTTGCCAAGAGCCGTATCGGATACAAGAGTGTGCTTCATATGGTAGAGATGCAGCCAGATGGAATGGGGCTTATTGGTGAAGAAAAGATTATATTTGACGGTAACTTAAATGACCAGATTACAATAGAAGGTCCTAAGATGTATAAGCGAAACGGATGGTATTATATATTTGCACCGGCTGGCGGTGTTAAGACAGGCTGGCAGACAGTGTTAAGGTCGAAAAATGTGTTTGGACCATATGAGTATAAAGTGGTTATGAGACAGGGAGATTCGCCTGTCAATGGACCTCATCAGGGTGCATGGGTTGACACAGTTACAGGACAGGACTGGTTTATACATTTTCAGGATGTGTACGCAGCCGGCAGAATAACACATCTGCAGCCAATGAGCTGGGAAAATGACTGGCCTGTTATTGGAGTTAAGAAAGATGGCAATGATTACGGCGAGCCTGTGATGGAGTACGAAAAACCTGATGTCGGTGCAGTTTATGAGATATGTGAGCCAGATACTACAGACGAATTCACAGAAGATACTTTGGGACTGCAGTGGCAGTGGAATGCCAATCCTGATAGTGACTGGGCGCAGTTTGGCACTGATGAAAGCGGAAATGTGTCTGATGACGGTTCTTATATAAAGCTTAATGCGGTTGGAAGAGCATCAAACAGACCAATAGGCGATTACAGAAATCTTCTCCTGCAGAAGTGGCCGGCACCGGAATTTAGCTGTATTACAAAGATGAATATCAGTGGAATGTCTGATGGTGATAATGCCGGATTCATTCATATGGGAATGGATTATCTGGCAGCAGATGTGACTGTTAAAGGCGGTAAGATGGAAGTGTATGCAGTAAAGGGTGTGCAGCAGTTTGACTGTGACCAGGCTTATACTAAAGAGACTAAAGAATTGCTTGCTTCATACGATAATCTTAAGGAAATATATTTCAGATACACAGTTAAAAAGACAGGAACTAAAGACCACGTTGAGGGAGGACTTCCTGTTAAGGAAGCACCTGTTGAGACAGTAACAATAGAGATAAGCACAGACGGAAAAGAATACACCAGCCCTGTTTCCGTTATTGCCAAAGCCGGAAGATGGGTTGGTGTAAAGAGCGGTGTATATGTATCACATGATAATTCTGCCAATAGTGCAAACAAAGGCTTTGTTACGGTAGATTATGTAAGATACAGCCGTTAAATATTCTTAATGTTTTTCTTAGCCCACAATTCAAGGGCTTTCGCATTATTGGAAATAAGGTCGAGGGATTCAAGTATCTGCTTGAATTCCTCCTGTTCTCCAATATCAACCTGTCCATCAGCAGAGATATTGATAATAGAAGCACGCAGGTTTTCAATATCATTCAAAGACCCAAGCATTTTTAATGATAATCTGTCAAATGAATTAATCTCGACTTCCTTCATTGTAAGCCTTCCAATCGGACATTCGCTTGAGCAGTAATTGTAGCAGAGTTCAGGAGCGTTGTAGCATTTTGACATAGATACAACCTCGTCTGCATAAGGTGTTACATTGCCAAGTTCAATTCTTGCAAGTCTTGTTCTGTCTATACCTACGACATCTGAAGCTGCTTCACGGCTTTCAAAGTCAGTATTTTTCTGTGCAGCAGAAAATCTTGCCTGATAATATCTGTTATCAGATGCTTTAGTTGCTTTTTTCATAGTAAGTAATTCTCCCTCTTGTATATTTAATAAAATACATGATCTCCTATAACAGTTCCGCCTTTATCTACGGCGCTGTTATATACATGAAAATATAGTGCATTAATATTGATATAACCGTTAAGCACATCAACGGCTGCCTGGGTGCAGGCTGCATTCGCACCTCTTGCAAGGACGATAGCAAATCGTCCGCTGGCAACAGGTGAAAACTGATATGGTGCATATATTACACCACTTATGCTGTTGGCAAAGCGCGGATCTGCAACCCTGTTGACAACAACGCTTCCTACAGCACATTTGCCTTCATATGACTGGTTGCCGGCTTCACATTCGATAATGGCTGCCAGCATGGCAACATCTTCGGCAGTGTGGTTCTTAAGAACATTGTTAAGAGCGTTCTGGTCAACCATAGCAGAACCGGAAGATGAATTACCGCCTGTGTTGCTGGAATTGCCAGAGTTATTGGCTTTGTCAGCCTCTTCCTGTGCTTTTCTTGCAGCTTCAAGAGCTTCCATTTCACGGCGCTGACGCTCTAACATTTCCTGTTCAATCTGTTTTTCGTATTCGAGTGCAAGTGCTTCTGCATCAGTAATGCTGTCACTTGTAGTGTCAAGCTCTGTCTGACACTGTGAGAGAAGCGCAGCAAAATTATCAGCTTCGCGGGAGGCATCATCTTTAAGAGTGACAAGTTCAGCCATTTCTTGTTCAAGCTTTGCCTGAGTTTCTTTAAGAGAAGCCAGGAGGTCACTTAATTCCTGCATCTTCTGGTGGTCATAATTAGAAATCTGCTGGATATATTCTGACTTGGATAAAAGGTCAGAAAGGCTTTCAGCTGACAGAAGCGTTGACAGAATAGTAGCATTATTATTCTCATACATAAACTGGATTCGGAGCTTCATGGCGGCATACTGCTGGTCAATCTCTGCCTGCATATCAGCAACCTGGATATTGGTAGCATCAATCTCTGACTGCTTAGCATTAACTGCATCCTCAATAGAAGAAAGCTTCTCTCCAGAAGCAGACAGCTTCTCGTTAAGTTCTCCGTAAGATGCATTGAGTTCACTCTGTTTATTCCTTAATTCTTCAAGCTGTTTATTAACAGCATCGAGGTCATCCTGTGTATCAGCCATCAACTGGTCAGGATAAGCAAAAAATGGAACAGCAGATGTAGCTGCCATAATCAAAGCAAGACCGGCGACTGTTAAATTCCGTAATTTAAATCTGATAAAGTATTTCACATAGACTCCTGATAATCATTATATTTTTATAAACAAAAAACAATATTAGTATAAAATGTACTGGAATAAATTGCAAGCCAAGCTTTCTATGGTGTATATTAATTGTGGGCTGCGGATTGGGAACTGGCCCGCATCTTAAATGTTGTGTATATCAGTTGCGGTGTCTGACTGTAACATACGCTTGAATAATCCGAGCTGTGTGTAACTTAATGTCGCTATATACATTAGGGCGGTGCGTCAAATCTCGTTCAAGCGAAGCGCGTTTGATTTGACACACCGTAATAAACTCTGTAGATAGCGGCATTTAGTTACACTAAGCGCAGGATTCCTGAAAGCGTATGCTATAGTCAGACGCCGCAATGTCATGTACGCAAGTCGAAGGATGCAGACCAATTCCCAATCCGCAACACGCAATAAAACAAAAGGAGAATTAAATGCTTGAATTAAATGATATAAAAAAGGATTATGTGTCCGGTTCGACTACTGTGAGTGCACTTAAGGGCATTAATCTTAGGTTCAGGGATTGCGAGTTCGTGTCGATTCTTGGACAGTCCGGATGTGGTAAGACTACTATGCTTAATATTATAGGCGGACTTGATAAGTATACGAGTGGTGACCTTAAGATAAATGGAGTGTCAACTAAGAATTATAAGGACAGAGACTGGGATTTTTACAGAAATAATTCTATTGGTTTTGTGTTTCAGAGTTACAATCTGATTCCGCACCAGACAGTTTTATCTAATGTGGAGCTTGCACTTACGCTTTCAGGGGTATCTAAGGCTGAGAGAAAGAGAAGAGCTATAGAGGCACTTGAGAAGGTTGGACTTGGAGAGCAGATTCACAAGAAGCCTAATCAGATGTCAGGTGGACAGATGCAGAGGGTTGCAATTGCAAGAGCACTTGTAAATAATCCTGATATCCTGCTTGCTGATGAGCCCACAGGAGCACTTGATACAGAGACAAGTATCCAGATTATGGAGCTTTTAAAGGAGATATCAAAGGACAGACTTATAATTATGGTAACTCATAATCCGGAGCTTGCCAAGGATTATTCTACAAGAATAGTCAGATTATTAGATGGTGTGATAACTGATGACTCTGATCCATATACGTTAGAAGATATGGAAGCTGATATTAAGGCTAAAGAGGCTGCTAAGGTTAAGGCATCAGAGAAGAAGAATAAAAAGTCAGGAAAGAAGCAGAAAACATCTATGTCATTCTTTACAGCGCTTTCACTTTCCTTTAATAACCTTATGACTAAGAAAACAAGAACGATTCTTACTGCATTTGCAGGAAGCATAGGAATTATCGGTATTGCAATGATTCTTTCTATCTCAAATGGTATCCAGTTATATATTGACAGGGTTCAGAGAGATACGCTTTCAAGCTATCCTATAACGCTTCAGGCAGAGTCGATTGATATAAGCAGTATGGTTACAAGCATGACGGGCAATTCTGATTCAGCAGAGCATGAAGACAAGACTAAGATATATTCTAACGATATCATGGGTGATATGATTAATACCATGGTAAAGGAGGTTAAGAGCAATAACCTTTCAGAGTTTAAGAAATACATTGAAAACGGCGGCTCTGACATTAAGTCATATGTAAGTGATATCCAGTATTCATATGATGTTCCTCTTAACATTTATATGAAGGATACTTCTAACGGTGTTGAACAGTTAAATCCAAGCACAATGTTTGATTCGATATATGGTGAGGGTGCAACAAGCACATCTTCCGCAATGTCATCAGGCATGGGTATGGGAATGTTTTCTAACAGCAGTGTGTGGAACCAGCTTTTAGGAAACCAGCAGGTTCTTGATGAGCAGTATGATGTCCTCGCAGGACACTGGCCAGAGAATTACAACGAGGTTGTGCTTGTTACAGATAAGAATAACGAGGTTGATGATTATACACTTTACTCATTAGGACTTAAAGACCCTGAGGAAGTAAGAACACTCTTTAAGAAAATGATGGTTGGTGAATCATACGAAACAGAAAAGGATATAAGCTATACATTTGACGAGATACTTGATACAGAGTTTAAGCTTGTTATGCCTACGGACATGTATAAGTACAATGATGTGACCGGTACATGGGACGATTACAGCAAAGATGATAAGTATATGACAAATGTTGTAAATAACGGAACTGATATTAAAGTATGTGGAATAATCAGACCTAATGATGACGCAGTCAGCACTTCAATTTCAAGTGGAATCGGTTATACAGCAAAGCTTACTGAATATATTATCGAAGAAGTAAAAAACAGTGAGATTGCCAAGGCACAGCTTGCTGATACAAGCGTTGATGTATTTACAGGAGTTCCATTTGACAATGACAGGAATACAGAGATTACAATGGATGATGTAAATGCATATATGGCAACACTTTCACCAGAGGAAAGCGCTCAGATGCAGGCAATGACAAGTGGAATGAGCGATGACCAGATACTACAGCTTTTCTCAGCGTCACTAAAGGCTAGAACAACAGATGCAACATTAGACAGCAATAAGTCGAAGCTTGGAATTACAGACCTTGATACACCTTCACAGATAGATATATATGCAACTGATTTTGATTCTAAGGAGAAGGTTCAGAATATTATCAAGGATTACAATAGGCTGCAACAGGACGATGGCAAGGAAGAAAATGTTATTAACTACACAGATTATGTTGGAATAATGATGTCATCAGTAAGTACAATTATTAATGCAATCTCTTATGTACTAATAGCATTTGTTGCAATATCACTTATAGTTTCTTCAATAATGATAGGTATTATCACATACATTTCAGTACTTGAAAGAACTAAGGAAATTGGAGTATTAAGAAGTATTGGTGCTTCTAAGAAAGATGTTTCAAGAATATTCAATGCAGAGACACTTATTGAAGGTTTTGTCTCAGGCGCACTCGGCATTGTTGTAACTTTATTGTTGTGCATACCTGCAAATGCGTTGATTAAGCACCTTACAGACATTTCCAATGTTGCACAGCTTCCGGTTGCAGGAGGAGTAATACTTATAATAATAAGTATGTTCCTTACATTTATTGCCGGACTTATTCCAGCAAAGCTTGCAGCTAAAAAAGATCCTGTTGTGGCATTAAGAAGTGAATAATGTCTTTACTTTAAAACTTCACTGTGTTAAAATTTGAAAGTAATAAGCCAATGCTATTTTGGAAAACCGGGGTGTATAATTATGAATAATAAGTTAAAGACACAGGCTGTTGAGCAGCTTTTTCAGGCAATATTAAGTCTTAAGGATTTAGATGAAGCATACGATTTCTTTGAGGATGTATGTACAATTAACGAGATTTTATCTCTGTCACAGAGATTTGAGGTTGCCAAGATGTTAAGAGAACACAGGACATATCTTGATATTGCAGAGAAGACAGGTGCGTCTACTGCGACAATCAGCAGGGTAAACCGTTCGCTTAATTATGGTAATGACGGGTATGACAGAGTATTTGAAAGACTTGGCATGCTTGAGAAAGAGTCAGAAGATAATAAGTAATATATGAAGCAATGTAAAAGGGAACTGTCAGTACTGGCAGTTCCCTTAATTTATACGGATTATTTCTTTTTGTCTGTTTTATCAGGCTTCTCAGGCTGCTTTGGCGCATGCTTGGCAGAGTAATCATCAATCAGACTTTCAATCATGTTCTTCTTCATGTATACATCAAAGCTTAAAAGACATACAAGACTGAAGAACTGTAAGAATTCTCTGTCATCATCATCCTTTACATCTGTAAATGCATTACTTGCCTGTTCAGACTTTGCAAATATATCTTTAGATAAGGGTCTTGCAAGAGAGGATTCCATTGAAAATATCTCTTTATATATATAATCCAGATCCGGCTTGGAACCTTCATCAAAGAATTTCTCAGTGAGAGGATTGAGCATTTTCTGTATATCACTTATTGAGAGAATGTTCTTAAAGTAATAGATAAATGTAAGGATATATATATGCTCCTTAGAGTACTTTTTCTTAACTGGTGATGGCAGCAGATTGTTCTTGGCATAGTTGTTAATCATCGTTTTGGTTAGTACTTTATCATCAGTGGTACGCTTTGTATCGTGAAGATGTTCATACATAAATGTTGTAACCTGATCCATGTACAGATTGATGTTAGGCACATCTCCGGGTTTTATATAATTAAGAGCGGACATATCTTTAAGAATACCACTCATAAGCTCTTTAATATCGTTGTTCATATGTTCCTCATTTCTTTAAAAATGCGTATTCATGAGAGAATACATTTATATTAATGCTTAAGCTATATTATATAGTTTTTAAAACCACATTTCAAGTAGGAATAATATAATGAACTTTAGCATAGTGTATTGTGCATATTATGATATTTTAATATTTATTACAGCAATATAAAATATGTTTCATAGGAGCAAATATTCGTGACATTTTGCTCCTGATATATTATAATGAAAAAGGTTTTTTAAGAATTCTGGGAGACAGAATTCGGATGCACCAGAGGGTGATATGTGCCGGAAAGCGGCACAGGAATGGAGGATTATTATGGGTATTTTAACAAGATTCAAGGACATTATGAGCGCTAACATCAATGCACTTCTCGATAAGTGTGAAGATCCAGAGAAGATGATTGACCAGTACATGAGAAATCTTGAGAGCGACCTTGGAAAGGTTAAGGCAGAGACAGCTTCAGTTATGGCTGAGGAGACAAGATGTAAAAGAGAGCTTGATGAATGCACAGCAGATGTTGCCAAGTATCAGTCATATGCAGAAAAGGCTCTTAAGGCTGGCAATGAGGCAGATGCAAGAACATTCCTTGAGAAGAAGCAGCAGTTAGTTTCTAAGCAGGCTACATTACAGCAGACATACAATATTGCAGCAGACAATGCAGCCAAGATGCGTCAGATGCATGATAAGCTCTGCAAGGATATCCAGTCACTTGAGGCAAGAAGAGATGCAGTTAAGGCTAAGGTAGCAGCAGCTAAGGCTCAGGAGAGAATCAATAAGGTTGGTTCAAGCGTGAACAGCGTTGGAACAAGCATGGATGCATTTAACAAGATGGAAGCTAAGGCTGATAAGATGCTTGACCAGGCAAATGCTATGGCAGAGCTTAACCAGACACAGCTTGAGGCAGATGTTGACAGTCTTGCAGCTAAGTATGATGCAGAGCCAGCTAACACAGCAGTTGATGATGAATTAGCAGCACTTAAGGCTCAGATGGGCTTATAATTCAGAAGCACATTTATAATGAGATAAGCAATACATAGATAAGGAGAGGGAACATGGGATTATTCAAAGGGCAGTTTGCCAACGTAGTTGAATGGGAAGAGTACAGAGATGATATAATCTTCTGGAAATGGACCAACAGAGAAATCAAGAAAGGCAGTAAGCTGATTATCCGCGCCGGCCAGGATGCAATCTTTATGTACAATGGTAAGATTGAAGGTATTTTTAAGGACGAGGGAAGCTTTGATATTGAATCACAGATTATTCCATTCTTATCAACACTTAAAGGCTTTAAGTTTGGCTTCAACAGTGGAGTAAGAGCTGAAGTTTTATTCGTTAATACTAAGGAATTCACAGAGAAGTGGGGAACTAAGAATCCTATTCTTATTCCAACACAGGCACTTCCAGGTGGCATGCCAATAAGAGCTTTCGGTAACTTCTCGTTTTCAGTATCTGATTACATTACGCTTATAGACAAGGTAGCAGGTGTAAAGCAGATGTACACTGTTGCAGATGTTAAGGAAAGAATATCAGCAGTTCTTGACCAGCTTCTTATGAAGTGGATTTCTAAAGAAGGCAAGGATATGTTTAATCTTCAGGCTAATGCTTATGATATCTCAGCGGGTATTAAGACAGACCTTGATATGGAGATGAGCAAGTTAGGAATCACAATAACAAGCTTTACTATCTCAAGTTTCTCTTATCCGGAAGAAGTACAGAAGATGACTAATAAGGCAGCTTCTCAGGCAATGGTTGGAGATATGAACAGATATACACAGATGGCTATGGCTGATAGTATCGGCAATTCAAGAGGCGGTTCGAATATTGCCAGTGATATGATGCAGCTCCAGATGGGAATGCAGGTTGGACAGCAGATGATGAATAACATGAATACTGCAATGAATAATAATGCAAATGTGTCAGGTGGCACAGCACCTAAGTTCTGTCCTAACTGTGGAACACCAACTAATGGCGCTAAGTTCTGTTCTAACTGTGGAACAAAGCTTGCATAAGCTGACAATTAGTAATATGTGAATTTAATAAATAACAATCAGGGATGTTGTCATATTGGCTTGGCAACATCCCGTTGTTTTTGTATAATGTGGTAGTTGGCAGAAATAAGGTGGATATAGATTTCACATTTGCATAAAGGTGGGTATATGAGATTAGAAGATTTGAATGACAGCCAGAAAAGGGCAGTTAAATATACAGATGGCGCGCTACTTATTATTGCTGGGGCAGGCTCTGGAAAGACGCGTGTGCTTACGAACAGAATTGCATATTTAATAGAAGAATGCGGAGTAGACCCATATAATATTATGGCAATTACATTTACTAATAAAGCTGCAAGAGAGATGAAGGAACGAGTTGAGACTACTGTGACACAGGGCGCAGGGGCTGTATGGGTAAGTACATTCCACTCAACATGCGTGAGAATTTTAAGAAGATACATAGACAGAATTGGATACGATAATAACTTTACGATATATGATACGGACGACCAGAAGTCTGTAATCAAGGATATATGTAAGAAGATGAATATAGATACGAAGATGCTTAAAGAGCGTGCAATTATGAGTAAGATTTCATCTGCTAAAGATGAGTTAAAGACTCCTGATGAGTTCGAGCTTGAGGCAGGTAACGACTATAATCTTAGAAGAATTGCAGGCGTATACAGAGAATATCAGAAGACGCTTAAGCTTAACAATGCGCTTGATTTTGATGACCTGATATTCAAGACGGTTGAGCTGTTCCAGAGTGATGCAGAGGTACTTGAGCATTATCAGGACAGATTCAGATATATAATGGTCGACGAGTATCAGGATACTAATACATCACAGTTTAAGCTTGTTGCAATGCTTGCAGCAAAGTATGGCAATATATGTGTGGTTGGTGATGATGACCAGTCTATATATAAGTTCCGTGGAGCAAATATTTATAATATTCTTAACTTTGAAAATGTGTTCACAGGCGCTAAGATTATAAAGCTTGAGCAGAATTACCGTTCGACGCAGACTATTCTTAATGCTGCAAATGCGGTGATAAGTAATAATATTGGCAGAAAGAGCAAGTCACTCTGGACTGATAACGGAGAGGGCGAGAAGGTCAATTATACTCTGTATGAGAACGGGTATGATGAGGCAGAAGGCGTTGCGAGTGGTATTGCAGAGTATGTAAGGGATGGCTGGAATTATAATGATGTTGCCATTCTTTACAGAACTAATGCACAGTCAAGAGCGCTCGAAGAAAAGCTGATGATTCACAACATTCCATATAAGATATATGGCGGACAGAATTTCTATCAGCGAAAGGAAATCAAAGATATTCTTGCTTATCTTAAAACTATTGATAATGGTCTTGATGGTCAGGCGGTTAAGCGAATTATAAATGTTCCGAAGAGGGGAATTGGTAATACTACGATTGACAGATTGCAGGAATATGCAGATTTTAATGATATTACTTTCTGGGAAGCACTTGTCAATGCAAAGGATATTGACACAATAAAGAATGCGGCACTTTCCAAGTTAGAGCCATTTGTTGACCTTATTGGAAGACTGCGTGCCAAGGAAGAATTTATGTCATTAAAGGAGCTTGCTGAGGCTGTAATTGAGGATACAGGATATATTGAGAGCCTTTCACAGAATGAAACGGTGGAAGAGGTTGAGGCAAGACGCGAGAATCTGGATGAATTCATTAATAAGGTTGTAAGCTATGAGGAGAGCTGTAAAGAAGCAGGCGAAGAGCCTACACTTTCAGGACTTCTTGAAGAAGTTGCCTTAATAGCGGATATTGATAATCTTGATGAGTCAGAGCCTCATGTAATGCTTATGACGCTGCACAGTGCGAAAGGTCTGGAATTTCCAATCGTGTATATGACTGGAATGGAGGACGGACTTTTCCCAAGCTATATGACAATTGTGTCAGATGATTCAACTGAGATTGAGGAAGAGAGAAGACTGTGCTATGTTGGAATAACAAGAGCAGAGAAAATACTTAATCTTACAAGTGCCAAGTCGCGTATGGTGCGTGGTGAAACACAGATGAATAAGGTTTCAAGATTCATTAATGAAATTCCTAAAGAATATATGCACATAGAAAACAATTCCAGTGGGTATGCTAAAGGCAGGATTGCATATGGCGGTACATCAGATGAGCCGGATACAAAAGGCATTAACATGCGTGCAACAGCCAGATCAATTCTTAGCAGCTACGGAAGCGGCACACCAGGCGGAAGGGCAGCAGGAACATATAGTTCAAGAAAGGTTAAGATAAATGGTGGTTCTAATCCGGGATTTGGAAAAGACCCTATGGAATTATTTGACCTTAAGAAACCAGAAAAGAGAAAGACTCCGGCAGATTCTGTAAGAAGTGCTTATGCAGGAATGCCTACACGAAGCGGCTTATCTTCAAGAAATGTAATAGGTGCTGCAAGAGGTGCAGATATAAGTGCAAAATCTTCAGGTGGACTTGGCTACAGTGTCGGTGATATGGTGAGCCATGTGAAATTCGGTGAAGGAAAGGTACTTGCTATAGAGGATTCAGCAAGAGACTATATGGTAACAGTTGAATTTGCAGAGTACGGACAGAAGAAAATGCTGGCAGGATTTGCCAGACTTAAAAAACTATAATGACAAATGTTTAACGCTATGCTATAATACATTTATTAAATCCGTGGTATGAAAGGAGATATTGTTATGAGTAAAGAAAAATTAGATGAGCTTATCGCAGCTACTAAATTAGGAGAACTTATTAGCAAGAAGGAAGATGAAGATAAGAAATGCTGCAAGAAGTGCAGCACAATTATCATAGCTGTTCTTGCTATCGTTGGTGCAGTTGCAGCAGTTGCTGGTATCGCTTATGCTGTATACAGATATTTTACACCAGATTATTTAGATGACTTCGATGATGAAGATTTCGAAGACGAAGATTTTGACGATGATTTCGAGGATGAAGACATCGAGAAGTAATGTAATAAGTGCGATATGATTGAAAGCCACAGCCGGCTTGATATGTCCATTAGGATATGTCAGCGGTTGTGGCTTTTTTATTGCATAATATTTAATTATTTCTTAATTGACATAGGGGTGTAATCAGTGTTATATTACTCAACCCTGTTATTAAGCAAAATTTAAGGGGAGGAAAGGAAATCGGGAATTTATGACATTTTATCAGGAGTTACAGTTAAGCTCGGCTGGTTCAAAACAGCTTATCAAGAACACACAGGATTCTAAAGAGAAAAGAAGACATATTCTTATATATAATTTTAAGGTGTATCTGGTTATGATATTCTGCGTCGCAGTAGTTACAGTATTCAGTAAGCTGCTGGGGAATAATAACAGCGTTGTCGGAGTTACAGTGCTTCTTGCGGTGCTGGTATTAAGACAGGCGGATTTTGGAATTAAGACATCACATGGATTGATTTCGATAATGGGAATATATACGATATTGATAGCAGGACCGAGGGTTTCCAATATGGTACCGCCAGTTGCTGCATTTGTAATAAATGTTGTGTGTATTATGCTTCTTATGATAATGGGATGTCACAATGTAATTATGTATAATCATTCAACATTTGTTCTTGGGTATCTTTTGCTACAGGGATATGATGTCACAGGCCATGAATATATGATGAGAGTTGTGGGACTGCTTGCCGGGATGTTAGTATGCATGATTATTTTCTATAAGAATCAGAGGAACAGACCATATAGAAGAACATTCTGGGATTTGTTTAAGGAATTTAATATTAATTCAGCAAGGACAAGATGGTACATTAAGCTTACATTTATCGTATCAAGCGCTATGCTGATTGTTTCACTGATGGGACTGCCTAGGGCAATGTGGATTGGAATTGCGTGCATGTCAGTGTGTCTGCCGTTTTCTAAAGATGTTGATAAGAGAATTGGAAACAGGGCATTGTTTAATGTTGTTGGATGTGCGATTTTTGCAGTGATGTATATAGTTCTTCCAGAATCAATGTATCCGTATATAGGCATGATAGGTGGTATCGGAGTCGGATATTCCGCTGGTTATGCATGGCAGACAGCTTTTAATACATTTGGTGCATTATCAATTGCGGCGGGACTTTTTGGAATGCCTTATGCAGTTGCATTACGTATAGGAATGAATGCTGCCGGGGCTGCTTATACATGGCTGTGTGACAAGGTACTTGAAAGAATACATTCTGCAGTGCAGGCAAAGAATGCCAGCGTGGTGGAGTAAATGTGACTACTATACTTTAGCACATTTTTCTGATAAAATTATATAAGGTATGCCGATATGTGAATAAGTGCTGCCAGAAACTATTAATATGTTAATAACAGGCACAATTCATGTGCGGAATGGAGTATAGATTGAAAAAAGGAAGCGTATACGAAGGTAAAGTTGAAAAGGTTGATTTCCCTAACAAGGCGACAGTGTGGGTGACAGATGAGGACGGACAGAAGGAAAAGGCAATCGTCAAGAACGCAATTCCTGGACAGACTGTCAGATTCTGCGTGAATAAGAAAAGAAAAGGACACTGCGAAGGCAGACTTATGGAAGTTGTTGAGAAGAGTCCGCTTGAAACCAACCCGGCATGTCCACATTTTGGCAAATGCGGTGGCTGCACTTACCAGACAGTAGCTTACAAGGAACAGTTAAAGATTAAGAGCACACAGGTGGAAAAGCTTCTTAGAGAAGTTGTTTCGGGTGAGCTTCCATTTGAGGGGATAATCGGAAGTCCGGTTACAGAAGAATACCGTAATAAGATGGAATTTTCATTTGGCGATGAGTACAAGGATGGACCGCTTGCACTCGGACTTCACAAACGAAACAGCATGTATGATATTGTTCCGGTTACAGAATGTAAGATTATTGATGAGGATTACAGAAAGATTCTCACATGCGTTCAGGATTATGCAATAGAGAAGGAGCTTCCTTTCCAGCACAAGTTAAGCCACGAGGGGTATCTGCGTCATCTTCTTGTAAGAAAGTCTGTAAAGACAGGGCAGATTCTTGTGGATATCATTACTACAACTCAGATTGAGCATGATTTCACAGAGCTTGTAAACTGCCTGACATCAATTGAATATAAGGGCACTCTTACAGGTGTTCTCCATACATTTAACGACAGCCTTGCAGATGCAGTAATTAACGAGAAAACTGAGCTTCTGTATGGTCAGGATTATATTGAGGAGGAACTTCTGGGCTTACGTTTCAAGATAACTCCGTTCTCATTCTTCCAGACTAATTCTCTTGGAGCGGAAGTGCTTTACTCTAAGGCACGTGAGTATGTGCTTTCTGGCGGATTTGGAGATGTGGCTGGTGCTGATGGCACTGGGGCTGCCAGTGTTGCGGAAAATTCAGATGTTACGGAGACTGTTAATGTTACGGGAAATGTTAGCACCAGTGGAAATGCTGGCAGCAAGCCGGTTATATATGACCTGTATACAGGAACAGGTACGATTGCACAGATGTTATCGCCGGTTGCCAGCAAGGTCATCGGTGTTGAGATAGTTGCGGAAGCTGTTGAGGCTGCCAAGAAGAATGCAGCCCAGAACGGTCTTGCTAACTGTGAGTTCATTGCAGATGATGTCTTAAAGGCACTTGATAATATTGAGATTAAGCCAGATTTCATCGTGCTTGACCCACCTCGTGACGGAATCCACCCTAAGGCACTTGAAAAGATTATTGATTACGGTGTCGACAGAATGGTGTACATTTCCTGCAAGCCTACTTCGCTTGCAAGAGACCTTATTACTTTGCAGGAGAGAGGGTATAAGGTGGAGAAGTGCTGCTGTGTGGATATGTTTCCTAATACGGGGCATGTGGAGACGGTAGTCAAATTATCCCTCAAAAAAGATACACCTAAGATTGAGGTTACAATGGAGCCTGATGAAGAGAGTAATTATACACCAGAGGAAAAGGCTACTTATTCAAAGATTAAGGAATATGTGAAGGAAAAGTATGGTGTGAATGTGCATACTTCTTATATTGCACAGGTAAAGCGGATGTGTGGTCTGGATATGGGAGAGAATTATAATAAGTCCAAGAAGGAAAATCCAGAAGTGAAGCAGTGTCCACAGGAGAAGGTGGAGTATATTAAGGATGCGTTGAGGTATTTTAAATTGATTTAGCAAAATTGATGGTGTGTCACGGCAATATCACTAGATACTCCTACAAAGCCTATAAATAAGCCATTTCTCGGCTGGAAAAGTGCTCTACTACACGTTTTTAGAGAAATAGCTTGGTATGATTATATTAAATGGATAATTGACATTATGGTATATATGCCATATAATATTTACAAAGGTGATTACATGACAGAATTTAAACTGATAGCATATGAAAAAGAAAATGGCGAAGTTCCAGTAGAAGAATTTCTTGATTCTGTTAATCCTAAGATGCGAGCTAAAATATTTGGATTGCTTGGTATATTACAAGAAAGGGGAAATATGCTTAGAGAACCTTACAGTAAACATCTGGATGATGGAATATTTGAATTGCGTTGTAAATTCGGAAGTGATATTACCAGAGTTTTA
>ERZ791575.408-NODE-408-length-20562-cov-4.890330_pt1 | contig 20562 bp, 19 predicted proteins | sample MGYA00509970_ERZ791575 | MGnify/ENA primary metagenome ERZ791575 (study PRJEB30046, sample SAMN00791935) | human gut metagenome | study: EMG produced TPA metagenomics assembly of the A metagenome-wide association study of gut microbiota in type 2... | reverse complement strand
TTATCGAACATAATTCAGATTAACAAAGATACAAAATCACCTTCATATAAACAAAAAAAGGCGGTCCCGAAAGGAACCGCCCACATTTTGCATTACATATCTATTGCCTAAGAGGCTTAGAGTTTCGGACCAGCAGCAACTAAAGCCTTACCAGCTTCGTTACCTGTAAATTTAGCGAAGTTCTTGATGAAAGGTCCAGCCAAATCTTTTGCTTTTTCTTCCCATTGGCAAGCACATTCGTAAGTGTCGCGTGGGTCAAGGATCTTCGGATCAACACCCGGAAGTTCTGTAGGAACAACAAAGTCGAAGTAAGGCATAACCTTAGTAGGAGCTTTGTCGATAGAACCGTCAAGGATAGCGTCGATGATACCACGAGTATCCTTAATAGAGATACGCTTGCCTGAGCCGTTCCAACCTGTGTTTACGAGGTATGCCTTAGCACCGCTCATTTCCATCTTCTTAACGAGCTCTTCAGCATACTTTGTAGGATGAAGCTCGAGGAATGCCTGACCGAAGCAAGCTGAGAATGTTGGAGTTGGCTCTGTGATGCCACGCTCTGTACCTGCAAGCTTAGCTGTGAAGCCTGAGAGGAAGTAGTACTTTGTCTGCTCTGGTGTGAGGATTGAAACAGGCGGAAGTACGCCGAAAGCATCAGCTGAAAGGAAGATTACATTCTTTGCAGCAGGAGCTGAAGAAACAGGGCGAACAATGTTGTCGATGTGATCAATCGGATATGATACACGAGTGTTCTCTGTTACAGTCTTGTCGTTAAAGTCAATCTTGCCTTCCTTGTCAACAGTAACATTTTCAAGAAGAGCGTCTCTTCTGATAGCGTTGTAGATGTCAGGCTCTGACTCTTTGTCAAGGTTGATAACCTTAGCATAGCATCCACCTTCAAAGTTGAATACTCCGTTGTCATCCCAGCCATGCTCGTCATCACCGATGAGGAGTCTCTTAGGATCTGTTGAAAGTGTTGTCTTACCTGTTCCTGAAAGACCAAAGAAGATTGCTGTATTCTCTCCGTTCTTATCTGTGTTAGCTGAGCAGTGCATTGAAGCAATACCCTTTAATGGAAGGTAGTAGTTCATCATAGAGAACATACCCTTCTTCATCTCTCCACCATACCATGTATTAATGATTACCTGCTCATGGCTTGTAATGTTGAATGCAACACATGTCTCTGAGTTAAGGCCTAATTCAGCATAGTTCTCAACCTTAGCCTTAGAAGCATTATATACAACGAAATCTGGCTCGAAGTTCTCAAGTTCTTCTGCTGTTGGCTTAATGAACATATTAGTTACAAAATGTGCCTGCCAAGCAACTTCAACGATGAAACGAACTGCCATTCTTGTGTCCTTGTTAGCTCCACAAAATGCATCAACTACGAAAAGTTTCTTATTAGAAAGTTCTGCCTTAGCGATGTCCTTAACCTTAGCCCATACATCTTCTGACATTGGGTGGTTATCGTTCTTATACTCATCTGATGTCCACCATACAGTGTCCTTAGAGTTCTCATCAACAACAATGTACTTGTCTTTAGGAGAACGACCTGTATAGATACCTGTCATAACATCAACAGCTCCAAGTTCGCTTTCCTTACCAACTTCATAACCTTCGTTAGTAGACTTAGTCTCTTCCTCGAATAATAATTCATAAGAAGGATTGTAGACGATCTCTGTAGCACCTGTGATGCCATACTTGCTTAAATCGATTTTTGCCATCTTACATAAACCTCTTTTCTTATAATTTCTTGTAAATTATTACAAAATTCTTTTTAATTCTATACCATGCCCTAATTAAAATCAATAAAAAATTGTTAAATTTTTCTCGAAATCGTGTATATATTAATTTTATTAATCAGTTATTCTTTAGGAACCGTCTTTTCGTACTTGATATCTTCAATTGTTTCACTTGAAAGCCTGATAGCCTCAAGTACCACATTTTCTGCAACTCCCATGTTCTTGGCTACTTCTTCCACCGTAGGTTTTCTTCCTAATTCTTCTTTAAGTCTTGTTCCCCAGTCATTTACAAGATTGACTTTATTGAGAATTTTTCCCGAAACCATATTAACATCCGTCTGTTCATCTATAAGCATATTAAGACTGCCTTCAATAAGCTCCTTAACTGCTTCGTCAATTCCTTTAAGCACATTAAGAAGGTCTTCCTGTCCACCTTCTTTAATCTTATCCTTCCACTCATAATTATTAAGCCATTCCTGCTGTCCTATATATGCTGTCATAGCCAGATTGGCCTCCTGTACAAGGTCACATGCAAGAACTCCCTTTCCTCTGAATGGTTCTATCCATGACGCAATCTTTTCAAGATAACTTTCTGTAAGCAGTTTTAGTGATTCTTTATCATTGTCCTCAACTATGTTCATAAGAAGATATGACCTTGTAACATCTGTCATAGGCTGTATTTCTGATATATCCTGAAGATATATTTTCAGATACTTCTCATCCTCTTCATAATCAAGATGACTTACAATATCATCCGCAACCTTCTTATCTTCCTGTTCTTCCTTAGAAATATGTTGTCCTGACTCATCAATATTATCATCTGAGGCACTTTCCATCAGCTTTAGGAATTCATTATCTACGCTGTCTTCACCCTGTATCTTAATTCCATTAGCCATCAGATATCCTGAAATCATCTGGAATTTGGCATCATCTAATGCCATATCTTTAAAAAAGCTGTGTACATCCTCTCTTGTAACAATATTGCCATTAACCTTGGCATATTCTTTAATGCTTCCGACAGCCTCCATAAATGCTGCCTGGGAATCTTTATTTTCAGCCATATTATCTAACCTCTTTCAACTTAATTCGTTCTGTATAATATAACACATAAGTGCGCATTTGGTAAATGTATTATTTCAGTATACACATTTGACAAAAGCAGACCCACAGCTTATAGTTTATATAGAATATAAGAAAAGAGGAGATTTCATAATGAGAATCGCATTAATTAATGAAAACAGCCAGGCTGCAAAGAATGAGATGATTTATGCATCACTTAAGAAGGTTGCAGAAAGCAAGGGACATACAGTTGATAATTATGGTATGTACTCAGCTGATGATAAGGCACAGCTTACATACGTACAGAACGGTATCCTTGCTGCTATTCTTTTAAACAGCGGTGCTGCTGACTTTGTAGTAACAGGCTGTGGTACTGGTGAAGGTGCTATGTTAGCACTTAACTCTTTCCCTGGAGTTCTCTGTGGACATGTTGTTGATCCTTCAGATGCTTATATGTTCATGCAGATTAACGATGGTAACGCTATCGCTCTTCCATTTGCAAAGGGCTTCGGATGGGGTGCAGAACTTAACCTCACATACATCTTCGAGAAGCTTTTCGAAGGTGAGCCAGGTGGTGGATATCCTAAGGAAAGAGTTGTTCCAGAACAGAGAAATAAGAAGATTCTTGACGGTGTAAGAGCTGTTACTCTTAAGCAGGATCTCGTAGAAGTTCTTAAGGAGCTTGATCAGGATCTCGTTAAGGGTGCTGTTGCAGGCGAGAAGTTCGAGGAACTTTTCTTTGCTAACTGCAAGAATGAGAAGATTGCTGAGTATGTTAAAACTCTCAGATAATTAATTCTGCATTGTACTTAAAAAGGTGTCTCCGTTAATCCGGAGACACCTTTTTCTTTAACTTATTATGCTGCTTTCTGTATAAAACCAGCTTTGGTTATTGCATATCTTACTGTCTTTCCAAGAAGTGTTGCAATAACTATCTTAACAATATCAAATACGATAAATGGATATACACATACTGTAAGTGCATATGTGACTGAACATTTCATAAGGTATACAAACCATACCGTACCAAATGCATATGCAACAGCAGTTCCAACTACCCAGCCTAACATTGTAAGAAAAATATTTCTGTGTGAAAGCTCAATCACAGCTCCTCCAATAAGTGCCATGAATATGAAGCCAATAAGATATCCTCCTGTTGGTCCAAGAAGCTTTCCTAATCCACCAGCAAATCCTGAAAATACAGGAAGTCCGACAGCACCAAGCAGCAGATATATTCCATAACTTCCTGTTCCTGCCCATATACCCAGTACAAATACTGTGAAGTAAATCACAAGATTAGTAAGGGATATTGGAATCTGACCAATTGGAACTGAAAGTGGTCCAAGAATACATGTAACTGCTGCCATCATAGCCATGAATGTCAGCTGATAAATAGTAACCTTTTTGCTTTTCATAATTAAAGTCCTCTTTTCAAATGTAGTAATACAACATTTGTTATTGTACACACTCAAAAAGCTATTGTCAACCTATTATTAATTCAAGTTGACATTCAGTTAACATTACATTTTACAATGCTATTGTAATATATACTGTATCATTCCCGGTCCCAGTTCTGGTGTCGGTCTTGCGATAAATCCATGCTTTTCATAGAATATCTCTCTGCCCTTGGCACACATCAGACAAAGCATCATTCTTGTGCCTTCCTGAGTAATTCCTTTGACATAAGCTATTATATGTTCTATAAGCATGCTTCCTATGTGCTTACTCTGATATTCCGGTATTATTATTAAATCCTGGATATAGCTGATTACAGACATATCTCCAACCACTCTGCCCATTCCTATAGGCTTGCCATCATCATATACTGTGAATACTTTCACGCTGTTATCCAATGCTCTCTGAGCCTGATTTTCATCTAACTTAATCCAGCCGACTTGTTTTCTTAATGAAAGATATATATTAACATCTCTCATATCTTCTACTATTCTTATCATAATCTCTATTTCCTACAAATTTTTTAACGAATCGAATTATACTCGCTTTATTTATTAATGTCCAGTGTGCTATAATAGCAAAAAAATATCGGAGGTACTCACATGATTACTGTAGCTAAAGATAATTCCGGAGATTTTAATTCTATCCAGCAGGCTGTTGATTCAATTCCAGCCGGAACCCCTGAAACTATCTATATCAAAAAAGGAATATATAAAGAACGCGTTGAAGTCAGAAAGAATAATATATCATTTGTTGGTGAAAGCACTGATGATACTATAATAACAGAAAGCTATTATGCAAGAATGATTATGCCTGATGGCTCTAAACGTGGAACTTTCCGTTCTTATACATTTTTCGTCTACGCAGACAATTTTACTGCCAGCAATTTAACTTTTGAAAATGCAGCCGGATTCGGTGATGAATTTGGCCAGGCGATTGCAGTATATGCCGAAGGGGATAACATAACTTTCAGGAACTGCAAAATTCTCGGTCATCAGGATACTCTGTTCACCGGTCCTCTTCCAATGAAAGAAAAGCAGCCTGGTGGTTTCACCGGACCTACAATTGACGGAATACGCCGTGTTGTCCACCAGTTATATGAAGACTGCTACATTGCAGGAGAAATTGATTTTATATTTGGAAGTGCTACTGCTTACTTTAAAAACTGCACCCTTTTTGCACTGAACAGAAATCAGGAAATCAATGCTTTCTATACAGCACCTTCTACATATGAAGGACAGGCTTTTGGTTATGTATTTGAGAGCTGTACATTTACAGGTAACTGTCCTCCAAAAAGTGTTGCTTTAAGCAGGCCATGGAGAATACATGCCAAAACAGTTCTTCTTAACTGCAGCTATTCCGATCAGATAATTGATGAAGGATTTACTGACTGGAACAAGCCCGAATCGCATGAAACTGTATATTATGCAGAATACAACGGACATGGAGAAGGTTTTAAGCCTGAAAAAAGAGCAGCTTATGTTCATCAGTTAAATGAATCAGAAGCTGCCCTCTATACTCTTGAAAATGTTATGAATTCCTAATTAATTGTTAATGAACCAAGCGATGTTCCAGATGATGTTGCCGTCATAGAAGACCCGGCTACTAAACTGGCATCGCTTTCTTTTACCTGAAAAAGTACCACAACATCTTTACTTGCACCTGCTGCAAGACTTACATTTTTCAATGCTGTTATATCATTCTTCAATATTGATGCATAATTACCTACACCAGTTCCTCCAACTTCAAGTTTAAATGTTACATTACCTGAAGAATTGAGTGTTACTGCCTGTCCACTTGTATTAGTAAGTGTAAGTTCAACTGCAACCACCTTATATCCTTGCTGTGCAGGCACAGATACATAATCATCCAATGGATAAGCACTTCCTGTAACATAATCCTTATATCTGACTGTTACACCATTAAGTCCTAAAACTGCCGGAAGATTCCCCATTAAATCTGTTGACGCTGTTCCTGCTGCATTAGAAGCAGAAGGTTTATGTGAATTAACAGACTGACTCTGTGATGGTGTCTGTGTACTGCTGTTAGTACCTGCAGTTGTTGTAACACCTGTCTTCTGCGCAGTATTAAGCTTCTGGTACTTCCATTCATTATCATATGAATACTTAAGAAGTGTTCCTGCTATATATTCTGCTACAAGGTCATTCTCTTCATTAGTCAGTGATATATCATTCTTACCACAGCCTGTAAGTGCTGCCATACACAATAGTACAAGCAGACCCGTTAAAAATTTTTTCATATATTGTTCCTCAAACTCTTTAAAAAATTATTATTGTAGTTCATGATAAATAAATACATTTTCTAAACACTAATAACAATTATATCATATTATGATTTACAATCAAGATTAAACCAGAATTCTACACCATCAGATACATTTCTGACACCATATTCCTGCCCCATTGAATCCATAATAGCCTTTACAATAGACAGTCCTATTCCATTACCTCCATATTCTCTTGTTCTCGCTTTATCAGTCTTGTAGAACTTCTCCCATATTCTTTCAAGATCTTCATCAGCAATATTCTTTCCACTATTATATACAGTAACGGTAATAGTTCCTCCATTCTCTGATTTTTCAGTTCTCACCTCAATTGCACGCTTTCCATCACAGTGATTAAGTGCATTAGATATATAATTAGTAAGCACTTCCTCTGTCTTGTATTCATCAGCCCACACAAAATTATGCTCATTACGGTTATCAAATACTATACTCATATTCTTTTGTCCCGCTCTTATTGCATTGGCATCTGCTACAGAAGCAATAAGCTCATTAATATCAAATCTCTCCATCTCAGGCTCATCATTTCCGAATTCAATCTGATTAAGTGTAAGAAGTCGCTTAACCATTGTATTCATCTTGTTTGCCTCGTCCATAATAACATCACAATAAAATTCCATGCTTTCAGGATCATCTGTTATGCCTTCCTTAAGCCCCTCAGCATATCCTTGTATAAGTGCAATAGGAGTCTTTAACTCATGAGATACATTTGAAAGAAAATCTGTTCTCATTATCTCAAGCTTTTCTTTTTTATCAATATCTTTCTTAAGTTCAAGGTTAGCCTTCTTAAGCTCTGCAATATTCTGTTCAAGCTTCTCAGACATATTGTTCATGCTCTTTCCAAGCAGACCAATCTCTCCCTTATCACTTCCCTCATATCTTGCATCAAAATCCATCTCTGACATCTTCTCAGCAATATTAGAAAGCTGCTTAATCGGTCTGGTAATATATGTTGATACTACAAATGCTGCAATTATACCAACAGCAAGAATTGCTCCTCCAACATACTTAATAAGAGTTGTCGATATATTTACATTATCTTTTATTCCCTGGATAGGAGTTCTTAATATAATTGAATATCCATTGTCAAGTGTACCCCATATCTCAAGATAGTAATCTCCAAGCCTTTCATCATACACCTTCTGTAATGTGTAATTATCATTGGAGCTTATAATTGTCCTGTTCTCAACAAGTGATGTACCTGACATATCAATAATATCTTCCAGACGTTTCTTATGGTCTTTCTTATCATCCATATCAGCAGGGTTGGCTGAATCAGTGCCATCAGTTGCATTATCAGAAGAATTATCTACCGATTCATCATTCGGATTCTTAGGCTCCGGTGCTTTATCAGGAGAACCATTATTCTTAAAAATGTCCCCATTAAATATACTCATACGGAGTCTCTCCATCATTGAATCGTCTCCCTGGGTACTTACATATATGGTACACCAGCTGCTGTCAACCACAAGCACTGATATTCCCTTTGCTGTAGATATGTTCTCCATATCTGCACACATAGTATCTTTGTCTATCTGAGAATCTGTGTACTTCTGCATAATGTCATTAACATTTTCATATGAACTTATCATACTTTTCTGCTTACGGTTCATATATACTTTCTCAGAAAAAATGCTGTTAAATCCAATAAGCATTGCTACCAGACATGTAACTGTTGCTACCAGAAGAAGTGTAATCTTGAATTTAATAGAATGTATCTTCATCTTTCATTGCCTTCCTTATACACAGAATCAGTCAACAATAAACTTGTAGCCCATGCCCCAGATAGTCTTGATATAATCGCCCTTATCACCCATCTTTTTTCTTAACTTCTTAACATGGGTATCAATAGTTCTTGCATCACCATAGTAATCATAATTCCATACATTGTTAAGAATCTTCTCTCTTGACAATGCAAGTCCTTTATTCTCAACGAAATAAGTAAGCAGTTCAAATTCTTTATAGCTTAACTCGATCTCTTCTCCGTCAATCTTAACAATATGTGCGGCTTTATCTATAGTAATTCCGCCTATCTCGATTATCTCGTTACTGTCAACGCCATATGCACGCCTTATAATTGCATCAACTCTCGCTGTAAGTATCTTAGGCGAAAATGGCTTGGCAATATATTCGTCAGCTCCACATTCAAAGCCTTGTAGTTCATCCATCTCCTCGCCCTTTGCTGTAAGCATTATAATAGGAACTTTAGAATCCTTTCTTATCTGCCTGCACACTTCCCAGCCATCCATTCTTGGCATCATAACATCAAGAATTATAAGTGCAATATCTTTATTCTCCATAAATGTATCTACAGCTTCTACACCATCAGCCGCTTCAATAACAGCATATCCTTTTCTTGTAAGGAAATCACTTACAAGCTTTCTCATTCTGCTTTCATCATCTACTACTAAAACCTTCATCTTATCCATATGTAATCCTCACTTTCACGGTGAATTAATTATCTATATACTATCTGATAAATATGTTTAAAATGTGTACTCTGCTCATATATTTATATTATGACTACTTTGTTGACTGCTGTGATGATGATTTTAAAGACTGCTTTGATTCAAGTTCCGCTTCCCTTGAATTAAGCTCTTTCTCTTTTTCCTTTAACTTGGCTTCCTTAGATTCAAGCTCTGTCTGCCATGAAGAATACTTATTCTGCACATTTACTTCATAATTAATCACATTCGAATTAGAACCTGTCCTAAGAATAAAGAACATCGCAATTATTGCAATAACCAAGAACACATTTATAATCATAATTCTCATAAAATTGTTCTTATATTTTGCAACCTGGATTGAGAGTGTATGCAGTTCGCTCCTGTGCTCATTTCTTTCACGTCTTCTGTCAATCGCAATCTGTGTTTCACTCTTTACCGGAATCGGCTTAATCTTATCATCTGGAATATCTGGTGAATTATACAGAAACTGCTGTAAATTCTTGAGATAATTAAGCCCAATGGATGTATAAAATAACTGTCTGTCAATTATCTTATTATACAACACATACACCTGTTTCGGATCTTTACTGTCCGTCTTTCCAGACAGATACTTAATAGCATTCATCTCATCTTTTGCTTCCTGCGCTTCCTGCTTCGTCTTAAAAGTATATCCGCCGACAACAAAGCCTTTTTCCTTATTATTAACATTTTTATTATCGCTCATAAACTCCACTTCCCACGCACATTTTTGTTAATTGTAACATTAAATCTCATTATCTACAAACCAAACATCTCCCGGCATATCTTTTTGCCGCTTTCCGTCTTAAAAATGTTATTATATGCTTTCAATGCTGCATCCTTTGTAAGATTATCATCACATATGTTAACCAAGAAATCTGCCTCAACAAGTATCTGGTAGTCAATGCCGTCAATATTATTGTAAGTATGGTGATGTCCTATCAGATACTGCACTCTTTCTGATACTTCACTGTCAAAGCCAAGCCTGTCAAGAAGTCTTGCGGCAATAGCAGGACCTTCTTTTTCCTGCAGCTTACCGCCACACTCTCCATATTTTTCTTCACATGTATGAATCCCGATATCATGTGTGAGTGCCGCTGTTTCAATTATAAAAAGACATTTGTCATCAACATTTTCCATCTGTGCAATCAGCTTTGCATAGCTGTGAACCTTGCAAAAATGCTGTATTCTCTTAGCGTCTCCCTTATATAATTCAATCATTGCCATATGAAGTCTGTTAATCATAGTTTCTCCTTTTAATAACCAAGTGTATCATTTACAAGTATTACATGTATTCTTCCGACATGGCGTGAATATCTTGTAATCAGGAACTGGCAGCATAATGTGTCTGGTGATTTGCAGTCAAAGCATTTTCCGGTTGTCTTGCAGGGTGTCTTGACATCAAAATTCTGTGCATTAGTTGGTGCAGCTATATTTCTTGCACGCTTCATTGCCGAATCGAGGTCTGAACAGACTTTATTCATTCCAACTATGAAGATTACCTTCTTTGGTCCCTGCGCTATGCATGAAACACGGTTAGAATTGCCATCAATATTTACAAGTATTCCATCACTTGTCATTGCATTTGCACTTGATAAGAACACATCAGCGTCATATGAAGCCAGAAGTCCCTCTCTTGGAGTCATCTTTGAACGGTCTATATAATTGTAATTGCCCTCTTTCAAAACCTCTACAAGTCCAATCTCCTGTGCGCTGTGGCAGCCACCCATAGCAATTGTGCTTTCCTCGTCAATTAACTCCAAAGCCTGCTTTAAAGCTGCTTCTTTATCCTCTGCATAATATCCTGACATATTTCGTGACTGTAAGCCATTAATTACAGTCTGTGCCAGTACTTCGTTTCTTTTCTTTACATTTTCGTCCATGTTCGTATCCTCCAGTCTATGTAAATATTTAGTATGCTTATTATAGCACAAATTCTTTTACTTCCTTTATGCTTCATAACAAAATAAATGTAGTTCTTATGAGTTATCCATAACATTTTCTACATAAAATTTAAGGAAATCATGTATCTCCATATTATATTCTTTCTCAAATCTTTTTCTAACATTTTCTTCCAGCTCCGATCTTTCGTGAAATGAATCTTCATAATATCTGACCATGCTTTCAACTACATTCTGACAAAATGGTGTTCTGTTATGTATTCCATTTAATTTTTTATCATCCCAGTTAAAACCATATGTAACGCCATACTCTTTTTCTTTGTACAAAATACAAAAACCATAGTCGCCGCCATCTCGGGTCAATATTGGAGATGTAAAGCTTGTACGAGCCAATACAATATCTCTGTTAGCTTCATAAACCCCATAAATAATATTTATATTATGGCTTTCAATATTGAAATCCCCAAATTTTCTGTTACCTATCAGTTGTCTTCTCTGAGCATCTGTCAATTCAACCAGACTTAAATCTATGCTTATTTCATCACTATCAATATAATCCTCCTGCCAATCAGCATGTTTATTAGATATCTGCTCACTTTTTTCTTCATCAACCACATTATCCTGAATGAAATCCAACTGTTCAGTATTATCATTGCTGTTTACCCAATCTTTATCTTGTATAAAACACTTAGGATTTTCAGAAATTCTTTGCAGATTAGTAGCAAATAACTGAAGATGTTTTCGCTGAAATTTTAAATCCGTACCAAACTGTCTGTTGACTGCCGACATTTTTACAGATATTTTTCCATACTGTGATTCACCATCAAATTTTATTTCCTTACCACCAAGAACATTTTCAACTTCAACATTTTTTATACTGTCATTCTTTATGATATAACATTTATAAAACTTTCCCCACAAGTCAAACACAGCCACCAGAACATTTTCATCAGTTGTTGCAACAAATGCCTTGCAATCAGATATGGAATGTCCATGGTGCATTATAATATAAGATATCCTGTCTCCATCTGGTTCTTCCATATCAACCAGAATCTCATCTCCGTGTGTAAACTCATCTTCTTTTAAAACTTTAGAAAATGTATCTTTATATAATTGTGTACAAAACACATTTTTAAACCTCATATTCTACCCCTGACTAATATCATAACCCTGCCATATTATTGTATAATTTCTACTTAATACTCATAACAAACTTTTCAAGCTTCTCTTCATTATCCTTTGCAGTATTACTATTGCGGTCTGCTAACGCAACCTGACTTTTTATATTTTTAAGACTTTTTGACAACTGTGCAAGACATCTGTCATTGTCCCCGCCGCCGCTGAATGTAAACACAGCATCTATTTTATCTGCCACGCCGTAATTCTTTATAAATGTGTTGACCGGAGACGCAGGCATTCCTGCCCATACCGGCATACCTAATATAATTTCATCATAATAATCTATGTTATCAGGAACACCTTTTATCTTAGGTCTCCTTCCAAATGTTGACTGCATTCCTCCGACAAGCATCTGTCTTACTGTATTCTTAGGTAATGGCTTAACTAAATCTATCTCAAAGATTTTTGCTCCCAACTTTCTTGCAATAACCTTTGCAGCTTCCTTTGTATTTCCTGATAATGAATAATAAACAACAGCTCTGTTCATAGCTGGCTCCTCCTTACTTATGTGATTGTACTTATTTTACGCTATTGAGTATTGTGTGGCAAGTGAACTTGGTGTTTTGGACTTTCTTGTGACTTTCCTCCGCTTTAACGTCCAATTCACCGTGTATCCACCTCCCCCACAAAAGGGAGTCGAATTCTTCGCTCCGCTCCGGTCGGCGCAAAGCCGAGGTCCACCGGACCTCGTGCGCCCCTGTCCAAAAACCCGGCTACGCCATGTTTTATCCATTAATAAGACTCTCCTCTGGTCCATAGGAAAAAGGGAGCGAAGAAGCTCACGCTTCCTCACTCCCTTTTTCCTATGGACCAGAGGGGAGTCGAACCCCTGTCCGAAAACCCATTCCCTGTTCTTCTACTATCATAGTTGATTGTTTAACATTCCCTCCGGTACACGGGAATCAACACCCTTGCACCTTTAGTAGCTTCATGATACGACCAGCATCTCAAAGCTTTGATACTGTCGTTTCCTACATGTTCGAAGCCTGGTTCTTAAAGTGTAGGTGCTTTAAGTCAGACTGCTGCAATTAGGCAGCGTATGCTAAATTATCGTTAGCGTTTATATTTAAGTTTGGATTTTGACGCTTTCCTGCGGATAGCTTCACCAGCTTCAAGATCCCCGTCGAAACCTTTACTAGCCCGTGTGTAAGCAGTTTTATCTGCTTATTTATATTAACATTGGCATAATGCCAAGTCAATGAACTTGTTATTCAAAACTGATAAAATATTTCTAAAATCTGAGATTCTTGTTCTTGAATTCCTTCTGTGCATCTCTTATCTGGTCTTTCTTTGCAATAGAATCTCTCTTGTCAAAGTTCTTCTTACCTTTTCCAAGACCAATTTCCATCTTCACCTTTCCCTCTTTCAGATATACCTGAAGTGGAACAAGTGTGTAACCTTTAATTGTAAGTTCACCTGTAAGCTTATTAATCTGATTCTTGTGAAGAAGCAGCTTCTTAGGTCTTAAAGGGTCTTTATTGAATATGTTTCCCTTTTCATATGGTGTAATATTCATACCTAATACATACACTTCGCCATTCTCAATCTTGATATAAGATTCCTTAATTGAGCACTTACCTGCTCTGATTGATTTAACCTCAGTGCCGTGAAGTACCATGCCCGCCTCGTATTTCTCTTCTATAAAATAATCAAAATAAGCTTTCTTATTGTTCGCTATAAGTCTGTTTCCTGATGCGCTTGTTTTTGATGCCATGTCAGTCTCCATTCTATTCTATGCAAATGCAAAATCAATTGTTCTTAATATCTTATCGGTGCCTATGACAACTACCTTAACCTTCTGTCCGAGCTTGTAGCTTCTGTTTCCGAGTTCTCCTACCATCTCATAGTGTTCCTCGTCAAATGTATAGAATCCCTTCATATTATTGATAGAAACCATGCCCTCGATAGTGTTTGGAAGTTCAACATATACGCCCCATGCTGTAACTCCTGAAACAACTCCGTCAAATGTTTCGCCTACAAACTGTTCCATATATTCTGCCATCTTAAGCTTATCTGTGTCTCTTTCAGCGTCTGCCGCACGCCGTTCCATCGCACTCGTCTGTACTGCTACATCAGGCAGTATTGCATCATAATGCTCAGCTCTCTTAGGGCTTAAACCTCCGTGAAGATTCTCCTTGATAATCCTATGAATCTGCAGATCAGGATATCTTCTGATAGGCGATGTGAAATGACAGTAATACTTGGCAGCAAGTCCAAAATGTCCCACACATTCAGTAGTATACTTTGCCTTCTTCATAGAGCGGAGTGTCAGTCTGCTTATAAGATTCTCAGCATCAGAACCCTCTATCTCAGAAAGAAGCTTCTGAATCTCCTTAGGTCTTAAATCATCAGTAAGTCTTAATGTATAACCAAAATTATTAATAAATGTGGCTAACTTGCGCATTTTCTCCGGATCAGGATTCTCATGAGTTCTATATAGAAATGGCATATCCTGCCAGAAATAATCCTCTGCAACAGTCTCATTAGCAGCAAGCATAAAATCCTCAATAATCTTAGTTGCTACATTTCTGTCATATGGCTTAATATCAGTCGGGTGACCATTCTCATCAAGTATAATCTTACTTTCAGGGAAATCAAAATCAACCGAACCTCTTGCAAATCTCTTCTTTCTAAGAAGCTCCGCAACCTCTTCCATCATATGAAACATTGGAACAAGCTCTTTATATTTCATAATCTCTTCTGTATCATTATCAACAAGAATCTTTTTGACGCTTGTATAGCTCATTCTCCTGTCTACATTAATAGCAGTTTCGCATATTCTGTGTCCTACAATATTGCCCTTTTCGTCAATATCCATAAGGCAACTGAGTGCCAGTCTGTCTTCTCCCTGATTAAGTGAACATATTCCATTAGACAGCTTGTGTGGAATCATCGGAATAACACGGTCTACAAGATAAACACTTGTGCCCCTCTTAAGTGCTTCTTTATCCAGTGCACTTCCCTCTGTAACATAATGGCTGACATCTGCAATGTGAACACCCAGATGATATACAGGACCTTCTTTAGAGATTGATACTGCATCATCCAAATCCTTCGCATCCTCACCATCTATAGTAACCATCTGAACATTTCTCAAATCAACTCGTCCAGCCTTATCCTTCTCACTGACAATATCAGGAATATCATTAAGTGCCTTCTTAACTGATTCAGGAAACTCTACTGGTAAATCATATGCCTTGATGATAGACATTATGTCCACACCCGGGTCATCAATATGTCCAAGTACTTCTGTAACCTTGCCCTGTGGATTCTTACTCTGGCTGCCATAATCACTTATAGAAGCAACTACCTTAGAACCTTCAACCGCTCCATTCATGAATTCCTGCGGTATAAATATATCACAGCTAATCTTGGCATTATCAGGAATAACAAAACCATACGTTCTGTTCTTCTGGAATGTTCCGACAACTTCCTTAACCTCATGCTCAAGAATGGCAACAATCTTACCTTCAGCCCTCTTACCGCCATTCTTCTCAGTGGTTATCACAACCTTGACCTTATCATGATAGAAAGCATTCATCGTGTCATTAGCCTTGACAAATATATCATCTTCCCTGTCAGGTATTACTACAAATCCAAATCCTCTGCTTGTACTTTCAAATGTACCAACAAGTGCTACATTCTCAGGCTTCATGTACTTCCCCTTCTTTGATACGCCTATTGTTCCATCTGCGACAAGACTGTCAAGCACCTCCATAAGCTCAGAACGCTTAGCTTTCGGAATATCGAGAAGCATAGCGATTTCTTTTGCTTTCATTGGAACATACAGTTCATTATTAAGAATCATATCGGCAAGCATCTGTCTTCGCTGTTTAAATATATCCTTCTCCATATCCCTTATATCCCTTTCTTACCATAAAAATATCCGGATTACACCAGATTGCCCGTAAAACAAAAACACTCTTAAGAAATTATCCGTTTCTTAAGAGTGTCCGTAATTTAGAAATTAAAATTAAGTATAACTGCTATAACAACAAAAAGAATTACAAGAATCTTGGTTATCTTAACAAGCTTGCCTTCCATTGAACGGCCCTTGTTCTTACCCCAGTATGAATCAGCAGCGCCACTAATTGTTCCTGACAATCCGTTCTGCTTACTTTCCTGCATAAGAATTATTATTGCTAAAGCTATACAAATTACTACAAATACTCCCATTAAACCAATTCTTAATACATCTCCGACAGACATATGAAACAATGGAATTATCTTATTCATACCATCCTCATTCCTGCGCATCATGCGCTTTTTATTACATAATTATGCCAATACGGCAACATAGGTCATTCTATCACAAACAAACATTTTGTGCAAGAAAAATTGACAAATTAATTTCAACCACTCAATTAGTTCTTCTTAACAAGAAGAGATTCACCTGTCATCTCAACCGGTTTCTCAAGTCCCATAATTTCAATAAGTGTAGGAGCAATATCGCATAATCTTCCACCCTCACGAAGTGTATAATTCTCATCATAATTAACAAGAATGAATGGAACAGGATTAGTTGTATGTGCAGTATGTGGAGCTCCTGTTTCGTAATCAATCATCTTCTCAGCATTACCATGGTCTGCGCAGATAAAGAGAACTCCGTCTACATCCTTAACCGCATCTACAGCCTTTCCAACAAGCTCGTCAACCTTCTCCACAGCCTTGATTGCTGCTGGAATAACGCCTGTATGTCCAACCATATCAGGGTTAGCAAAGTTGATAATAATAACATCATATTTGTCAGACTTGATAGCCTCAACTAAGTCCATACCTACTTCCGGAGCACTCATCTCTGGCTTTAAGTCATATGTTGCAACATCCTTAGGTGAGTTAACGAGTAATCTGAACTCATCAACATTAGGGTCTTCAACACCGCCATTAAAGAAGAATGTAACATGTGCATATTTCTCTGTCTCAGCAAGTCTTAACTGCTTCTTTCCATGATTAGCGAGGAATTCACCAAATGTGTTCTTAATAATCTCTTTCTTGAATGCAACCTTCTTGTTAGGGATTGATTCATCATAATCCTTGAAACATACAAATGTTAATGGAATAAATCCTGTCTTTCTTTCAAATCCTGTAAACTTATCATCGCAGAACGCTCTTGTCATCTCTCTTGCACGGTCTGGACGGAAGTTAAAGAATATAACAGAATCATTAGCCTTAACTAATGAAAGTGGCTGACCATCTTTACAGATAACTGTTGGCTCAACAAATTCATCTGTCTTACCATTATCATATGATTCCTGAAGTGCCTGAGTAGCTGACTCAGCCTTGATACCATCACCTGTTACAAGTGAATCATAAGCCTTTTCTACTCTGTCCCAGTTATTATCTCTGTCCATTGCATAGTAACGACCTGATAAAGATGCAACCTTACCAACTCCGATTTCTGCCATCTTATTCTCAAGTGTCTCAACAAAACCCTTAGCTGAAGCTGGAGGTGTATCTCTTCCATCGAGGAACGCATGAACATATACCTTAGATACTCCCTGCTGCTTTGCCATCTCTAAAAGTCCATATACATGGCTTAAATGACTGTGAACACCACCATCTGATAAAAGTCCGAAAAGGTGAAGATCCGAATCATTCTTCTTGCAGTTCTCCATTGCCTCAAGTAATTCTTCGTTCTTAAAGAATGTACCATCTTCAATATCCTTAGTAATTCTTGTAAGATCCTGATAAATAATTCTACCAGCACCAATATTCATATGACCAACTTCTGAATTACCCATCTGTCCGTCTGGAAGACCTACAGCAAGTCCTGAAGCATATCCCTTCTGGAATGGGCATTCCTTCATCAGCTTATCCATAACAGGAGTGTTAGCCATAGCAATAGCATTACCCTCTGTTCTATCATTTAAACCATAACCATCAAGCACCATTAAAACTACTGGTTTTTTACTCATAATGTGATTCTCCTTTAAATGTATTCTAATTAATTGCCTATAGCATGATAGCACATTTGTAAAAAAAATCAAAGACCTTGTCTTGAATATTATCATCAAAACAAGGTCTTTCATGCTTATTTACTTATTATAATTAACTATATCCGCAAAATCCGGCTTGAGACTTGCACCTCCTACCAGTCCACCATCAATATCAGGCTGGGCAAAAAGCTCTGCTGCATTAGAAGCATTAACACTTCCTCCATAAAGAATTCTTATCTGATCCGCTGTTTCCTTATCATATAACTCTTCAAATACTGTTCTTATAAATCCGCATACTTCCTGTGCCTGCGCTGTAGATGCAACCTTCCCTGTTCCAATAGCCCATATTGGCTCATAAGCAACTATTGTATGAAGCACCTGCTCTTTAGTAACACCAACATATGCTTCTACTATCTGTTCTTTAATGAAATCAAGTGTAATACCTTTTTCTCTCTGTTCAAGTGTCTCTCCACAACAAAGAATTGGGATAATTCCATGTTCAAGTACCTTATGCATCTTGAGATTAAGCACTGTATTACTTTCATTAAAGTACATTCTTCTTTCTGAATGTCCTATTATAACATGGCTTACACCAGCATCAACAAGCATCTCAGGCGATAACTCACCGGTAAATGCTCCTTTCTCCTGATAATAAACATTCTCTGCACCAATATGTATATTAGATCCCTTCACTGCCTCCACCACAGGTACAATGTCAATGGATGGTACACAGAACACAACATCAACATCCGGATTATTAACATTCGGTCTCAATTCAGTAACGAGCTTAACCGCCTGGCTTGGTGTCATATTCATCTTCCAATTGCCTGCTATTACTTTTCTTCTCATTCTACGCCTCCCCACAGGAAATTATCCATAATAACATATATATGGACAATCCTATTAAATTATTCCCATATAACTATCCTAGTAAAATAAATAATAGCATACTTTAATACATATTTCAAGTATAGATTGTGAAATAAATAACAAAAATCCAGACCCCACTTAGGAAAATAAGGTCTGGATTAAAGTATTATTATATAACTATGTCAGTAAAGTTAATTACTTATCGTTAGCTGCAACTACGCCTGGAAGTTCTTTACCTTCAAGGAATTCAAGAGATGCTCCACCACCTGTAGAGATGTGTGTCATCTTATCTCCGAATCCTAAGTTATTAACAGCAGCTGCTGAATCACCACCACCAATGATTGTTGTAGCATCTTTAAGCTGTGCAAGTTCTTCTGCAACAGCAATTGTTCCTGCTGCGAAATTAGGGAATTCAAATACTCCCATTGGTCCATTCCATACTACAGTCTTGGCATCCTTTAAAGCTTCCTTGTAAAGCTCACATGTCTTAGGACCAATATCCATACCCATGTCATCATCTGCCTGATGTCCTGCTTCTACGACATGTGAAGGAGAATCATTGCTGAATTCCTTAGCTACAACTGTATCGATAGGAATAAGCATTTTAACGCCCTTTTCTTCAGCCTTCTTCATCATATCCTTAGCATAGTCAAGATAATCATCCTCTACTAATGACTGACCTACATTACCACCATGTGCTTTCTGGAATGTATAAGACATACCACCACCGATAATAAGTGTGTCAACCTTATCAAGAAGATTATTGATAACTGAAATCTTAGAAGAAACCTTTGAACCACCAAGAATTGCAACGAAAGGTCTTACAGGATTATTAACTGCATTTCCAAGGAAATCAATTTCCTTCTGCATAAGATATCCAACAACAGCTGTATCAACATACTGTGTAACACCAACATTAGAACAATGTGCTCTGTGAGCTGTACCAAATGCATCATTAACAAATACATCTGCAATAGAAGCTAAATCCTTAGAAAATGCTTCACCGTTCTTAGTCTCTTCTGGTCTGAATCTTGTATTTTCAAGAAGAATAACATCTCCATCATTCATTGCAGCAACAGCTGCTCTTGCATTATCGCCTACAACAGTATCATCTGCTGCAAACTTAACTTCCTGACCAAGAAGCTCTGAAAGTCTCTTTGCAACTGGTGCAAGAGAAAATGCAGCATCTGGTCCCTTTGGCTTTCCAAGATGTGAACAAAGAATAACCTTTCCTCCATCAGCAATAAGCTTCTTGATTGTTGGAAGAGCAGCTACAAGTCTTGTTTCATCTGTAATTCTGCTTCCATCTAAAGGTACATTAAAATCACATCTGCATAATACTCTTTTGCCCTTTACATTGATATCATCAATAGACTTTTTATTAAGCATATTAATATCCTCCATATAATACATAAAATAGCTACATATACAGCTTTATAAAAAACCGGAGAATAGTCATACCATTCTCCGGCAAAAACAATCTAAATGATTAGTTTAATTCAGCGAAGTACTTAATTGTTCTAACCATCTGGCTTGTGTATGAGTTCTCATTATCATACCAAGAAACAACCTGAACCTGGCAACCACCGTTTGGAAGTTCATTAACCATTGTCTGAGTAGCATCAAATAATGAACCAAATCTCATACCAACGATAT
>ERZ791575.405-NODE-405-length-20745-cov-3.543113_pt1 | contig 20745 bp, 21 predicted proteins | sample MGYA00509970_ERZ791575 | MGnify/ENA primary metagenome ERZ791575 (study PRJEB30046, sample SAMN00791935) | human gut metagenome | study: EMG produced TPA metagenomics assembly of the A metagenome-wide association study of gut microbiota in type 2... | reverse complement strand
CTTTCCGGGTCATACGGCGAATGGAGTGGTCAAGCAGTACGGGACAACTTTCAATGTAAATACACATGTGCCCGGAATAACGAAAGTAGTGCTGGTGAAAGGTTCTGTAAGTGTGCTTCCTAATCAGGGAGGGGAATATAAAATAAAACCGGGGGAATTGGCGGTTCTTCAGGCTGATACGCAAGATGTACAAATTAGCGTAGTGGATATCGAACCGTATATCGCATGGAACAGTGGACGCTTTGTTTTTGATAACTGTTCTTTGGAGAGTCTGATGAATGTAATATCACGTTGGTACAACAAAGATATCGTATTCGAATCGGAAGATACCAAGAAGATACGTTTTACAGGAGATATTGATCGCTACGGCTCAATAGAGCCCATATTGAAAGCGATACAGCGGGTGACTCATCTGGAAATGGAAATACAGGGGAAGACCATAATTATAAAGAAATAAACATATTAACTACTATTAAAAAAGGAGAATGAACAATGAAGGAATACACTCTCCCGTATGGCAGCGGCTGCCAGAAGGTAATGCTGCCGGAAGAACATATATTGTATGATATTCATGGTAATAAGGCGTCCGTTGCCGGTGATATTAAAGAAGCTACGCTTAATGCGCTGCGCAGCCCGGTTGAAAGCGCTCCGCTGAAGGACGTTGTGCAAAAAGGCGATAAGGTTACCGTTATTGTAAGCGATATTACACGCCTTGTGCGTACTGCCGATTTTCTGCCTGTTGTTATTGATGAAATTAATGCAGGCGGCGTGCCCGATGAAGATATCACCATTGTTGTTGCAACAGGCACGCACCGTGCACATACGCCTGAAGAAGATGTGCTGGTTTGCGGGCAGGAAATTGTAAAACGCATTAAAATTCATCAGCATGACTGCCGCAATAACGCAGAACTGGTTGACCTTGGCGTTACCAGCCGCGGCACACCAATTTTAATTGATAAAACCGTGGCAGAAGCCGATAAAATTATTATTACCGGCGCCGTGTCGCTGCACCCGATGGCAGGTTTTGGCGGCGGGCGCAAAGCTGTTATGCCGGGCGTAAGCGGCCACGCTACCATTATGCACAACCATGCTATGGCACTGGCAGATGAAGTTGGTGCAGGCTGCAATCCGCTGTGTGAAACCGGTGTTTTGGAAAATAACCCGCTGCACGAGGATATGACGGAAGTATGCGCAAAAATTAACCCTGCGTTTTTGGTAAACATGGTATTCAGTCCCGAAGGCGACCTGCATGAAGTTGTTGCCGGGCACTGGTATAAAGCGTGGGAAAAAGGCTGCCATGACCTTTTGGCAATGGCAGGCGTGCATATTAAAGAGCAGGCAGATGTTGTTATCGCTTCGGCAGGCGGCAGCCCGAAAGATATAAACCTGTACCAGAGCTGCAAAGCCCATATGAACGCTGTTTTTGCGGTAAAACCTGGCGGCTATTTAATTTTAACGCTGGATTGCCCAGATATTAAAGAACCTGCCATTTTTACAGACTGGTTCTCCAAATCCGATATTCTCAGCTTTGAAAAAGAAGTACGTGCCGATTTTTCCATTCCGGCGTTTGTGGCATTTAAAACAAGATGCATTGTAAATTCGCTGCATACTTATCTTGTAACAAGGCCGGAAAACTTTGAATTTGTACGTGCTACCGGGCAGATTCCCGTGGCTTCGCTTGAAGAAGCGTGGAAGATGGTGCAGGCTGACCTTGCTGAAAAAAATAAAAAAGACTATACAATTACCGTTATGGGGCATGCCTCGGCAACGCTCCCTATTTTGGACAAGTGAGGAAGCATGAAGGAATATAAGCTGAAATACGGCAAAGGCGAGCAAAGCGTAATGCTTGATGAAAGCAAAGTTTTGCAGATTATCGACGCCGCGCCGGGTGAAAAAATAACAGATTTAAAAAAGGCTGTGCTGGATGCCGTCCGCAATCCTGTCGGTTCTGCGCCGCTGCGCGAAGTGGTAAAGCAGGGCGATAAGGTTGTAATTCTGGTAAGCGACATAACGCGCGCGTGGACGAGAACGAGCGAGTATCTGCCTATTGTGGTGGAAGAACTTAACAACAGCGGCATACCGGATGATGATATTTCCGTTATTGTTGCGGCAGGAACGCACAGGGCCAATACAGACGAAGAAAAGAAAATTATTGTTGGCGAAGATTTGTACAACCGCTTGAAGATTTATGACCATGATGCTTACGACATGGATAAAAACGTGTATCTTGGCACAACAAGGCGCGGTACGCCGGTGTACCTTGATAAGCGCGCCGTTGAAGCAGACAAGGTAATTTTAACAGGCGGTATTACACCGCATTTGTTTGCCGGTTTCGGCGGCGGGCGCAAAAGCGTGCTGCCTGGCATTGCAGCTGCCGAAACAATTAACCATAACCATGTTATGGCGTTAAGCGATACGATTGGCGGCGGCATAAACCCTGATACCTGCCTTGCCAAGACAGGGGATAACCGCGTAAGCGACGATATGTGCGATGCAACAGCACTTTTGAATCCCTGTTTTCTGGTAAATGCCATTATGGATGCTGACGGCGATTTTTACGCTGTTACCGCCGGCCACTGGCATGAAGCATGGCTGGAAGGCACACGCATTGTAACTAAACAGCAGGGCGTAAAAGCCAAAGCCAAGGCTGATATTGCAATCAGCAGCGGCGGAGGTTTTCCGCGTGACATGAACCTGTATCAGGGAATGAAAGCTTATGTGCCTGCGGCTATGGCGTTAAAAGAAGGCGGCGTTATTATTGCTGTGCTGGAATGTGAGGATATTGCCGAACCGCCGGTATTTTTCAACTGCTTCCATTATGACGATTTGAAACAGATGGAGCAGGATGTGCGTGACGGTTTCAGCATTCCGTTTTATGTAGCCTTTTATACCTGCTGCCTTGCAGAACGTTTTACCATAATTTTGGTAACCAGGCCGGAAAACTTTGAAAAAGCACGCAAAACGCGCGCCGTACCGGTAGCAACTTTGCAGGAAGCAATGGCAATGGCTGAAAAAATTGTCGGCAGGGAAGATTATACCGTTAATATTATTCCGCACGGCATGGCAACCATTCCGTTTTTTGATTAATGTTTGCAAATTTTTTAATATAAATGCTTTTTAGGGGAAAGGAAGATGATTATGGCATTAAAAAATTTTAAATTTGGTTTTGGTGACGGTTTTCAGGAAGTTGCACTGCCGGAAGAACACATTTTGCAGGTAATTGAAGGCAACCAGAGCGAAAAAATTACTGATGTAAAAGCGGCAGTTTTAAAAGCAATGCGCGAGCCTGTTAACAGCAAGCCTTTGCAGCAGTGCGTTAACAAGGGCGAAAAAGTAGCAATTGTTGTCAGTGATATTACCCGCCTTGTGCATACCGACCAAATTCTCATTCATATTGTTAATGAACTGAATCTTGCAGGCATTCCCGATGAAGATATCAGCATCGTTGTTGCGCAGGGCACGCACCGTCCGCAAACTCATGAAGAAGATGTAATTGTCTGCGGGCAGGAAGTAGTAGACCGCATTAAAATTTATCAGCACAGCAGCAAAGAATCTGTCTGCGTGCATGTAGGCGATACTCCGCGCGGCGTGCCGGTATGGATTGACAAGCATGTAACCGACGCCGATAAAGTAATTTTAACCGGCGGTATTACCGTACATTTGCTTGCAGGTTACGGCGGCGGCCGCAAAAGCATTCTTCCGGGCGTTGCCAGTGAAGAAACCATTCAAAAACACCATTCTCTGGCACTTGCCGATGAATTTGGCGGCGGCGTATATCCCGGCGTTTGCACTGCAAATATCGAAGGCAACCGCTTCCACGAAGAACTTTGCGCTGCCTGCGAATTTATTAACCCGTGCTTTTTGGTAAACAACGTGCTTGACAATGACGGCGATTTTGCCAAAATAGTTGGCGGCCACTGGTATGATGCATGGCTGGAAGGCACCAAAGAAGTTTTAAAAATTCAGGGCGTTAAAGCCAAAGGAAAAGCAGATGTGGTAATTGCTTCTCCGGGCGGTTTCCCGAAAGACATTAACCTGTATCAGGGCAGCAAAACTTATGATACTTCCGCACTTGCACTTAAAAAAGGCGGCATTTTAATTGCTGCGCTTGAAGCACGTGAAATTAATGACCCGCCCGCATATATGGAAAGCTTCCGCTTTGATAATTTAACGGATATGGAAAAAGCCTTGCGTGAAGAATTTTCCATTCCTTTCTATGTGGCTTTTGTACTGGCAAGCCTGTGCCACGAAAATACTGTTTACCTTGTAACCAAACCCGAAAACTTTGAAGCTGCAAGAAAAACAGGGCAGATTCCGGTTGCAACCATTGAAGAAGCATGGCAGCTGGCGCAGGAAAAATTAAAAGCCGAAGGCAAAACCGATTACACCATTAATGTAATGCAGCATGCGGCCAACACCGTGCCCATGATTGAAGAATAAAACATATATCAGTTACAAAACTTAGTTACAAAACCGTCGTACAAATATGTATGGCGGTTTTTGTTTTATAATTTTCAAAATAAAAAATTCCTAATGCAAGCCTTAAAACTTACATTAGGAATTGACAGTTATTATAATCAGTTAAAACCGAGCATTAAACCAATATGGTAAACCGTAAAGGCTGCCAGCCAGGCAACGCATATTTCGTAAGCCATAATGGCAATAGTGGCAATGCCGGAGTTCATTTCACGCTTTATTGCTGCAAGTGCTGCCACGCAGGGTGGGTAGAGCAGGGCAAAGGTTAAAAAGCTGAGCGCCGTAAGCGGGGAGAAAAGGTTCTGCAATGCGCTGCCGGTAAGTTCATCGCCGCTGCCGGTAAGAACGGAAAGCGTACTTATAACAACTTCTTTAGCCGTAATGCCGGTAATTAATGCCGTTGCCGCACGCCAGTCGCCAAAACCAAGCGGAGCAAATACCGGAGCTATAAAAGAACCGATTTGGGCAAGCATGCTGTTGGCGGGGTTTTCTACCATGTAAAAGCGTGTGTCAAAACTTTGCAGCAGCCAGATAACAATGCTTGCAAGGAAGATAATGGTAAAGGCCCTGTGCAGGAAGTCTTTGGCTTTGCTCCACATGTGCAGGCCTATGCTTCTTGCGGTAGGCAGGCGGTAAGCAGGCAGTTCCATTACAAACGGAACAGGCTGGCCGTTAAATACAAAGGCTTTTAAAAGCAGGCCGGATAAAATAGCAATTAAAATGCCTGTCAGGTACAGGTACATCATTACCTGTGCACGGTTTTCGGCAAAGAAAGCCGCGATAAAAACGCCGTAAACCGGAAGTTTGGCGCTGCACGACATGAAAGGCGTTAAAATAATTGTTATTTTGCGGTCGCGCTCACTGGCAAGAGTGCGTGTTGCCATAATTGCCGGTACGCTGCAGCCAAAGCCGATAAGCATCGGCACAAAAGATGAACCGGAAAGCCCGATTTTACGAAGCAGCATATCCATTACAAAGGCAATACGCGCCATATAACCTGTATCTTCCAAAAGAGAAAGGAAGAAGAACAGCGTTACGATAGTTGGCAAGAACGAAAGTACGCTGCCAACGCCGGTAAATACACCGTCGATAATAAGCGAGTGAATAGGTGCGCTGACATTGGCTGCTGTTAAACCTGCATCAGCCGCATCTGTTACGGCGGCAATGCCAAGCTCCAGTAAGTTGCTTAATTCTGCGCCTATAACATCAAAGGTAAGCCAGAACACCGTAAACATTGTTAAAAGGAAAATAGGTATGGCCAGGTATTTATTAGTTAAATAGCGGTCCATTTTTACAGAACGCTTCTGGGCAACGCTTTCATCAGGCTTATGCACGGTCTGGCTGCACAGTTCTTCAATATAGGTGTAGCGCATGTCTGCCAAAGCGGCTTCTTTATCCGTATCAGCTGCCGATTCAAGCTCTGTAACAAAGTGGCCTATAATATCTTGTTCGTTTTCCGTTAATTCCAGTTCTTTGGTTAACAGGTCATCGCCTTCAATGAGCTTTGTTGCCGAAAAACGCAGCGGCAAGCCTTTTTTGCGTACTTTTGGTTCAATTAAGTGGGCAATGGAATGAATTGCCATATGTGCCGGGCCGGAGCAAAAATCAAGGCGCTCAGGCAGCTGATGGGTTTCAGCGGCGTTTTTGGCGCGGCGGATAAGTTCATCAACACCAGCACCTGAATTGGCCGTTATTGGAATTACCGGTATGGTGAGCTTTTTCTCAAGTGTTTTAATATCAATACTGCCGCCGCTTGCCTGCAATTCGTCCATCATATTAAGGGCAATTACCATTGGCGTATTAAGCTCTATAAGCTGCAATGATAAATACAGGCTGCGTTCAATATTGGTAGCATCAAGAACGTTAACAATAACATCCGGCTTGTTGCGCAAAAGCAAATCGCGCGTAACAATTTCCTCGGAGGTATAAGGCGAAAGGGAATAAATACCGGGAAGGTCAATAACGGTAATATCCTTATCCTTCAGCAAAATGCCCTCTTTTTTCTGCACCGTTACGCCGGGAAAATTGCCAACGTGCTGGTTGCTGCCGGTAAGATAGTTAAAAAGCGTGCTTTTGCCGCAGTTCTGGTTTCCTACAAGTGCAAATGTAAGTTTCATGCTTCCTCCGGCTGCACGGTAATTTTTTTAGCGTCATCCAGCCTCAGGGTCAGCTCGTAGCCGCGCAGAAAAATTTCGATAGGGTCGCCTAAGGGCGCTCTTTTACGCACCATAACCCTTGTTTTGGGGGTCAGCCCCATATCTAAAAAGCGGCGGCGCAAAATGCCTTCACCGCCAACTGTAATAATCGTGGCTTTTTGCCCGATAGCCAGATTATTTAAAGTAATAGCTTCCATATTTAATTTTCTCCTTTGATTACTTATGACTAACTGCAAATTTATTATATCACTACCAAAACTCATTAGCAATCAAATAAAAGTTTTTAAAATTTTTAAATAACTAAAGCTGATAAACGAAAAACATTATTTATTAAAAACGCACGTGAATGATAAGCAGGCGCTTACTGAAAAATGCTGTAATTTTAAAGTAAAAACCACTCATACGTGAAAAAATAGTAAACTTGCTTGACAAGATTTCTTTTGGGTATATAATTGTAATTGAGAATAGGTTTTGTTAGAAGGGAGAGGCAGAATGAAACGTAATACTATTCAAAGACAGCTTGTTATTGCTGCAGTACGCTTCCTGGCGGACCATCCCACGGCTGACGAGGTTTATGAACGCATAACCATGGAATATCCCGATATCAGTAAGGGAACAGTGTACCGCAACCTTAACTCGCTTGTGGAAAGCGGGCTTTTAAACAAGGTTTCCGTACCCAGCGGCGCAGACAGGTTTGACCATATGCTTACCAAGCATTACCACATTAAATGTTCCCATTGCGGAAAATTTATGAATGTAGAGAATATGGATTACATGGAAGACCTTGACGAAAAGGTTGCCGCAGTAACCGGCTTTAAAATGCAGAGCCATGATATTGTCTTTAATGGATTGTGCCCCGATTGCCAGAAGCTTGAGGCAAAAGAAGCACAATAAGTGCAGAAGCACAAATAAAATTTATTTTATGGAGGTATGAACAATGGAATTTAAAGGAAGCAGAACCGAAGCAAACTTGCAGGCAGCATTTGCCGGTGAATCTCAGGCAAGAAACAAATATACCTATTATGCAGGCATTGCTAAAAAAGAAGGCTATAACCAGATTGCCAATATTTTTGAAGAAACCGCAGGCAACGAAAAAGAACATGCTAAAATCTGGTTTAAACTTTTAACCAGCGGCGGCGTAGCACACAGCAGCCTGCCCGATACTTTAACGAACCTTAAAGACGCAGCAGCAGGCGAAAACTATGAATGGACCGAAATGTATGCCGAATTTGCCAAAGTAGCAAAAGAAGAAGGCTTTGATTATATTGCCATGCTGTTTGAAGAAGTTGGCAAAATTGAAAAAGAACACGAAGAACGCTACAATGCACTGGTTGCCAACATTGAAAATGACCGTGTATTTAAACGCGAAGAAAAACAGGTTTGGATTTGCGGCAACTGCGGCCATATTGTAATTGCTGAAAAAGCTCCGGAAGTTTGCCCTGTTTGCGACCATCCGAAAGCATATTTTGAACTGCGCAAAGTAAACTACTAATAGCTGAACGGTGAATAACCAGTCCCCGGTGGGAAAATCCTGCCGGGGATTTTTGTATTCTTTTAAAAACTTAACTTGCAAAGTGTTTTTTATAATGCTATGATGAAAATGGTTTGTTTTATGATTATGACAAGCATCTTTTTGAACTGCATACAGGTACGCTGTCAGAGCGTTTAAAAAGTTATGATGAATATAATAAACAGCACGGAAGGGTATAAAAATGATTTTAATTGCTTGCGTTGATGATAATTTAGGCATGCTGTTCAACTCACGCCGTCAGAGTATGGACAGGGTTTTGCGTGCGCGGCTGCTGAAGCTTTGCGGCACGCATAAACTGTGGATGAACGCATACAGCCGCGGTCAGTTTGATGAAACTTTTGAAGGCATAACCGTTGATGAAAATTTTATGGCAAAAGCAGGCAGTGATGATTATTGCTTTGCCGAAAACATCAGCGTTAAGCCTTATGAAAAAGAAATGCAGAAAATTATTTTGTACAGGTGGAACCGGGTTTACCCGGCAGATTTATATTTTGACATTGATTTAAAAAACTGGCATCTTAAAGAGAGCAATGATTTTGCCGGTTCATCCCACGATAAAATTACGGAGGAAGTTTACGTAAAATGAGAAAAATATTTGCTGTAATTTGTTCTTTAATGCTGGCTGTAAGCCTTGTTTTAAGCGGCTGCGGGCAAAAAGGCAGCAATGCCGCCGCACCGGCAGGCAGTTCCGTTAACGCTGCCGGTATTGCTTCTGTACCTGCGTACAGCGGCAAGCCCTTTATTGCAATTAACGGCAATAAACCTAATTTTACCGAAGCGGATTTAACAACTAAAAGTTTTGAAAAATACAGTCCGCTTGATAAACTAAAACGCTGCGGCGTGGCGTATGCTAACGTATCCAAAGATACAATGCCTAAGGAAGACAGGGGCAGCATCAGCAGCGTAAAGCCCAGCGGCTGGGTACAGGCAAAATATGATTGCGTTGACGGCAAATCACTTTACAACCGCTGCCATTTAATCGGCTTTCAGTTAACTGCCGAAAATGCCAATGAACGTAATTTAATTACCGGTACACGTTATATGAATGTTGATGGTATGCTGCCTTTTGAAAATATGGTAGCCGACTATGTAAAAGAAACCGGCAACCACGTTTTATACCGTGTAACACCGGTATTTAAAGGCAATAACCTTGTAGCAAGCGGCGTGCAGATGGAAGCTCTTTCAGTTGAAGATAAAGGCGATGGCATTTGCTTTAATGTTTATTGCTATAACGTGCAGCCGGGTGTGGAAATTGATTATGCCACCGGCAAAAGCAAAGCGTCCGGAGAAAGCAAAAATGCTGAGGTTTGCCCGTCGGCCGATGAATTTGCCGTAAAAAATTATGTGCTGAATACCAAAAGTAAAAAATTCCATAAACCGGATTGCAGGGGCGCTAAAGATATAAGCTCGCAGAATAAAGAGAATTTTAAGGGCAGCCGTAATGAACTTATCAGCAAAAATTATGAACCCTGCGGCATTTGCAAACCATAAAAGAGGTTGATTTATGGGTCTGGTAGATGAGTATTTATCTGATTTTAAGGTTGGCAGAAACGAACAGATAGCGGCGTGCATGGCGTTTTTTATTTCCGGTTTTGCCGTTTCTACATGGGCGCCGATGATACCTGCCGTTAAAGAAAAATTGCAGATTGGCGCTGATGTTTTGGGCTTACTGCTGTTAAGCATCGGCATCAGCGCATTTATTTTTATGCCAGTTGCCGGTATGTTAAGCCGCAGTTACGGCTGCAAAAAAGTTTTGCGTACCGCTATTGCCGTTATGGCAGCGGATTTGATAATTTTATCGCTGCTTGGCAATATTTGGGGCTTTTTGGTATTTCTTGCTGTTTTTGGCGCGGCAATGGGCTGCATAGACGTTAATATGAACCTTAATGCCGTTATCGTAGAAAATGCTTCTAAAAAGCGTATGATGAGCGGCATGCACGCCTTATGGAGTGTCGGCTGCTTCGCCGGTGCAGGTTTATTCAGCCTTTTGGCCAAAGCTGGGCTTGGCATAACAGTTATTGCCGCCATACACAGCCTTATAGTAATGGTGTTTACGGTAATTTACAGCCGCCACTTTTTAAACTTTAAAGGTGCTGGCAACGAAAAACCAATTGCTGTTCCCAAAGGCATAGTAGTGTTTTTCGGCGTGCTGGCGTGCATAACATTTTTTGGCGAAGGTGCAGTTATGGACTGGAGCGGCGTTTTGCTTACAGAAGTAAAAAATACCGAGCTTTCGCTTGCAGGCGTAGGCTATGCCGTTTTTTCGGTAGCAATGCTGTGTATGCGCCTTTTGGGCGATAAAATTGTAGCCGTGCTCGGCGAAGAAAAAACATTGGTTTTTGGCAGTATTATTGGCGCCATTGGCTTTTTAAGCGTTATTTTTTTGGAAAACTTTTATGCCATTCAGCTTGGGTTTGTGCTGATGGGATTAGGACTTGCCAACATAGTGCCCACAATTTATTCGCTGACAAAATACCAGAAAGTTATGCCCATTAACGCAGCTGTAACGGCAATAACAAGCATGGGTTATACCGGCGTAATTTTAGGGCCGGCAGTTTTAGGCTTTGTTGCACATGGTTTTGGCATAACGCAGGTATTTTATCTGCTGGCAGTTTTGCTTGCCGCTCAGGCCGTGGCCGTTAAATATTACTTTGCCAAAATGGGTTAGAAGATTGTTTAAAACTTTAAAGTTTAGTATAATTAAATAAAGTATAACAAGGAGCGGCAAAGATTATGGGCTGTGTAATCATCAGGCAGGCAATCAGGCGGGAGAAGCGGCGTTATAACTTAAGGCCGGCACTTTGTTATGCATTTAATATTAACAATAAAATTAACGGACGCTTTGCTGTTTATGCTTAACGCAGACAGCAGGGCGTCCTTTTGTATTTTGGCGCAGGCTGTTTGAAAGGGGAAGGCTTTATGAACGATTTACTTAAAAAGATTGTGGAGTGGAATGAAGAAAATGAATATCAAAAATGTGTTGATTCCATTGAAGCCATACCGGAAGAAGAACGCGGCTATGAACTGACCGTGCTTTTGGGCAGGGCTTACAGCAATTTGGGCGTGCTTGGCGATAATAATTCCAAGGCAAACGAGGACGGCGTAGATATATTTTTGCTGGAAAAAGCCGTAAATATTTTTGAAAGTGTGCGCCTGCAAGGGCTGGATGACTGGTATTGGAACTGCCGTATGGCTTACGCCCTGTGGATGACATCCGGGCGCGAGCTGGAAGCGCTGGCCTATGCACGCAAATGGCAGCAATTAAAGCCTGATGACGAAGACGCGGCAAATTTAATTAAAACCATCGAAGAATATATTGAAGAAAATTACCGCGAACCGGAAGTTTACAGTTTTGAAGAAATGCAGAGCGTTGGGGCGCATATTGAAAAATATTTCGGCAAGTACGACCGCGTAATGCACGAATTGGCATCGCCTGATATTCACGTGGATATTTATGTTATTCCGCCACGGGCGGAACACGAATATTATACGCTGGTAACCTGCGGCATGGGTGCGCATAAAATGGAAGTGCCTGATGAGCTGAAAAACGAACAGCTGGAACGTGCCGAGCTTTTAATTAACCTGCCGGCCGGTTGGCGGCTTGACGAAGAATCACTAAAGGACGAAAAGTGGTACTGGCCCATACGCTTTTTGAAATTTATGGCGCGCAGCCCTGTTAATAATGGAATGTATTATGACTGGGGGTCAACGCTTGAATTTGACGATATTGAAAGTTTTGATGACAGTACCAAATTGTGTACCGCTATTACATTAAGCCCAGGTGTTTTTGGCGAACCGAGTTATGAGTGCCGCCTGCCAAATGGTGAAGTAGTTAATTTTTATCAGGCAATACCGCTTTATAAAGAAGAACTTGATTATAAAGTAGAAAACGGGATGGATAAATTATTGCAAAAATGCCCGGATGAAATTTTGGAAGTCATCAATCCCAGCCGTTTAAACGCTGTTACCGATGCAGAAATATTAAATTATGATGACCGCGAAATGGACTGTGCCGCAGATCATTTAAAACTGATACAGGAACATAATCTTTCGGTTGATGAACTTGCCGCATATAATCACATGGCGGCATATTTGCGCTGGTGTATTTTGCATAATATGATGGGCGATGTATTTATGCAGCAGCACGGCGGTGTTGTAAATGCTGTGCAAAGCGGAACTGTAACTGATTTGCGTGCTTTTGTGCGTGATGAACTTGGCGGCAGGTTGATGATAATAGATTACAACCGCAACGGTGTAATGTTTGCCAACTGGTATAACACAGGCAACCACAGCATGCCTTATGCTTATTTAAAGGATTTAAAAGCATATGCAGCGGAATATTTTAAAGAGCAGCCCTCTTGTGACGAAGATACAGCTTACCTGCTTTTGCCTTGGGGCGAAGAATACTATAAGGCTGTTGAAGAAATTATTAACGCCCGCTTTGAAGAATTTATGGATTTGGGCGATGCTGATGAAAATGCCAATGCACAGTCTTTTGATGAAACGCAGTTTAAAGAACTTTTGCCCGATTGGCAGGGAGCGCGTCACTGTTTGGCCAGCGGCCGTATTATAATGGATGGCTGCGAAGTAGGCTTTTGCTGCCGGGAGGAACCTGACAGCGACGATACCGGCTGGGACAGCGGATGGCGCTTTGAAGCAGGCGATGAAGATGAAGTTTATAGTGATGATGAAAACCACTACAAAGTTTATGATTTAAATACATTATGTAATTTGTGCCCTGAAATTTTAAAAATTTTAAATAGCCCATTTGATACTGCATTTGAACGCGGTGCTGATGGCAAGCTGCACAAAATTAATATGGAAGATGAAGGATAATAATCATGGACGAAGCAAAATTATCTGCATTTATAGCTGAATACGATGATTATATAACGATTTTAATAGGTTTGGTGCTTATTGCAGGTTCTGTAAAAAATTGGGACTGGCTTTGCGACCCTACCGGCAAGCCTGATGCACATCTTTTAAGCCGCGGTATGTACCGTTTGATTTTTGGCGCATTGGGTTTAATACTTATTGTTTGCAGCTTTTAAAAATGCTGAACAAAATATAAAAAGTAAAAGATATACAAATACAGGATATAAAAATTTGATGTTTCCACAAAAAAGCGGTTTGCCTTTTTATTTGATGCAACCAAAGATTTAACATCAGATGTTATAAAAATCAGCCGTAAAAGCTGAAAAAGGAGTGATTTGTATGGAACCTGCAAAAGAATGGCTTGCTTTATATGCACAGAAAAAAGAATTGACTAAAAGTACAGTTGATTTTAATAAGTATTTTGATGAAAAGGAAATTGCCGGAATACCTTTGGACATAATGGATATTGGTTTATGTGATTTGCCGGGCGGTAAAGTAATAGTTGCTGACCCTTTGGTTTACCTTGATAAAGACTGCACGCCATATTTAGTGCAGGCTCCTGCCGGAAGCTATAAAACGGAAGTATGCGTTATTAAGCCGTATGATGGTGATTGTGCGCGGTATGCTGTTGTCCGCCTGCGGTTTAACCAAAACCGCGCAGTGAAATTTTATGAGGCTCTTATCGGCAGTGAAGATTTGGAAAATTTTGAAGAAGGAGAATATTTTGGATTTAATGTAGATGCAGGTTTGGGATGTATCTGTGATGCCCAGGTAAATAAAATTATCACGGACTGGCGTGAAAACTGGGAAAAACAAAACCCAGATGGAGAAATTTATAACGATTATTTTTATGAGTTGTTTAAAGAAAGTTATAAGCAAAATCCGCAGTATCAGCGTGATGGCGGAGACTGGATTAACTGGCAGGTTCCCGGTACGGATTATCACGTTCCGTTTTTCCAAGCCGGTTTTGGGGACGGCACATACCCGGTTTATTGGGGATTTGATGAAAGTGGCGCAGTTTGCCAGCTTATAATTCAGTTTATTGATATAGAACGCGATTACAGTGATGAAGATGAGGAGGAATGATTATGAATATGAAACAAATGCAGGCAGCAAAAGAAGCAATGGCAGAATGGCTGGCTCATCCGCAGGAGCTTGGGCATAAAACTGCTGCAATTGAATGTGCAGGCACGTTTGAACTGCACGATATGTTATATTATCTCTTTAAATATCAGCCAGAAGCTGATAGCGTATGGCTGCTTGGCGTATGCGGCGGCTATGAAGATGAAGGGCTTGAACATTGCGGGCATGTATTCAGTGAAATGGAACCGTATGAAGAAGCAACTGCCATTGAAAAAGCAACGGCAATGGTAGAGATGGTACGTAGTTACTGGATGGAACAGGCAAAGCAGATTGAAGAACGTAAAAACAGGGCAGGCAGTTTTGCAGGCTTTGTGCTGATGGCAGAAGCCAAATGGAATAAAGAACAGCTTATTAATGATTTAAAAACAGAATGGGGAATTGAAGCCGTTGAAGATAACGATGATAAAAGAGAAGATTCGCTGGTATTTGATGTTGGCAATATGATTGCCGCTGTAAGTTTTATGCCTGTGCCGATACCTGATGGAGAAGCCGAGGCCAATGCCGCCAATAACTATATGTGGCCGGAAGCAGTAGATATAGCCAAAGCACATAAAGCACATATTATGGTGGCAATTATCGGTAAGGAAGAAAATTTACTGGAACGCGGGAAACTGTTTACCAAAATTTTAGCCTGCTGCTGCGCTCAGCCTGGCGCTTTAGGCGTGTATACCAGCGGCGTTGTATTTGCGCCATGGTTTTATGCAAAATTCGCCAATATCATGAAAGAAGGCGAACTGCCTATTTATAACTGGATTTGGATTGGCATGTACCGCAGCGAAAAAGGCTTCAGCGGATATACTTACGGTATGGTTGAATTCGGCAAAGATGAAATGGAAGTTTTAGATGCCGATGCCGACCCGAACGATTTACGCGATTTTATTTACAGCCTTGCAGGTTATGTACTTGCATACGATGTAACCCTTAAAGACGGAGAAACAATAGGTTTCAGCGCCGAAGACAAACACGCAATAACTTATAGTGAAGGCGTTTCTTTGCCTGGCATGACTCTTAAAATTGAATATTAATTTATAAAGGATGGTTGCCATGAAAAAATTTGACCCCAATTATGTTCTTTTGAAAGAAATGTATAAGGATGAATATTATCCTGATTTTTTAGTTGATAAAGTAAAAGCTGAAATAGAAAAAGTAATTGAATTACTTGAAAGCGGAGAAACTGATATAGAAATTATTCAGGAAAAACTTGACGAAATAGTATGCGCTATCAATGATTTGCAAGATGAATTTTATGATAATGACAGCGAGATTGAAACTGTCGCCAGAGATTGCATTGGCGAAACAGTATACTATGTTTTAAAATGGTTTGATATTCCTATTGATGAAGAAGAAGCTATCCGCGAACGCGATTGGTAAGGAGGGGGATTTATGAGTTATGATTTAATGGTTTTTGAAATAACCAAAGCGCCCAAAACAAAAAAAGAATTTATGGATTGGTATGACAGGCAAACTGAATGGGCTGAAGAACATGATTATGAAACTGTCGGTGTAACTTATCCGGCTTTGCAAAAATGGTTTATGGAAATGAAAGATACTTTTCCGCCGATGAACGGCAAATTTGCACCGGAGGAAGAAGCTATTGCAAATGACGAAGATTTAGAAAGCCGTTTAACAGACTACAGCATAGGCTATAATGTTATTTATGCTGCTTTTAGCTGGTCAGTTGCCGATGAAGCGTACGAAAAAGTCCGCACCCTTGCACAAAAACATGGCGTTGGCTTTTTTGATGCCAGCGGCGACGGCGATATAATTTTGCCGGATGGCACAAGCATAGAGTGATGAATGGATGATAATAAATGACCAAAGAATTAACAGCTTATATGATTGAAAAGGTAACGGCATTGATGGAAGCCCCAACATGCTGTGCAGAAGCCAAAGCAGTTTGCGCTGAATGGCTGGAAGCAGCCGGTACTGATAAAGAAGCAGAAATGACCAAAAAACTCATTGCCGAAGTTGAAGCAGACATTATGCCTGTTGACGGTTTAATTGCTTTTGCAGGCAGCGAAGCAGGCGTTAAAGTTTTTGGCGAGGAAATGGCTAAAAACGTACTTGCCCATGCCGAAGAAATTAAAAAGAACGGTGCAAAATTCTGCGATTGCCCGGCCTGCACTGTCTGTGCTGCCATTATCGCCAAAAAAGCTGAACTGTAATTTAACAGCGTAAATAGTAAAACAGCACTCCGAAAGTGAAATTACTTTTGAAGTGCTGTTTGCTTTTACGTTGGTTTAGTTTTATTTTACGCTTTCGGCTCTTTCCAAAAAGCCGCGGATAATATCGCAGGATTTGGCGAATTTTTCTTTTTCGCTTTCGTCAAGTTCTACTTCTAAAATTTGTTCAAGGCCGTTTTTGCCGATAACGCAGGGCACGCCTGCGGCAACGTCTTTTTGCCCGTATTCACCGTTAAGTGCTGTGGAGCAGGGCCAGATGAGTTTCTGGTCATGGAAAATTGCTTTTATAAGCATTACGGCAACATTGGCAATGCCAAATTCGGTGCAGCCCTTGCCGTCAACTTCAATATCACCGGCGCGTTTAACCTGTTCCTGCAAATCATCAAGGTTAAGTGCGGCAAGCCTTGGGCTATTTTCGCGCATCTGCAAAAACGGAGTGCCGTTAATAAATATGCGCGACCACACAATAAAGCTGCTGTTGCCGTGTTCACCCATGCACATTGCCTGAATGGAGCGGCGGCTGTAACCGGTAGCGGCTGAAAGCACGCGCAGCAGGCGGTAGGTTTCAAGGCTGGTGCCGGTGCAGAAGCAGCGGTTTGTCTGCCAGTTCATCTGGCGGCGGATGTATTCACAGATAATATCGGCAGGGTTGGAAATACTAATCATAATGCCTTTAAAATCAACCTGTTTTAAATGGCCGATTACTTCGTTTGCCATGCGGATTGTATCGTCGAACATATCAAGGCGTGTTTCGCCTGGTTTGCGGCTGCGCCCGAAGGCAACAACCATAATATCGGCATCGTTAAGTTCGTCGTATTCACCGGCGCGTATAACGGCGTCATGCCCGCATAAAGCTCCGCTTACACAGTCGTCAAGGTCCAATGCCTGTGCGGCTGCTTTTTCTTTTAAAATATCAATTAAAACAATGTCATCGGCTTCGCCGGATTGAATAAGGCCCAGTGCTACATGAGAGCCTACATGCCCGGCACCGATAATGACAACCTTTCTTGTTTTCATATACTATACCTTCTTTTTATGTATTACAGCGTCAGCTGCATTTACATAATACTATAAATTTTTAAAAAGTGAAAGTTAATTATTATTTTGCCAGATTCAAACCGTGGACGCGGTGCTTTATGTTTCAGATATTACAAATAATGGCAAAAACAAGCGCAGAACGAAAATTTAATTGTAAATTGTTTGTAAGCATTGTTGCCTGTTATTGTTTTCTTTTTGTATAATTATTATAGAGGGTATATTGTTTAATTTTAAGGAGTGAGGGATGATGAAAAAGGTATTGTGTACATTATTGATGGCAGCATTTATCAGCCCGTTATGGGCACTGGAAACGGAAGCTGCACCTGAACAAAAATTAATGCCTGCTATTGCCGCAGATACGGGCGGCAATGAGCTTGGCGTTGTAAACGATATTCTGCGCGCGGCAAGCGGCAAGGACAGCCCTTTTGACCATGATAACGGCAGAGGCAATGACGATAAATGGCGTCACGATAATGGACGCCGCGGCAATTACAAAAAGGACCGTGACAGATGGGAACGTGAAGAACGCCGTGACAGGCATGACGATGACGACAGGTGGGACGATGACCGTTGGGATGATGACGATGATGACAGATGGGACGATGACCGCTGGGATGATGACGATGATGACAGATGGGACGATGACCGCTGGGAAGACGACGATGACGACAGGTGGGACGATGACCGCTATGAAGACGACGATGATGACAGATGGGATGATGACCGCTACGAAGATTAATTAAAATATGAAAAGAAAAACTCCTGCCCGGCAGTTAAGTTTGCCAAACAGGAGTTTTATTTTGTTTTAACGCATATGCTTCATAAAATACATAATATTGTCAATTGTCAGCCGCAGATCATCTTTCGCCCTTAATTTAATCTGTTCATAGGGAAGGGCAACGCGGTTAATACTGAAAATTCCGGTTACGCCTTCCTCGTATGCTTTTTGAATATCGCTGCCGATATCGCCGACAACGGCAATAAGCGGTACGGATGATTTTTTAGCACGGCGTGCAACGCCAATAACTACTTTGCCACGCAGGGACTGGGTATCAATTTTGCCTTCGCCTGAAATAATAAGGTCTGCACCTTCAAGCAGGTTATTAAAATGAACGGTATCAAGCACTGTTTCTATGCCCGGCTGTAAGGTGCTGTTAAAAAATGCCGCCATACCGCCGCCCATGCCGCCTGCTGCGCCGGAGCCCGGCAGGTTCAGCACATCTTTATCCAAATCGCGTTTAATGATTTCGGACATGTGATAAAGACCGGCATCAAGCATTTTTATACAACCTTCGTCAGCGCCCTTTTGCGGACCGAAAACAGCTGAAGCCCCATGCGGCCCGCAGAGCGGGTTATCAATATCGCACATGGTAACAATAGGAACTTCGCGCAGAAGCGGATTAATGCCGCTTGCGTCGATAGCGGCAATATCCTTTAAGGTTTCACCGACAGGGACAAAGCTTTCATTTTTACTGTTGATAAAGCGTACGCCAAGAGCTGCTGCCGCACCGCAGCCGCCTTCGTTGGTTGCGCTGCCGCCAAGGCCTACAATAAGTTTTTTGCATTTGTTACGCAAAGCGTCTTCAATAAGCTGGCCTACGCCGTAAGTGGTGGTTTTTTCTGCGCGGCGGTTTTCACCGACCAGAGGCAGCCCTGCAGCTGCTGCCATTTCAATTACAGCAGTGCCGTCGGGTAAAATTCCGTAAAAAGAATTTATTTCGCGGCCGTAAGGGTCCTGTGCTTTAACGCTTACTTTTTCGCCGCCCAGTGCTTCCAAAAAGGCGTCAACGCTTCCTTCGCCGCCGTCGGCAACCGGAATGCTTATAACTTCAGCTTTCGGATAGTGATGGTGTATGCTTTCTTCCATGATGGAGCAGATTTCCATGGAAGACATTGTGCCTTTAAAAGAATCGGGTATTAAAAGGATTTTTTTCATAAACTACTCCTTAAATCAGCAGAACAGGGACAAGAGCCAGATTCCCAGCATGGAAGATACGCCAAGCACCAAAGTGCAGACGGTCTGAGTTTTGTAGCCCTGGTCAGGAGTCATTTCGCCGAAGTTGGTAACAACCCAGAAGTAAGAGTCATTAGCGTGCGATACTACCATAGCGCCTGCGCCGATCGCCATAACGGTAAGGGTGGTAAGCATCGGGGTATCAAGTCCGAGTACGCCCAAGAGCGGCGCAACAATGCCTGCGGTTGTTGTAAGGGCAACGGTGGAAGAACCCTGAGCCGTTTTAAGAATTGCAGAAAGAAGGAACGGGAAGAAAATACCGATAGTTTCCAAAATGCCTGCGTTGGCGGTAATGTACTGTACCATACCGGAAACAGCAATAACTTTGCCGAGTACGCCGCCGGCAGCGGTTACAAACAAAATAGGGCCGGAAACTTTTAAGGTTTCATTGGTAAGTTCGTAAAATTCACCGGTTTTGCCGGAGCTGATAAGCTGGGCAACAGCAAAGATAACGCCTACAGCCAGTGCAATTACAGGTGTGCCGAGGAAAACGCATACATCGGCGAAGAAGCCGGTCCATTTAGCCATGTTGGAAATGGAACCCAAAGCCATTAACAAAATAGGAATGATAATAGGAGCGAGGGACATGAACGCGCCCGGAATATTTTTGTGGGAAGCCATAATTTCTTCATAAGTTTTTACAACTTCGCCGTCGTTAACGTCTTCAGGAGTTTTAACTTTCGGGCCGATATATTTAACGAAAGCATAGCCTGCAATAAGCGGGAAAATGGAAACTACCATGCCCATGCCGATAACCAGCAGCAGGTTATTGCCAATGCCCAAAGTATTTGCCGCAGCAATAGGGCCCGGTGTAGGGGGAATAAATACATGGGAGATGTAAAGGCCGGCGCTTAAAGCTACCGACATGCCAACGCTTGGCGCAAGAGTACGTTTAACCAGCGCTTTGCGGATAGGGTTTAAAATTACAAAGCCGGAATCGCAGAATACAGGAATGGAAACAACCCAGCCCATAAGTTCAATGGCGAGTTCCGGGTTCTTTTTGCCAACCAGTTTAATAATAAGGTCTGCCAGTTTAAAGGCTGCACCGGTAATTTCCAAAATGCCGCCGATAAGAGCGCCCAAAATAATAACGATACCGATACTGGTAAATGTGCCGGAAAAACCGGAACCGATAACAGTGGCAATTCCCTGAACCGTTTTGCCGTCAACTTTGGTGTCCACCAGAGGAATACCGGCAACAAGGCCAAGAACAAGAGATACGGTCATAATAGACAAAAACGGATGAATCTTGTACTTGGAGATAGCTACAATCATGACGATGATAGCGATAACAAACGCTATCATTAAACCTAAACCTGACATAATAAA
>ERZ791575.397-NODE-397-length-21009-cov-6.400830_pt1 | contig 21009 bp, 17 predicted proteins | sample MGYA00509970_ERZ791575 | MGnify/ENA primary metagenome ERZ791575 (study PRJEB30046, sample SAMN00791935) | human gut metagenome | study: EMG produced TPA metagenomics assembly of the A metagenome-wide association study of gut microbiota in type 2... | reverse complement strand
AATAATTTGTGTATGAATTAGTTGGCTGATTTTGTAATATTTAATGAATGTCCCTGGGAGAATTACCTGATTTTGAGGTAATGACTTGGCAACTGTGCAATCTGCTGCGTTTTACTTTAATTTGCGCCTTTGGCAACTCCTTTCAAGTACAAAAATAGTACATTTTTTTGCAATAGCAAAGATTATTATTGGATTATTACTTCCTAAAACTTCTTATTCAAACGATTTTCTAAACTCCACCGGAGAAACAGATGTTTGATTTTTAAATAAACGATGAAACGATTGTGGGTGTTCAAATCCTAACTGATAGGCAATCTCGGAGACTGACAACCCTGTGGTTGACAACAACACCTTTGCTTTTTCTATCAATCTATCCTGTATATGTTGTTGTGTGGTTCGCCCCGTATAAGTACGCAACATATCACTCAGATAATTGGGGCTAAGATTGAGCTCTTGTGCAATAAATTGCACAGTGGGTATTCCCTCCATTGCCAATTTGTCATTTCTGAAACAATCATCCAACAGAACCTCTAATTTGCCTAAAAGGTCATTGTTTACTTTTTTTCTTGTCAAGAACTGCCGATTATAAAAACGGTCGCAATACTTTAACAGCAAATCAATATTCGATACAAGCAAATCCTGAGTAAAAGCATCGATATTCATTTCTGTTTCATGCTTGATATTATCCATAATTTCTTTAATCATCTTTTCTTCCTGTTCCGAAAGATGTAAAGCCTCATTGATTGAATATGAAAAATATCCGTAGTTCTTTACCATAGCCGCCAATTGATAGCCTTGCAAGAAATCGGGATGTACAATCAATACGCTCCCTTTTACTTGGGACAATACCACATCTTCCAACTGAAATACTTGGTTTGGAGCGATAAAAAACATGATTCCTTCCTCAAAATCATAGAATTGCTGACCATATCTGCATTTACCTCCACAATCTCTCTTTAAAGCAATGACATAAAAATCAGTGTAGATAGCATTTCTAAGCGCATCAGGTATCATGGCAATATCAGTGATATCAAATACGCTAATCAAAGGATGAAGCGGCTTTTGAAGGTTGAATAAATTGTGCAGTGCCGTAATTGAAGATATTTTATTAGGTGTTTTCATTTATCGTAGTTGTTAGTTATTGAATATGTTACATAAATCTTTTTATCCAATTGAGCTTTGTTTTGGAATACGGAGGATATTTAAAAGCCGGCTCTCCCCAATTCTTTCTATCCAATATGGATTTTTGGTGAGAAAATGTGATAAATCCAAAATCACCGTGATAATTACCCATGCCGGAATTACCCACACCTCCGAACGGCAGACTGTCAACTGTGAGGTGCATTAGCGTATCATTGATGCAACCACCACCGAAAGACAATGTTTTTAAAAAAGTCATTTTTTGCTGTTTGTTTTCCGTAAACAAATAGGCTGCCAAAGGCTTCTCCCTTTTTGTAATTTCACAAAGCATTCCGTTGAAATCACTGTAAGACAGAACTGGCAACACCGGACCGAATATCTCTTCTTGCATCACCGAGTCATTCCAAGTGATATTATCCAAGATGGTGGGTTGAATATAAAGGGTATTTTCGTTGTGTTCACCTCCATAAAACACTTTCGAGGGTTCTATCAGTCGCAACACACGGTCGAAATTCTTTTTGTTTATAATGCTTACATAGTTCTCAGCCCCATCTGCGTAGTTAAAAACATCCAATTTTTGTTTTATCAATTCCATCAGTTTAGGCTTGATTGATTCTTCCACTAATAAATAATCGGGAGCTACACAAGTTTGCCCTGCATTTAGAAATTTACCCCAAATTATCCGTCTCACAGCAACTTCCAAATCAGCACTATCCGTTACTATTGCCGGAGATTTGCCTCCTAATTCCAAAGTCACTGGTGTCAGGTTTTTCGCAGCCGCTTCATAAACAATTCTGCCAACACGGGGGCTTCCTGTAAAAAATATCTTGTCGTAAGGCAATTTAAGCAACTCGGTTGTTTCAGGTATGCCACCTTCTACAACATACAAATACTCGGATGGAAAGTTGGTATTGATGAGTTCAGCAATGGCATGCATGGCATTTGCAGGTAATTCACTCGGTTTTATTATGCTCGTGTTTCCCGCCGCCATAGAACTGACCAAAGGAATCAAGGTAAGGGAATAAGGATAATTCCATGCTCCGATAATCAAAGTACATCCTAAAGGCTCACTATAAATATAGCTTTTCCCGGGAAATAATGCAATGCCTGTCTTTACCTTTTGAGGCTTGCTTAAACGATTGATATTCTTAAGTAAATAATCTATTTCATGATAGACAAGATTGAGCTCATTAGCAAAAGTATCAAACTCCGACTTTCGAAAATCCTTGTAAATGGCTTCAAAAAGCAGAGATTCATTATCTTTCAAGACGTTTTTTAACTTTAAAAGATTTTTCTTTCTAAAAGCTATGTCTTTTGTCGTTTGGGAATTGAAAAACTCCTTCTGTGATTTAAAAATCTGACTGTAATTCATTTGTATATATTTCTTTTACTTATTTAATTTTACCTTTTTATTCATTACAAAAAACAACCAAGTTTTTCGCACCAAGTATATATCTTTTATAAGCTGCAAAGTTAGAGCATTTTCACTGATAGATTGTATCTTAATCAACGGAACTCTTAACCAAATCTCCAAAGTACAAATATAAAAGTACAAAAAATCCGTGATAGTTGAATGTTATATCACGGATTTTATATTGATTTACAACTTAATACCCTGTTTTTGTTTTCTTGTAGGTACACCTAACTTTTCTCTAAACTCATTCATTTTCTTTCTGAACCAGTTCACGTGTGAAACCCCGTCTATCTTGAAATCGAATCTACCGTTTTCGTCCTGTCTGATGGAACAGACGGAGTGTCGGGTATCAAAACTTCGGTTAAATTCGGAAGAATAGAGTTCACCTTTTATCCCGACCTCCTTGAACTCGCACAGTCTTCTGATTATTCCGTCATTGAACCCTAATCGGTCACGCAGGAAACTTATCACGGGCATCAGCTTCTCCACATACGGGAAATAGCGTCTGACAAAATCCGTAAACTCCGACAGCTTGCGGTGCTGTTGCTCGTAAGCGTTTCTTATCTCCTGTATCTGTTCGGCTTGTTGCCGTTCCCGTTGTCGGGCTTCGTCTTCAAGTTCAAGGATGCGGTCTTGCAAGTCCTCGTTCCTGCGCTCCAACGATTTCATCTTTCCACTTCCGAAAAGAGAACCCACACTGCTTGCAAGGGCGGTTGCAGTATCGGTGGCTGCGCATTTGAGCTTGTCGGTACGGATTTCCGCTTTTACCTGTTTCAGTTCCTCCTGCGCCTCGGCTTTCTTCTCCTGCAACAGTCTGGTTTCGGTTTCGAGGACTTCATTCTTCTTTTTCAAGTCCCTATAATACTGCATAGTGGTGGTGTGCCGTGCTTCCGAACCCCGTACCCCACGCTGCAATCCGTATTTCGCCATCACCCTTGCGTAATTGTCGTGGTAGGCGACCAAGGTCTGGCGGTTGAACAGGTCATCGGCACACAAACGGACGGAATTTGTTTTCTTGCGATACTTGCGCTTACCGTCCGTCTGTTCTTTCTTGGCTTTGCGCCTTTCACCCGTCACGATAGGAACAACGGCTGCGTGGATGTGCGGAGTCTTCTCGTCCATGTGCAGATGGGCGGCAACCACATTGTCTTTGCCGAATGTGGCTTGCAGCCATTGGATGCTGTCGTTGCACCATTCGTCGAGCTTTCCTTTTTCCTGTATGTTCATCATGTCCTCGTGCGTACCCGACAAAACCACCCGGACAACGCGGACTTGGTCGTGCGTGATTTTCCGTCTGATGCCTGCCGTGTTCAGCCTGTGGGTAATCGCTTCATCCCTGCCGTGAACGCCATCAGGGTATTCGACAAGCACCCTGTTCAGATGTGTTCTTGTCGGATCTGCGTTTTTAGGTATTATCTTTCTCTCTATATGGTCGGACTGCGTGGTGTCCGATGTACCCTTTGCTTTCTTTATGTCCAATGAAAAATATCCCATATTATTACTGTTTTTGCGGTTATCGTTATGTTTCTTCTCTCTGCCTGTGGCATCGGCTTACTGGGTTTATTATGCAAATGAACCATTGCAGCACTCGGCATAATCCAAACGAGTTTGGCTTCTGCTCTCGTTTGCACAGGGTTTCCAAAGGGATTTCCCTTTGGCTCGATAGGGTGTTTTTAGCGTTACGGAGTAATGCGTGAAGAAAACGCCCTATTGAGCTATGGTATTTCTGTCTAAATACCTTGGGAGAGCGGACGTGCATATTACAGATGAAATCCCCCTTTCTTTTTCGGTGGCTGCATCATCCGCCTTGCGGATTGGACTTGCTTCTTCTCCTTTATCGGCTCTGCCGATTGGGACAAGGGCTTACCGCACAGGTAGTCGTTCAAGTCCTTATAATCACGATAGTACATTGACTTGTCAAGCATCCGTTCCCCGAACTTCTCTTTCAGCTTCTTGCAGGTGCTCCGTCCAGCCGTGTCGTTGTCAAGGAAACAGCCGATTTGGGTATAGGTTTCCAATAAGCTTTCCGCTTTCGCAAGATTGGAAACGGAGTTCAGTATGACATAGTCCTGTGTGTCCAATCGCGGGTGTTGCGGATTGTTTCTTACTCGGATGGTAAGGAATGAGAGGTAATCCATGAACCCCTCGAACAGGTAACACATACATTGTTGTCCGTCCTGCTGTCGGATATGGGTGATGTCTTTCGGGGCGACACATCCCTTGAAGTATCTGTTGCGCACTTCATATCCTCCTGCCATGTTCGGAAAGCCGATGGCAAAATAGGGTTTGTCGGCATTCATAAACCGAAGCTCCCTGCATTCTCTTTTGGCAAGTCCGATGTTTATTCCCCTTTCTTGTAGATAGGCTATAAGAGCAGGAGAGGACAACTCACCAACCCTTAATCCCTGATAAGGCTGATTGTCGGAATGCTGTCTGCCAAAAGAGAACGATGCAGGGCGGATGTATGCTGTCCGTTCCTCTATGCGTTTCAGCAGATAGGCTACATCTTCCGAATAGTAAAGTTCCGCTGCCAATGCGAGGATGTTTCCGCCTTTGCCGATGCCGAAGTCATACCATTTTTCAAGCTCAGTGTTTACCTTGAACGATGCGTCCGTTTCTTCCCGTAGCGGTGATTTATACCACAGGTTCTTGCCTTGTTGCTTTACAGGCGTATAGCCCAGACTTTGCAGATAGTCTGCCAGTTTGATTTGCTTTACATCTTGGATTGTCATATTACATACGGTTTTGAAGTTGATGAAAATTTGTTGATTTGATGAATTGTCAATGTAATATATTTATATACAGCCTCGTAACCTCTCAACATCTTCTCAACAAACCACTCGCCAAAAGAGAAATCAACAAACGGGTGTCGGTGGTCTCTCAACTTCTCTTTTGGCTTGTTGAGATTTTGTTGAGAATGTATATCGTTTATTGTCAGTGTATTTATACCCATATTCAACAATTCAACAGAAAAATGATAATATTACAGGGATTCAAGTTGCTTCCTTGTGACGGTGTAGAAGCGTCCCACTCTCCTTATCGGCTCATACCGACACTCCCGATTGCAGTTGAACTGGTAGGTGGTATAAGTCAGTCCGTTTGGCGCAGGGGTCAGTTTCCAACATTCCTGCAACACTTTTCGGACTTGGTGTTTCTCCACCTTTACCTGTGAGTGTACCAGCAAAAGAAGAATGTCGCTGTAACAGAAAGAGAATGTATCCGTGCCGACACTGTCCATGATGTCAAGGACAAGTTCGTGCATCTCTATCTCCAACCGGTTGCGGTTGCTGCGGATAATCTTCTGCAAGGCTTCTGTATGCAGCAATGTGGGGTTGAACCACATCCGGCTTTCCTTATCGGTGGATAGCTGTCTGTATTGCAGGAAATGGAGAAAGGCGGGTATCTCCGCTTTCAGCTTTTGCAGGAAGTCGGTGTCATCGGACTGCAAGCGGTCTATCTTGCGCACCCAATAGCGTGTTTCCCCTGCATCTATGATTACGGGCAGATACTCGTTGTTGGAGCACAGCACGAATTTGGCGAAGAATGCAATCTCGTCACGGTCTTTGCCTTTGGCTTCCACCTTGTAGGCTAAGGTAGTGCTGAGGTTTTTCAACCGTTCGCTGTCCTCCCTGCGGTTGAGCAACACCTCATCTACCACGATAAGCAACTTGCCAGCCCAGTCGGAATTGAACTGGCTGCGGAAATCCTCGTTGGTGTTGAAAGTCACATTGTTCTGAAAAAGGGCTTTCAGAAAGTTCAGGAAGGTGCTTTTGCCCGTGTTGCGTTCTTCCGACACCAACAGCAGGATAGGCAACTTCTGAATCGGTTGCAGGTAGAGCAGTTGCAGATAGTCCATCCCCAACTCGTATTGTTCCCCGAAGATGTGATGCAGCAATGAACGGATAGAGGGGAAATCCCCTTGTCGGGGTACATGGTCTATCGGTTCGTAGAGGTTAAGGAATTTGCCGACCACGGAACGGTAGCCGATGTGTTCGGGTACGGTGCAGAAGCCGTCATACTTGGGAACGCTGCCGATGTAATCCTTGCCGTAATCCTGTCGCAGGGTCTCGTTGTTCCATGCGATACGTTTCCTCACATACCCTCCGTTCAGTTTCGGTTGCTCCACAATCTTGTAGAGCGTTGTTCCGACACGGATAAATTCTTCCTTTGCCATGCCGCCATCCGATGGCGGTCTGTGGCTGTCTTGTTGTTCGATAGCTGACATAATCAAATGGTTTTAAGTTTGAAAATTACCAGCTGCAAAAATATAATCAATTATCGGATAGGTTGTTATGCAAAACACAGCAGAATGGTGACAAATAGCCCCCGAAACAAAAACTTTCAATGGTCTGGGACAGGAAACGGGTTGCGCAAACGGAAAAACTCCCGAAAAGCGAATGTCGAATTACGCTTTTCGGGAGAAAAAACCAGAGCGTCTGTCGTGCTGTCGTACTGACTTAATGAATTACTGACTTACCGAGTGAATTACGTCAGTCATTCAGCTACGAGAAGTATTCGGATTTGGATATACCGTTGGTATTCAGCGAAAAGAAGATGTTTGCTTTCGCTTTTCGTAGGTACAGTCTTTCAAGAACGGCATTGCGTACCCGTTCCGCTCCGAATGTGCCGATATGGAAAGCAAGGGCAACTATCGCTTCAAGGTTGTAAACCTCCATACTGCAATTATCGGATACCTGTATGCTTCGCCTTATCCCGTATTCCCTTAAAACTCCGCTCTTGCAAAGAGCCTTTATCCCTGCACGGAATGTCGGGGCGGTTACTCCGAACAGGTCGCAAAGTTCCCATTCGCTCATGGCGGTTGCGCCTATGTCGGTCGGCATGATGATGTTGCCGTTACCGTCCGTTGTGATGATGCTTCGTTTCATGGCTATGCTTGGTTATGGGGTTACATTTCCGAACGATGCGTTCAGTTTGTTGCCGAACATTGTCAGGTCATTGTCAAGTTTCTGCGTGGTTATCTTCGCATAGATTTGAGTCGTGACAATGTTCGTGTGTCCCAGAACACGGCTCACGCTTTCAATGGGCATCCCCTTGCTAAGAGCCAGTGTTCCAAATGTATGACGTGCGCAATGGTAGGAAATTTGCTTCTCTATTCCGCATTCCGCCATTACCTTTTTCAGCTGTTTGCACATCGTCCAATAGTTGATTTTCCCGAAAACCAGCTTGTCTTCCGACAGATACTTGTACCGTTCGATTATCTGCAAGGGAATATCCAGCAGCTTCACTTGGAACGGGACATTTGTCTTGTGCCGTTTCGACAATATCCATTTCTCACCGTTCACCTCCACTATTTCGTCCGTTGTGAGTTCTTTCATATCCACGAAAGACAAGGCGGTGAAGCAGGCGAAAATGAACAGATCCCGCACCAATGCGAGGGTGGGGCTGTCAAACTCGTGCGCCATGATTCTTTTGATTTCGTCCTCTGTCAGATATTCCCGTTCCTTAACATTCGGGCTGATATGGAACTGCGCAAACGGATTTCTCGGTATCAGTCCGTTATAGTGCGCACGCATGACCACGCCTTTCAGCCACATGCAGTTCAGCCAGATGGTGGCGTTTTTCAGTCCCCGTTCAGCCGTAAGATAAGCCGCAAACTCCTTGATGAAGTCGGGCGTAAGTTCCAGCATGGACATGTCCGTCCGTCTGTAGAACGACTTGATAAAGGCTGCGACATAGTTCCTTGCCCTTACCATTACCTTGTACGTGCCGATGCTGCGGTCTTTGCCGACACGTTTCAGGAAGTTGGCGCAATCCTTGTCAAAAGCCTTTATCAGTGTCTCATACTCGCTTCCTACCCCTTGGTAGGCATTGCGCACCATTTCAGCCGTTACGTATGCCTCTCGGTCGGATATGCGCTGATAGTGCTTGATGATTTGCGCCTTGATGTTGTCCAATGCCAGATTGATGTTCCGTGCTTCGGCGCTCTTGCCTTTGGCTCGGTTGCCTTTCGCATCCCAAAGGGTTTTCGGGATGGTCTGCTTGCAACTGAACTGCGCCACAGTACCGTTGATTGTCACTCGTCCCATGATGGGGACAATACCGTCTTTCTCCTTGCTGCCGTTCACGTAGAACAGCACTTTGAATGTACTTCTTGCCATACTCGTTTTTTGTTTGCAAAGTTAAATATCAACGAGTTAGACCTTGATACGCAAATCGGTGACAAACGGTGCAATAGCATCTCTCATATGTTAAATCTTACTCTTTCACAGGTAATGATTTGCAAACCATTCTTCTTCTTAAATCCGCTTTTCTTTGCGTTTTCCGATTTTTCGGCTTGTCATCATTTGACACCGTAACAACTCTGATATTAAGTCGTTTAGCGTCATTTCTCCCGTTTTTCGAGGTTATTCCAGAGATTTTATGTAATTTTGTGCTTCAAAATCAAATCAGAGAATCATTATGGCAGCAAAACCGGGTATTCCAAAAGGAACCAGAGATTTTTCGCCCGTAGAAATGGCGAAACGTAATTATATATTTAATACGATCCGTGAAGTGTTCCATCTTTTCGGTTATCAGCAGATTGAAACTCCTTCTATGGAGAATCTGTCTACTTTGATGGGAAAATATGGAGATGAAGGGGATAAACTATTGTTTAAGATACAGAACTCAGGCGATTACTTTTCGGGAATTACCGATGAGGAGTTGTTGAGCCGCAATGCTGTGAAATTGGCCGGTAAATTTTGTGAGAAAGGACTGCGTTATGATCTCACTGTACCGTTTGCCCGCTATGTGGTGATGCATCGTGATGAGATAAGTTTTCCTTTCAAACGTTATCAAATTCAACCGGTATGGCGTGCAGACCGTCCTCAAAAGGGACGTTATCGTGAGTTCTATCAGTGTGATGCCGATGTGGTGGGTAGCAATTCGCTGCTGAACGAAGTAGAACTTGTACAAATGATTGATCGTGTGTTCAACAAGTTTGGCGTGCGTATTTCCGTTAAGATTAATAATCGTAAGATATTAACGGGTATTGCCGAAATAATCGGTGAGGCTGATAAGATAGTAGATATTACCGTTGCTATCGATAAGCTGGATAAGATAGGTTTGGATAATGTGAATGCAGAGTTGGCTTCGAAAGGTATCCCACAGGAAGCGATTGATAAACTTCAGCCTATAATCTTATTGAGCGGTTCAAATGAGGAAAAACTGGAAACACTGAAAACGGTTCTGGCTACCAGCGAGACCGGTATGAAAGGGGTGGAAGAAAGTGAGTTTATCCTGAAGACTGTTGCTTCTCTTGGAGTGAAGAGTGAAGTAGAACTGGACTTGACGTTGGCTCGCGGATTAAATTACTATACCGGTGCTATCTTCGAGGTGAAGGCACTGGATGTACAAATTGGCAGCATCAGCGGTGGAGGACGTTATGACAACTTGACAGGCGTGTTTGGAATGGATGGAATGTCAGGAGTCGGTATTTCATTCGGAGCAGACCGTATTTTTGATGTACTGAATCAATTGGATTTGTATCCGAAAGAGGCTGTGAATGGTACGGAACTGTTGTTTGTGAACTTCGGAGAGAAGGAAACTGCCTACTGTTTGCCTGTTTTGGCCAAAATGCGTGATGCAGGTGTACGTGCCGAGATTTATCCTGATTCAGCCAAGATGAAGAAGCAGATGGGATATGCAAATGACAAACAGATCCCTTTTGTTGCTATTGTTGGTGAAAATGAGATGGCTGAAGGTAAACTAACCCTGAAGAATATGACTACAGGAGAACAGTCATTGCTGACTTCCGATGAGTTATTGAAAACAGTAAGAGGATAATAAGAGGAATTCTATATTTTGTTTGTCACCGTAGCAGCTTTATCATGGGCTGCTACGGTGATGTTTTTTATAGATGGCGTTCGGGATATAAATCGTTCCACCATTCAGGGCTGTCTTGCAGCCAACGTGCAAACCATGCCATGATGGAGTTGTGCCATAATATTCGTTTCGGATAATCGGCAATGAAGTGGTTCTCACCATCTACGGTTACAAATTCGACAGTCTTGCCCAAAATCTTCAGTGCATTGAACAGTTGGATGCTTTCTCCGATAGGTACATTGGTATCTGCCGTTCCGTGCAACAATAACAAGGGAGTATTGATTTTGTCGGCATTGAATAGTGAACCTTGCTTGGTAAACAGTTCCGGGTTTTTCCAAGGATAACTGTCGGCAGCTGCTATTGCATTATATGAATACCCCCAATAGCCTTCTCCCCAATAGCTTGTCACATTGCTGATGCCGGCATGCGAAACCGCGGCTGCGAAGATGTCGGTTTGTGTTTGCAGGTATTGGGTCATGAATCCTCCGTAGGATGCACCCAGACAGCCTATTTTTTTATCATTGACAAATGGATGTTCTTTGCAGAATTGCTTGGTGCCTTCGATGATATCGTCGGCTGTGCGTTTACCCCATGCGTTAACGTGGCGTGCCGAGAACTCTTGTCCATAACCGATAGTTCCGCTCGGATTGATGACATATACTACATAGTCTCGTGAAGCAAACAGTTGTGCACAATAGGGATTGCTGATGCCACGTTCGGTAGGAGTTGTTCCACCATAATAATATACGATAAGCGGATATTTCTTATTGGGGTCGAAATTAGGAGGCAGACACATCATACCCTGAATGGTAGTTCCGTCCGAGGCAGTGAAGTTCCAAGGTTCTGTTTTGCCCAATTCAATCTCGTCCAATATCGGTTTCATGGGGTCGGCAAGCAGACGTGAAGTCTTCTTTTTCATATCGTAAAGATAAGCGACTCCTGCATTGTGATTGCTCTGTCCGATATAGGCAGCGATTGAAGGGTTGTTTTCTGAAAGTGCAAAGGCGCTGGTGACATCTGTTTTCAGATTTAACTTCTCAAACTTCTTTGTTTGGGGAGAGTAACGGTAGATGTTTCTGCAATCTTCATCGTTGGTATTGAAGTAGATGCAGCCGTCGCCTTTGTTCCATTGAAGAGGATAGACAGTCGGGGCAAAGTCCTTTGTGATTGGTTCAATATGACGTGTGGCCAAGTCCATGATATAGGCCTGTGAATCGAAGTCATTGGCGATGGGGTGGTTGCCGCAATTCTTGCCTATGCCTCCGAATGCTTCGGGGCTTCCGGTCAACAGCAATTGTTTACCATCCGGTGAATAACTGGCGCTTCCCATAAAACGGTCGTCGATAAAGAGCGTATCGACAGCCAATGTTTCCAGATTGACCTGATAGAGAGAACTTAATGAGAAAGGACGTTCTGTGATGTTCTCTTTTGAGGTGCTATAAAGGATATACTTGCCATCGGGGGAAATATCATTCAGGTAAGTGCTGTGGTTACCGAAAGTGAGACGTTCAGATATGCCCGTTGCCGGATTATATTTAGCCAGGAAGCTGCGGCGGCGTGAACCGGGAATACGGTCAGCCGGGCTCACGATGCGTTTCAGCGGACCTTCCTCTTTCACTCCTTCTTCCGAAGGATGATAAATAAGATAATCTTCGTTAGGCGACCAGGTGAAACTTTCTTCGGGAATACCTTTCAGGATGGTTTCTTCTTTTAGGGTCAGCGGATCAAGGGTAATTACATCGTTGCCCTTGGCAGCCTGTACGGTATAATACAGCTTATTGCTTTTAGGCATCCAGCGCATGCCTTCTTTGGCATTGGACAACAGCACTTTGCCTGTTTTCAGCTCAGACAGCGTGGTGTAAGTATAAGAACGTTTCAAAGAGTGGTTATTCCAATAGCGTGTAAGCAGATATTTGCCGTCGGGTGAAATGGATACGCCAATGACACGGTTGCCGTAAACGGTGTTGGGGAGGGCAAAGCGTTTCTTTTGTTCGGGAGATACAAAACAAGTGATATCTTTAAACTTATCATCCTTGATGAGTTCGCATTTCAAGGTAGGCGCTGCTTTATCCTTTGAACCGGAAAGCAACTTGATGGTGATTTCATAATCGGCTTCGGGTTCCAGACGAAGGTTGACTTCGCGGGTTGAGGCACCGGATATGCTGTCTTCAGCATTTTCTTTTGACATTTTTGATTCTCCGTTGATAAAAATCTCCCAACGGGCGGGTGAAGTGACTTTCAATTTCCCGGTCATGAAGCGTTCGGCACGCAAGGAAGTCTCCAATAAGTAGATACTATGGTCTTTCTCTGCTTTAGGGAATGAGAGAACTCCGGCAGTATCGGTGCTCAGCACCTGGAAAGGAGCATCGGCAAGGTCGAGTACGACCGGTGTCTTAAGCAAATCCTTGTCGGCGTATTTCTCACCTTTCGGGTTGATGCTGTCATTCATAATCGGGGTGCGTACTGTAATGGCATCGCGCACCTTGAATTGGGTTAATTTCTCTTGGGCTTGCAGGCAGGTACCGGCTCCGGTTGCCAATAACAAGGCAAGCATTGTTGTTCGTTTTTTCATGCTTTTATTTTTGATTAAATGGTTAATATACTATTTTGTCCAAGATTCCGTTGAGGCAGGCGATAGCCACTCCGTAGTTGGTCATCGGTATGTGTTGGCAGCGTGCCCGGTCGATGCGGCTTAATACATATTTACGGTTGAACATACAACCTCCGCAATGAATAATCAGTTCATAAGAACTGAGGTCGGTGGGGAAATCTGTGCCTGATACTATATCTATGTGCAAGCTTTCACCGACTTTCTTTCTGAGCAGGCGCGGGAGCTTTACTCTGCCGATGTCTTCCGAAAGAGGGGCATGTGTGCAGGCTTCGGCTATCAGTATCCTCGATTGCGGGGTAAGGCTGCCGATGGCTGCTGCGCTTTCTATATAATAATGTATATCTCCTTTGTATCCTGCCATCAATACAGAAAAGGAGGTGAGCAGACTGGATTCGGGTTTCAGGCGATATACTTCGTGGAACACTTGTGAGTCTGTGATTATCAGTTGGGGAGCGCGTGAAAGCGCTTCCAATGTATTTGCCAGTTGATCGGTCGTGCAGCTCATGACAAGACATTTCTTATCGAGCAGTTCGCGCATGGTTTGCACCTGAGGCAGAATAAGACGTCCTTTGGGTGCCTGTATGTCCTGTGGCATAACCAGCAATACCAAGTCTCCTTCTTGTACTAAGTTGCCGGTAATGGTTTGTTGGCCGAAATCGGCCGGCAGTTTTCGGAGGATGGCTTGATACACTGCTTCTATGCCTGTATGCTCTTTGGCACTGACTGTGATAGACGTTTTTCCGCAGACCTTTTCGATTCGGGCAGCGACATCGGCAGCACATTCGCGCCGGTCTGACTTGTTAAGAATAAGGATGACCGGAATATGTCGGGAGTTCAGTTGCTGTATCCATTGCTGCTCTTCTTCCAAATCTCCGTCTTCGCAAAGCAATAACGCGATGTCTGTGCGTTCGATGGCTTGAAGGGTGCGGGCAATGCGCATTTTTCCCAATTCGCCTTCGTCGTCAAATCCCGGCGTATCTATAAAAACGCAAGGGCCGATGCCGTGTATTTCCATGGCTTTATTCACAAGGTCGGTAGTGGTGCCCGGAACAGCGGAAACAAGGGCTGTGTCCTGCCCCGTTAGGGCGTTGATAAGTGATGATTTACCACTGTTGCAACGGCCGAAAATGGCGATATGCAGGCGATTGGCATTAGGAGTACTATTCATATCCATGAGTTATGCTTAAAATCTAAAGTCACGTTTTCCTTCTATTATCTCTTTCAGATTACGCGCGGCTATCTCCTTTATCTTGGGATTGGGGATATGTTTCAATTCTTTTTGAATGAGCACTTCTCCTTTGGCGCGCGTGTCGGCGGATGCATAATCTTCCAAATATTCTTTTAAAGTCATGAGAGCGTTGGGGGCACAGCAATTCGCTATTTGTCCCGATTTGACTAATGACATGAAGCGGTCGCCCGTTCTGCCTGCCCGGTAGCAGGCGGTGCAGAAGCTGGGAATGTGCCCCATGTCGAGCAGCCAGTTGACCACTTCATCCAATGTCCGTGTATCACTGATGTCGAATTGGGCGGAATTTTCTTCCTTCGGTTCAGGCGTGGCGTAACCGCCTACACTGGTGCGTGATCCGCCACTGATTTGTGAAATGCCCAAATGCAGCACTTTGCTGCGCGTGGCAACCGATTCGCGTGTGGAAATAATCATTCCCGTATAAGGTACGGCAATGCGGATGATGGCTACAATGCGGCAGAATATATCATCGGAAACAGCATTGGGGAAGTCGTTTGTGGAAATATCGTCAGCCGGACAGATGCGTGGCACGCTGATGGTGTGCGGACCTACTCCGAAGGTGGCTTCCAGATGTTCCGCATGCATCAGCAGTCCGATAAAGTCGTATTTATAAGTGTTGAGGCCGAACAGCACTCCCAGGCCCACATCGTCTATGCCGGCTTCCATGGCGCGGTCCATAGCTTCGGTGTGGTAAGCATATTTGCTTTTAGGTCCGGTGGGATGCAAGGCTTCGTAGTTTTCTTTGTGATAAGTTTCCTGAAACAGGATATAGGTACCGATGCCGGCATCCTTTAACCGGCGGTAGTTCTCTACTGTGGTTGCGGCAATGTTGACATTCACTCGGCGAATGGCTCCATTCTTATGTTTGATGCTATAAATGGTATCAATGGATTCCAGGATATATTCGATGGGATTGTGCAACGGGTCTTCGCCGGCTTCGAGTGCCAGACGCTTGTGTCCCATGTCCTGCAGGGCGATAACTTCTTTCCTAATCTCCTCTTGTGTCAACTTCTTGCGAGCTATTGTCTTGTTCTTCAGGTGATAAGGACAATATACGCAACCATTGACACAATAATTGGAAAGATATAGCGGAGCGAACATGACAATGCGGTTGCCATAAAATTTATGTTTGATTTCTTCCGCCAGACGGAAAATCCGTTCTATCAAGTCCGGTTGGTCACATTCCAACAAGAGGGCTGCTTCCCGATGGGTCAGTCCTTTGCATCGAGCGGCTTTGTCTATCAATGACTCAATCAGCGCACGGTTGCTCTTATGGGTTTCTGCATAACTCATTGTATCCAGAATTTCCTGATGATTGATGAACTCTTCCGCTATTTTTGAATCTGCTTTATACATTATATTCTAATTGTTTTTATGTTCTGTTTCCATTATAATCTCCTCTTTCTGTCGAAATCCGGTATCCGATAGCATTTAACCGTTCAGACAGTTTTTTTAATCCTTCTGCTGCTTCGGCACCAAAGGCGGCTTTATTATCATATAAGGTGTATTTGGTACGTTGTTCCGGGGGTGACAGGTTGGGCATCACGACATTGGCACCTGCCAATATTCCTCGTTCGCGGCCATCGCTGGCAAGAGTTGCCAGCGCAGTTGTGGAAGGGATAAGGGCGTAAGGATGCATCAGCCTGAAGATAGAAAGCAATTTGAGTGTCATTTCCATGCTTCCGGCCGCTTTGCCGGCAAAGGGAGTATCGTGGTGGGGAATGAAGGGACCGATGCCAATCATTTCCGGTTGGAAACGCTCAATAAACAATAAGTCCTCCACCAAATGTCCGATAGTTTGTCCGGGAGTGCCTACCATGATTCCTGTGCCTGTCTGATAGCCGATTTCTTTCAACCATTGCAGGCATTGCAACCGATATTCGGGTGACATTCTGTCGGGATGAAGCAGCCGGTAATGCTCCTTATTATATGTCTCGTGGCGAAGTAAGTATCGATTTGCGCCGGCATGGAAAAAACGCTCATAAGTCTCCCGTGTCTTCTCGCCCAATGACAAGGTGATGGCACAATCAGGAAAAAGCCGATGTATGGATGCTACCGTTTGTTCTGTCCACTCGTCTGTCATGGCGGGATCTTCTCCTCCCTGCATGACAAATGTACGGAAACCGGCTTCATATCCTTCACGGCAACATGCTAAGATTGTTTCCCGTGTCAGTCCGTAGCGACTGACCGACGGATTGCCTTTCCGAATGCCGCAATAATAGCAATTATTGCGGCATCGGTTAGTGACTTCTATGAGGCCGCGGATGAAAACTCTATTACCGAACCGGGAAAGGGCTTCCTCTTGAGCTTGCTTTTGTAGATAAGATAAGCAGTTACTATCCTGACAATCGAGCAGAATTTTATATTCTTCCGCAGTCAGTTTATGTTCCTTCCTCAGTTTGTCTATCAAGAGTATTTCATTCCATATTTTCATACGTTTTGGTTTGTTTGGTCAATTCTTGGGATAACTGCCACTTGCCTGACTTGCTTCCGCTATGCGTGCTGGGGCCGGTGATGCAGCCTCCTTCGCAAGCCATTACTTCGATAAATTGTCCCGGAGCCTTCCCCGTTTTGGCGTATGCACGTAATGCTGCAATATTCTTTTTGTTCAAGTCTGAAACCTGAACGGCATTTATCTTGTCTGCTTCCATCTTGAGGAATGCTTTCACGGCACCCATAACGCCGCCTGCCTGAGCAAATCCATGTGCTTCGCGCACAGAAGAGAATTCCATGGCATAAGGTTGTACTATTTCCAAATTGACTTCCATCGCATCGAAAATAGAAGAAATCTCCTCAAATGTCATTACAAAATCCACAGCTTCATCACGTTGTGCTTCTTTACGCTTGGCCACACACGGTCCCACAAATACAATTTTTGCATCGGGATGTTTTTTCTTGGCAATACGTGCGGCATAGTACATTGGAGAACCGGTAGTAGAAACATATTTTTTCATGTCGGGAATATACTTGTTCACCAACTCAATATAAGAAGGACAGCAGGAAGTAGTCATAAACTTCTGGCCTTCCTCCAGTTTTTCAATCAGCTCATGTGCTTCATTTTCCACTGTTTCCATTGCACCTTGTGCGACTTCAATCACATCGGTGAAACCGATTTGCTTGAATGCTCCGTATACTTGTTCGATAGTGGTACTGAACTGCCCTAAAATAGAAGGGGCCACAATAGCCACTACTTTTTCTCCTTTACGGATTCTCTGTAACACATCGAAAGTCTGTGATATTTCGAAGATAGCTCCAAAGGGACAGGCGTTCATACACTTTCCGCAGTAGATGCACTTGTCCTCGTCAATGTGTTCTATGCCATGCTCGTCTTTGCTGATAGCCTTGACAGGACAGGATTCCTCGCAGGGAACCGGGATATAGACGATGGCATGATAAGGACAACTTTTGTGGCAGATGCCACAACTGATACAGGTGTCGTGATCAATCCATGCTTTGCCGGTGTCTGCATGTACATGAACAGCTCCTTTGGGGCAGTTGTACTGGCAACTGCGGGCGGTACATCCGCGACACAAGTCGGTAATTTCGTAGTTAATCTGTACGCAAGCGGAGCAGGCTTCGTCTATTACACACATTATATTGTCCTTGGGCATTCCACTTTCTGCACGGTCGAGGGCTCTGGCGGCATATTCGGATAATGAAGTAAGTTCATCTGTTTCATCGTCCATATCCAATCCCAGCAAAGGGAGTGATTTATACTTCCACACAGCGCGTTCTTTATGTACGCAGCAACGTCCGGCATGTTTTGAACGTCGAGGACTCAATTCCAAAGGCAGACGGTCTATTTTGTCTGTTGTCAGTTCTCCATTTTTCCACAGTTTCACAAGTTCGGTCAGCAACTTGTGGCGGACAATCATAATGTTGTTCGTAAAAGCCATATAGTTCAAAAGGTTAGTTATTAGGGTTTGCAAAGATAGTGATATGTTTGCGTTTCATCCCTATAATCGTTAAAGAAAATGAATAAAAAAGGCATTTGGCAGAAATGAATGTTTGTCATAGTGTCAAATTGACAGTTTATATCTGCCAATTCATCGAGTTTTGGCTTTGGCATGCTTTTAGCTGAAGATTATGTGTCGTCTTTAAAAAGACATTGATAACTTGATATAATGTATAACAAATAAAATATTAAAGAACTATGAACATTAAACCATTAGCAGACAGAGTACTGATTCTTCCTGCTCCGGCAGAAGAAAAAACAATCGGTGGTATCATCATTCCTGATACAGCAAAAGAAAAGCCATTGCAAGGTGAAGTTGTCGCAGTAGGTAACGGAACAAAAGACGAAGAAATGGTGTTGCATGTAGGCGACCAGGTATTGTATGGTAAATACTCGGGTACTGAATTGGAACATGACGGTAAAAAATACCTTATCATGCGCCAAAGCGATGTCCTCGCTGTTTTGGGATAATTAATAGTACATTGTAAATCATTAAATTGTAAATAGAATTATGGCTAAAGATATTAAATTCAACATTGATGCCCGTGACGAATTGAAAAAGGGTGTAGACGAATTGGCTAACGCAGTGAAAGTAACCCTGGGTCCGAAAGGTCGTAATGTAATTATCGAAAAGAAATTCGGTGCTCCTCATATCACTAAGGATGGCGTGACTGTAGCTAAAGAAGTGGAATTGGCTGATGCATTTCAGAATACGGGTGCACAGTTGGTGAAATCTGTTGCTTCAAAGACAGGTGACGATGCAGGTGACGGTACTACTACTGCTACTGTGCTGGCTCAATCAATCGTAGGGGTAGGTTTGAAGAATGTTACTGCCGGAGCAAATCCGATGGATTTGAAACGTGGTATCGATAAAGCTGTTGCCAAAGTGGTTGAATCTATCAAGTCTCAGGCCGAAATGGTAGGTGACAACTATGACAAGATTGAACAAGTGGCTGCTGTTTCTGCCAACAACGATCCTACTATCGGTAAGTTGATTGCAGACGCTATGCGTAAAGTTTCTAAAGATGGTGTGATTACTATCGAGGAAGCCAAAGGTACTGATACTACCATCGGTGTGGTAGAAGGTATGCAGTTCGACCGTGGTTACTTGTCTGCTTACTTTGTAACCGATACAGAAAAGATGGAATGTGTGATGGAACATCCGTACATCCTGATTTATGATAAGAAGATTTCTAATTTGAAGGATTTCTTGCCTATCCTGGAACCGGCTGTACAGAGCGGACGTCCTTTGTTGGTTATCGCAGAAGATGTAGACAGCGAAGCATTGACTACGTTGGTTGTAAACCGTCTGCGTTCTCAGTTGAAGATTTGTGCTGTGAAAGCTCCGGGCTTCGGCGACCGTCGTAAGGCGATGTTGGAAGATATTGCCGTATTGACAGGTGGTATCGTTATCAGCGAGGAAAAAGGTTTGAAGTTGGAACAAGCTACTCTTGAAATGTTGGGTACTTGCGATAAGGTAACTGTTTCTAAAGATAATACTACTATCGTAAACGGTGCAGGCGCAAAAGAAAACATTCAGGAACGTATCAATCAGATTAAAGCTGAAATAAAGAATACTACTTCAGATTATGATAAGGAAAAGTTGCAGGAACGTTTGGCTAAGTTGTCAGGTGGTGTAGCTGTTCTTTATGTAGGTGCCGCTTCTGAAGTTGAAATGAAGGAAAAGAAAGACCGTGTGGATGATGCATTGTGTGCTACTCGTGCAGCTATCGAAGAAGGTATCGTTCCGGGCGGTGGCGTAGCTTACATCCGTGCTTCTGAATCTTTGGAAGGTCTGAAAGGTGATAATGAAGACGAAACAACCGGTATCGAGATTATCAAGCGTGCCATCGAGGAACCGCTTCGTCAGATTGTTGCCAATGCAGGTAAGGAAGGTGCAGTAGTAGTACAGAAAGTACGCGAAGGTAAAGGTGACTTCGGTTACAATGCCCGTACTGACGTTTACGAAAACTTGCATGCTGCCGGTGTGGTAGATCCTGCTAAGGTAACTCGTGTAGCTTTGGAAAATGCCGCTTCTATTGCGGGTATGTTCCTTACTACAGAATGTGTAATAGTAGAAAAGAAAGAAGATAAACCTGAAATGCCGATGGGTGCTCCCGGCATGGGTGGCATGGGCGGCATGATGTAATCTTTGCCCCATAAATGATTGAAACTCCTTACTGGCGATAAAAAGTCAGTGAGGAGTTTTTTTATTTGGAAATAATCTCTATCTTTGCGAAAATCAATGTTTTAATATTATGAATACACTATTGACTCACCGGGATAAGAAGAAGCTTTTCAGTTACTTGCCGGATGTGTGGTTCCTGGCTATTTTGTTGTTAGGCTGGGGCGGGCTCATGAGCACTATGTTGTTCGGTGCGTGGCACACCGTAGGAATCGTGTTGGGCGTATTCCTTTTATCGGTTACAGGAATTTTAGTTAAACAATTAATTCGAAGGAATGGGGCAATAAGTGTTTTTATGGGGATTCTTTTTCTGATGTGTTCTCTTTTCTTCTCACTCTCTCTCTTTTCAGAACTTCGTGAATTTTCAAGTATTACAGAACCCAATGCAATACAATTGTTATTAGGAGGAGTAATTATCGTGGGAGGTTCACTGGTGATGTCGATGTGGATGATGTTGCGTGGTTTGTCTGTTCGGATGCAATCATAACAACTTTCGCAAACGATGCCCCTTGTTTTTTGGAAAAAAGATACAATTAAAAAGAAAGCCGTTTCTGAATTTCAGAAACGGCTTTCTTTTTGTGAGCCTCTTGTCGGATTCGAACCAACGACCCCGAGATTACAAATCACGTGCTCT